>Ga0307476_10000191_pt1 | contig 58712 bp, 46 predicted proteins | sample atmos_gasesECM2C_2_FD_203314 | JGI IMG/M metagenome (GOLD analysis project Ga0307476, IMG submission 203314) | Hardwood forest soil microbial communities from Morgan-Monroe State Forest, Indiana, United States - atmos_gasesECM2C_05 | ecosystem: Environmental > Terrestrial > Soil > Temperate... | reverse complement strand
CCACCGCGCAAGAGTGTCTTCTCCCATGCGGGTCCGGGCGGTCGACAGAAGCTGGAACAGGCTGCCCTTTCCGAACATATCCAGATCGGCGGAGTACACGTGGTGAGGATCGTCGAAGCGCTCGCCCGTTTCTCCCGATCCGGCCCAACGATCTTCAATGCGAGCCAGTCCCCTTTCATAAAATGCCGCGCCTCGCTCGGCCAACTCACCAGCCCGAAGAATCCGCGAGTGATAACTCGCGACGGCCAGGAACACCGCTACTGGTGCGGCCAGCCCCCAGGGCGAGAGATAATGCGCCCGGAACGAAGCCCATACCATGATCCCCGCGACCAGAGCCAAGATGAAGCGGACGTTCCCCAGCCGAATATGAATTTTCTCGTAGTGGGCAGCGCGCGACTCGCGATCGTTTCGACGCCGGACGTATTCTTCCGAGGGAAGCATTGGCTCAAAATGTAGCAGGGACTTCGAACACAGGGGAAGATGGACGGGGAATGATGAAAGGTGCGAGCTAGTCGCCGCTCTTCGCTGCATTGCCGAACAGAATCATGCGCATCGAGATGCTGCCAAAATCGAATCCCTCATACGGATACGACACCGCATCCCGCTCATCCGTCGCGCCCATGCAATACAGCAGCGGCAAATAATGTTCGACGGTCGGATGCGCCGTCTCCAGCAGAGCTTCGCCCCATTTCTCGGGCGCGGCCAGCGCTTTCGCATCATGCGCATCGACGGCGTGTTTCACGCAGGAGTCGAATTCCACCGCCCAGTCATACGCTCCATGCGGATCATCCCATTCGAGGCGGCCCAGATTGTGCACAATGTTCCCGCTGCCCAAAATGAGCACTCCGCGCTCGCGCAGCGACTGAATCTCCCGCCCCAGCTCCAGATGCTCCTTGAAACACCGCCGGTCATCCAGACTCACCTGAAACGCCGGCACGTCCGCCTCCGGATACATATGCCGCAAAACGCTCCACGACCCGTGATCCAGCCCCCACTCCCGATCGGGCACAACCTCAGGCACAATCCCAGGATCACTGGCGAGTTTCCTCGCCTCCTCAGGAGCCCCAGGCGCCGGGTACTCCACTTCATATAGCGGCCGCGGAAATCCATAAAAATCATGAATCGTCTTCGGATGCGCCGAAGCCAGCACCCGCGATCCCGGCGTCACCCAATGCGCCGACACCACGCACACCGCCTTCGGCTTCGGCAGGCGCGCGCTGAGCCCGTGTAGCGTCTCTGTATACGCGTTGTTCTCAATCGCGTTCATCGGCGATCCATGCCCGACGAACAGGACCGGCATTTTCTCCGAAGAATTCATGTTCACTACTTATGATTATCGCAACAGGAAAACGATTCGCCGTCAGAGCAGGGCGCTCAGCGGTCCTACTCCAGCTCACCTTTGTCCGGGTTGTAGTAATACCGGAACCGCAGCTCGAGATAGGGTCCCTTGAATTCGCTGGGCAACGGCGGAAACGGATCCGACCCCGTGATGCTCCCCCACGCTGGCCGGTCCAACGCCACGTCCCCGGAAGATAGTCTCAGCGTCAATCCCTGCACATGTCCGTCGGGCATGATGGCAAAATCCAGGGCCAGCTTACCTTTCTTCATCTCGGCCGACTCGGGAATCAGCTCATACCAGTGCTCGCGCACCTCCTGCAAAACGCGCTGCAGGTAGGGCGTGAAGTCGACGCCCTGGGTGTCGCTGAGAATCTCAAGATTGCCGTACTGCCGGCCATGCGACGGGCTGTTCAGGCCGAATCCACCTTCTTGACCGCCGCCTCCGGAACGACTCGCCGCCGCCCCCTGCGTGGCCTCCTGAATCGCCTGGCCAGGAGTCATCGTCGTGTACTTGCTAAAAGAGTTGTTCGGATGAGCCGGCGTCTGCAGCTGCGCCGTTTGGTCGGTCTGAAACTGTGGACGCGTCGTCGGTTGCTGCTGCGTTGCCGGTTGCTGATTCTGCGATAAAGCTTGCTGTGGCGGTTGCGGCGACCGCGGACCCGTCATTCCCGGAGCCCCGGGTGGCGGAGGTGCCAGAGTCTTCCGCAACTCCTTCGGATCCAGCTCGGGATGCCGCGACGTCGCGATCCGGTCTTTATCCGACGCAATATTGGTGTTCGGCTTGCGTGTCAGCTTCTGCGCGTCCGGCGGCAGCGTCAGAAACGTCACATTCTTGTCGTGCGCCGAGTCCACTGGAACTACCACTACGTGGTGCCACACGTTTTTCTGGATCCAATCGAAGTTCCACAGTGCAATGAACACCACAAGGTGGACGATAATCGAGATCCATGCCGCTTCGCGCTTGCGCGATCTTTGCAGATCATCCTGCAACTGGATGAGCAGGTGCGGTACCCGCGAATCCAGATCGCGGTACGCCTCTTCCCAGTCTTGCGTGTCGTAGAGCCCTAGCTGCTCCGGTTGCGGCTTCTCGGGAGCGACCGGATCCTGGAATGGAATTTGCGTAATCGGCATGCGCTGGGCTTGGACTATAGACGCGTCGCTGTAGAGATTAGATGCATCCGCCTGTGATTAAGCGTTCAGCAAACAAGCAAAGTTAGACGCCGAATGCACCCGCGCCGTGCAGCCGCCTTCGTGGAAGCGACGCAGCGCCGCACTCTACAACCAACTTCTCTCTATTCTCTATTTTCGCATCTTTGCCGTCTTCTGCCCATCGACAAATCGCCCGCGACCTAGCTCTGTAAACATATGTAAATCAGGAGTTTCGTGCGAAATGTCATCCCAGGTGCCCAATTTTCTCGCGCGCCCTATGCAAGAAGCGGGGATTTTCTAGTGAGGAGATTTCAAACGGTCAGTCGGCCGCAGCTCGGCCACGTGCGAGCATGCTCAGTGCTTCGTCTTCGCCAAGCCCGCCAAATCCACTTTCTTCCCATGCTCGCGAATCGCCGCCACAATTTCCAGCGCCAGCGCCAGCGCTCGCCGTCCATCCTCAAGCGGAACCTCCGGCTCCGACCGCTCCCGCACCGCCCGCAGAAACGATTTCAGCTCCGCATGCAGCGGCTCTTCCGAAGCCACCGGCACTTTGGTCACTCCGATCTGCGGATTCACCGAAGGATTCGCCGGCGCTTCCTCCTGCCCCACGGTGAACACCAGCACTTCCTGCCGCCCATAATCCAGCGACACATACTGCCGTGGCTGAAAAAAGCGCAGCTTGCGCACCCGCTCGGTAGAAACCCGGCTGGCCGCAAAATTCGCCACGCACCCCGATTCGAATTCCAGCCGCACATTCGCAATGTCCACTTTCCCCGACAAAATCGGCAAGCCCACCGCCCGCACTTCTTTCACCGGAGACTTCGCAAACGCCAGCACAATGTCCAGATCGTGAATCATCAGGTCGAGCACCACATCCACATCGAGCGACCGCGGGGTAAACACACTCAGCCGGTGCACCTCAAAAAACATAGGCTGCGTCAGCAACGGAACCGTCGCCCGCACCGCCGGATTAAACCGCTCCAGATGTCCCACCTGCGCTACCCGCTTGTGCGTTGCCGCGAGGGTCACCAGCTGCTCCGCCTCCGCCAGCGTGGCCGCCAGCGGCTTTTCAATCAGCACATCCACACCCTTCTTCATCAACTCGCCGGCCACGCTCAAGTGATGGACCGTAGGAGCGGCGACCGAAGCCGCCTGCAACTCACTGTGCGTAGTCAACATCTGGTGCACCGACCCAAACCCCTTGCACCCAAACTCCCGCGCCACCGCATCCGCCCGGCTCAAGTCAGGGTCGACCACCCCCAGCAGCCGCACCGGCTCCCCCTGCAGCTCGAGTTCCTTATAAACTCGAGCATGGTTGCGCCCGAAAACGCCCACGCCCACCACGGCGACGGTAATCGGATGTTGCGATGCCAGGAAAAAATCTCAGTGGCTAGTTGCCGGAACCAAATTGTAATCGTTGCCGCAGGAAAGAGCATCACCATTAACGCCCCTCCGGCCCCAGCCGCGAAGCGGCGACAGAATGCAGCCCACGGCGCAAGCCGTGGGCTGCGAATCGAAAGGGGAGTGAGCCCCGAAGGGGCGAAAGAAACTGTCGACACCGCAAAACGCTCGTGAGATATCGCGTCCTCCAACTCCCCAACCGAAAGGACTGACCCATGCGAACCATCGCCCTGCTCACCATCTCCAACATCTTCATGACCTTCGCCTGGTACGGCCACCTGAAATTCCGCGAAGTCCCGCTCTACAAAGTCATCCTAATCAGCTGGCTGATCGCCTTCTTCGAATACTGTTTCCAGGTCCCCGCCAACCGCATCGGCTCCTACGAATTCACCGCCGCCCAACTCAAAACCATTCAGGAAGTCATCACCCTGACAGTCTTCGCCGCCTTCTCGGTCCTCTATCTAAAACAGCCGCTACGCTGGAATTATCTAGCCGGCTTCGCCCTGATCGTCGCTGCCGTAGCCGTAATTTTCAAAAAGTGGTGAAGACACCGGGATCGCCGCAAACCCCGGTTTGAAGGCTCGACCGAAAGTTCGAAACAGAAGTCACCTGTCCCGTCAGGGACACCCGAAAATAGCCCGGCGTTTCAACGCCGGGTACGCGCGCAAAAAAGAATCGCGTCCCGTGGGGACGCCGGAGCCCCTTCACGCCCTTTGAGCATCTGTCGAGGCTCAGCCCTTCCCGAAGCCGCATGCACAACCGTGGAAGAGCGGCGCTTCAGCGCCGCGTAAAGCGCAAAAGAAATGATGGGCTTCAGCCCCTGAGGGCCTTCTTCAAAATCGCAATCTGCCCCGCATGATAAAGCTCATGCTGCGCGATCCCATGCAGCAAATGATAAAAATCATACCGTTTCCGCGGAACCCGTTCCCACAACCGCGAATCCGGCAGCCTAGCAACGGTCTTAACCAAAGTCTCGTGCGTCCGCGTCGTCGCCGCCACCGCCTTGCGCCAAGCACCTTCCGTCACCGTCGTCATATGCGGAAAATTCAACAATCCAACAGGCTGCCACTTCTCCCCACTCAGCCGGCGCAACCCCGCGTCGTCCCACGCCGCAATATGCAACACCAGTTCCCAAATGCTATGAACATCGGCCAGCGGCTTAGCCGCAGCCGTAGCCGCGTCCACATCCTTCAATAATTCCAGCAACGCGGGCCCATGCCACGCGCTGCCATCAAACGCCCGCCGCAGCTGATCAGCAATACGAGCCGCCTCCGATTTTCCCGTGGACTTCGATTTCATCGAACTAATCCTTGCCTTCCTCTGCAACCATCGCAATCCCCGCCGCATTCGCCGCCTCAATCACCTTCTGCCCATCCAGCAGCAAACATTTCCCCGCATCCAAAGCCAGACAAGTCGCCCCCGCCGCCACCATCACCTCAATCGTCTTCACCCCAACCACCGGCACATCGAACCGCATATCCTGATTCGGCTTGGCAATCTTCACCACAGTGAGCGCGCGGCTCAGCGTAGAGGCGTCCCCATGCAAAGACCCAGGTGAAGATAACGACCGCATAATCTCCCCCGCGCGCAAAATCGCAGCATCCGTCCCCTCCATCGCCTCCACCGCCACGCACGCCGATTCCGCGATCACCACCGTCTGCCCAATATCAAGCTGCGCCAGCTGCCCAGCCACGCCCCGCCCGTATGCAATATTCTTGATCTCCTGTTCGCCAGGCGAGCGCACAGTCAGCACCCCAGCCCGAACCAGCAACGGCTCCAGCAGCCCCGTAGATTTCTCCAGCACGATCCCCTCATCCCCCAGCACCTTCGCCACCGCCCCCAGCAGCGAATCCGTATTCCGCGTCGTCAGGGACAGCAAAAGCTTGGCCAGCCGCCAGTCCGGCCGGATGCTCGAAAAAATCTGCTTATGCCGCACCTGCCCCGCCATGATCGCCCGCCGCACCCCCTCCCGCTGAAACATCTCAATCAGCTTCGACAGCTCTCCCAGCGAAAACCAGTGCACCACCGCCGCCCCATGCGCCTCAATCTCCGGAAAAGTTTCCTCTTCAATAGCCGCCACCACGACGTCATACCCCTGCGCCCGCGCCGCCTCCAGCACAAGAAACGGAAATTTTCCGTTCCCCGCAATCAATCCAAGTTTTTCGTTTTGCGAAGCCATGAAGTCGATGCCAAAACATCAGGCGCGGAGTCAGTCTAGCATTCGGCACTGCAGAGGGGATGGTGCTGCGGCATCTCGGAGTACATTGCGCTCAATGAGCGCTATCCCTTGATTTAGAACAGTTACATTCGTAATCCGCACAATCCCTAGCCACCGTGTTGTAATTCTCTTGCGAGCCGTCTCAATCAATATGTCCCGTTGTCCATACTGCGAACGAGAACTTCCCGGGTTTCAGAAGCTATGTGATGACTGCTACGAAAAGAGGCGCATTGAAATTAGCCAGCCGCCACGATCATTAATACAAATCCTGCGGCGGTTCATCGCAAACCCTCTCGCGATCACCGATGAGCATGTGGCGGAAATGAGAAATATGCCCGTCTGGCCGGTCCTGTGCTTTTGGTGCAGCGGATTACTGTTGTGCTGGTTTGGGGGGTGGGCCAAGGCTCACTACCAATACCCTGCCTTCTCTGATGTCGTCCTTCGCGGAGCGCTGTTGTGTGTCAAAGTCTCTCTAGTACTAACTATCGCTTTGGCGAGGAGAAATCTGCATGTCTACTGGAAGGCCGCTGCGATCGTGTTCTTCTTGGTATCGATCGGAGTGTCCGGTCACTTTTACATTGGATCGCACGTGTTTACGGCGCCGGTCCCAAGGCAATGAAATAGTGAGAATCCCCGTAGCCCCATTAGCGGCGGCCTCAGTTCCTCCCGCCCGCAGCCCCATACCCCCGCCACAAATATTCCAGCGCCTCCCCCAGCGTCTGCCGCCGCACCGCCCCATCCACGTGCCCAGCATTCCGCGCGAATACGAACTGGTAGTGATATCCCTTGGCCGCCAGCGCTTTCGCCATCAACTCATTAGCCAGAACCCAGTCGTGCATGTTGTCGCGCATCGCATTCGGATTCAACAAATCGTGATCCCCCACTTCCATCCACATTCGTATCGGCTTCGCCGCGCTCTCCGGGATGAGCCGCTCATGAAACCCCCAAGCCCCATGCGGCGTCTGCGGATTCCACGGCCACTGCTGATTGATAAATGTTCCCGAATACGTGAGCACCCGGTGGTACCACTCCGGGTGATACCACGCCATGATCAATGCGCACGACCCTCCCGAACTTCCGCCCATCGTCGCGCGCCCCTCCGGATCTTTCGTCAGCTTCACGTGAGCCTGCGCCTCGACCAGCGGCAAGACTTCCTTCTCCACAAACTCCGCATACACTCCCGACATCGTGTCGTACTCTAGCCCGCGTTCGCTCCCCTGCGCGTCCCCGCTCCCGTTGCCAATCGAAATCGCAATCATCGCCGGAACTTTGTGTTGCGCAATCAAAGTATCCAGAGTCGAGAACAGCAACCGGTCCGGCCCATCCGCCCCTACAATAAAAGGCGCAACACTCCCCGCGACGTACTGCCGCGGAACATAGACAGCCACCTTCCGCGAGTAAGCCGCAGGATGGCTAGTCGTCACCACCAGCTTTGCCGGGTCGCCCGGATCCGGCGTCCCAAACGTCTCCGCATCCCGCGCAATCCCCGGATAAATCTTGCTGTCCACCGAGCTCATGGTGAACTCGATCACCGCACCCTTAGGCACGTCCGCAGCCGCAGACAAGTCCGCCGGCACCGCATGCGTAGGCCCAAGAATAAAATTCCCATCCGCATCCGCCGGAGCATTCACGCCATCCGGCAATTCTTTCGAGGTGACATATCCGGCAGTGTGCGCGTCCCGCGTCGGAGTCTGGCCGGCCGCCGGAGGGACATTCGCAATCAGCCCAGCCATCAGCCAAATGCCCAAGCATCGCGTTATCCTCATCTGCTATCCTCCCTCTCCGATCGCCGAGTCAGTCTAGCACCCGGTCCAAGAGAAGAAATGTCATCCTGAGCGTAGAAACTGTTTCGCGAAGCGAAGCAGTTTCGCAGTCGAAGGATCCCTACAGCTTCGCTACAATGCTTGTGATTTAACGTTTGATATTGAGTGTCCTGATATTTCCCAATCCCATGCTCCCAATCCAGCTTCTCTTTCATCTCGCAACCCGTCTAACGTCCGAAGGAGCCCCACCCATGCACGTTGATCTCCCAACCGTCCTGCGCTACCTGTCCAGCGCGCTCGTTGTATTCGTCGCCTCAACCCTGCTCTCGCAAACGCAAACTCCAGAGCGCGACCGCAGCAAACTACCCGACGAATACAAATGGGACCTTACCGCCATCTACCCCTCCGACCAGGCCTGGCGCGCAGCCAAAGAAAAACTAGCCTCCGAACTCCCCAAGCTGCGCCAGTTCCAAGGCACGCTGGCATCGTCCCCATCCCGATTAGCCGAGGCCTTGGAAACGCAAAGCTCCTTCGACAAAGAACTCAGCCGCCTGTTCGTGTACGCCGCCATGAAGTCCGACGAAGACACCCGCGTCAGCACCTATCAAGCCATGCAGCAGGAAATGATTCAGCTCGGCTCCGTCCTCGGCACCGAATCCGCCTTCATCGAACCCGAAATCCTAAAAATGGACAACGCCACCGTCGAGCGTTTCCTCGCGCAAGAGCCTCGCCTGCATGTCTACCGCCATGACCTCGAAGACATCGCCCGTCGCCGCGCCCACACCCTCAGCAACTCAGAAGAAAAACTCCTGGCCGCGTCCGGCGTGATGGCCAGCGGCCCCTCCAGCGTTTACAGCATCTTCGCCGACGCCGATTTCCCTTACCCCTCCGTCACCCTCAGCGACGGCAAAACCGTCAAGCTCGACAAAGCCGCCTTCGCTCTCTACCGCGCGTCGTCCAACCGCGAGGACCGCCAGAAAGTCATGGAAGCTTTCTTCACCGCGCTGGGAAAATATCACGCCACCTTCGGCTCCATCATGAATTCCAACGTCCAGACGTCCGTCTTTTACGCTCACGCGCGCAATTACGAAACTTCGCAGCAAGCCAGTCTCGACCAGCCCAACGTTCCTGTTTCCGTCTACACGCACCTGGTCGACGGAATCAATCACAACCTGCCCACCTTTCATCGCTACCTCAAACTCCGCAAACGAATGATGGGCCTTCCCGACCTCCACTACTACGATCTCTACGCTCCCCTCGTATCCTCGGTCGACACAAAATATCCCGTCGACGTCGCCGAAAAAAATATCCTCGCCGCCCTCGCCCCCCTCGGCCCCGAATACGCCGCCGGAGCCAAGCGCGCCTTCACCGAACGCTGGATCGACATGTACCCCTCCGAAGGCAAAACCTCCGGCGCATATTCCAATGGCGGAGCCTACGACGTTCACCCCTACATGCTGCTGAACTACAACGGAAAGTACGACGACATGAGCACGCTGGCCCACGAACTAGGCCACACCATGCACAGCTACTTTTCAAATAAAACCCAGCCCTACCCGTTATCTTCCTATCCGATTTTTGTAGCCGAGGTCGCTTCCACCTTCAACGAAGCTCTGCTAATCGATTACATGCTCAAGCAGATCAAAGACGACTCGACCCGCCTTTCCTTACTCGGAAATTATCTGGAAAGCATCAAAGGCACGGTTTTCCGCCAGGCCCAGTTCGCGGAATTCGAGCTGCGCATGCACGAAATGGTAGAAAAAGGCCAGCCCCTCACCGGCGACGCTCTCTCGAAACTCTACGGCGAAATCGTCAAAAAATACTACGGCCACGATCAAGGCATCTGCATCGTCGACGACTACATCGCCAACGAGTGGGCCTACATCCCCCATTTCTACAACTCGTTCTACGTCTTCCAGTACGCCACGTCCTTCACCGCGTCGTCTGCCCTGTCCGAAAAAGTGCTCTCCGGCGAGCCCGGAGCCACCGAGCGCTACCTGAAATTCATTTCCTCCGGCAAATCAAAATACCCCATCGACCTCCTGAAAGACGCCGGCGTCGACATGACCACCGACGAACCCCTGGACCTCACCGTCAAAAAGATGAACCGCGTAATGGACGAGATGGAGAAGCTGCTCGATAAGAAGGGAAAATGAGAAGGAAAGATCAGAAACATCAGCGACCGGAAACCGGTTCTAGTCCGCTGGAATTGGCTGATTGCCGCGCCGAAGTTGGGTTAATGAGCGGTATCGCCTGACTACAGCAACTACACCGGGGCCCCAGCAGAGGGCATAATGCGATTGAGGCGGAGTATGAGAATTGAACTCACAAAAGACGAACTGGGGATTATCAACAACGCCCTGAACGAAGTTTGCAACGGCATTGATCTTGAGGGCGAGTTTGACACGCGGATGGGCTGCACACTCAAGGACGCGCGTGAGCTTCTAGCGAAGATTCACACCGAAGGACTTGGTATTTCCTCTATGCCGAAGCGCTGGAAGATCAAGATTGATAAATCACGATTTCAAACACTGAAATCTGAGGAGAGATTTTGCCAATTGGTGGCGTTGTCTCGCGCGGTGAACGCAATGCGATTCGTACAAACGGCACTTGAAGCGCACCGAGAGGAGGACGGCTCGCCACAGGCGTTGCGTAATAAGTTTAACTCGTTCTTTTTTACTTGTTCCCTACTCTACGAGGCTCTTCTGCTGGTCCAGAGATTGCCTAAGAACTTCCGCCAAAGTCCGGAATTTATCCCGCTACATCAGATTCTCAAAGACAAGACAGTGACCGCGCTGAAAGACTTTAATCTTAAGCCGCTACGCAACCAGTTGACGTTTCACTTCGACGAAGTTGAAGTCAAATCACAACTTGCTAACAATGCCTTCTCCCCCGTGTTTGCCATCGGAGCCGGTGACACGAATGCAGACGTGTACTTCGAGATCGCGGACGCGTGCACCCTAGGAGCTTTCTCCGGGCTCGAGTTGAGCCAACCAGATGCGGAGGGGCGGTTCGGAGAACTGGCCCAACGGGTGACGGACCTCGCGATTCGGCTGATGGACGCCGCTGACAGCTTCATCAACAAGACGCTGTTGAGCGACGGATGGGAGTTGGAAGAACAACCGTTGTCATGATAGATGGTGAAAAATCGCCATTGCGTTCATCGACGCGCCATTCAGAAGCCGCAGACGATTCGCCGCCCGCCTACTTAATAATCCCCCGCTCCGACTCCTCAATAAACCGAATCAGCATTTCCACATCCTCGCCCCGATCCGGTTCCGCCTTCAGCTTCTCCAGCGCCTGCGAAGTATTCATCTTCGAAGCCAGCAAAATCTTGTAAGCATGATGAATCTTCGCAATCCGTTCCTTCGAAAACCCGCGCCGCTCCAGCCCAACTTTGTTCATCCCGTAAGCATGCGTATCGCGCGCCGCCGACGTCATCGAGTACGGCAAAACATTCTGCGTAATCGTCGTCCCCCCGCCAATATAGGAATGCGCCCCAATTCTCACAAACTGATGCACCGGGCACAGCGCCCCCACCACCGCCCATTCTTCCACGGTCACATGCCCGCCCAAAGTCGCGCCGTTCACCAGCATGGCATGATCCTCAATCACGCAATCGTGCCCAATATGCGTATACGCCATGATCAGCAGATGGCTGCCCACCCTGGTGAGCCCTCCCCCCTTCACCGTGCCGCGATTAATGGACACATACTCGCGAATTTCATTATGATCGCCAATCTCAAGCCGCGTCGCCTCGCCCGCGTAAGTCACATCCTGCGGCGCCATCCCAATCGCGCAAAAAGGAAAGAAGGAATTGTCAGCCCCAATCTTCGTCGGCCCCTCAATCGCCACATGCGACCCCAACCGGCACCGTTCCCCCAGCTCAACCTCCGGCCCAATCACGCAATAAGCCCCCACCGTGCAAGAGGCAGGAACCTTAGCGCGCACATCAATCAAGGCCGTAGGATGAAAATTCATGAAGGAAATAACACGCCGAGAAGTTAAAGAGAAAAGATTGTGTGGCTCCGGGTCGGAGCCTGTCCTGAGCGAAGTCGAAGGAACCCGGACAGGCCAAGCAATGCTCGGCTGCAAGTGCGGCCGCCAGCTTATCCTCCGCTTTCGCTCGCTCCCCGCCCGCGCGAGCTATCAATCAGCTGGCAAGAAACCGCCGCTTCCGCCACCCGCGTCTCACCCACGTAAGCGTACCCCTGCATCTTCGCCGCGGTCATCCCCGGCACCGATCTCCAGCCCTTGACCTCGACTTCCAGCCGCAGCTGATCGCCCGGCCCCACCGGCTTGCGAAACTTCGCGCGCTCAATCCCGGTAAACACCATCACCTTGTCGGTGCGGTCCTGCACTTCAGTCAGCAGCAGCGCGCCGCCAGCCTGCGCAATCGCCTCGACAATCAGCACGCCCGGCATAATCGGCAGCCCCGGAAAATGCCCCACAAAAAACGGCTCGTTAATAGTCACGTTCTTAATGGCGACGATGCGCTCTTTCCGCTTCAAATCCAGCACCCGGTCAATCAGCAAAAACGGATACCGGTGCGGCAAAATCTTCAGAATCTCGTGGATGTCGAGCCCGGTCTTCGCTCCCGCAGCCTCCGGCACAGGGTTGCTCTCATTCATGATTGGTCCAAAAGGTAATTCGTCTCAATCTCGTCGGCCCAAATCGCATCTTCTCAAAACAGCCTGAAGATTATACTGTACAGCTTGCGCACGAAGGTGATTGCTGATTGCACTCACTAGAAGGCGTCATCCCGACCGGAGCCGCTCTTCAGGCGAAGGGAGGGATCTCCCGCTGCACGTCTCAAGCAGGATTAAAGTCCGTGCACGAGAACCTATCGACCAAAAAAATGCCAGCCAGAAAAAAGACACCCTCGAAACCATCCGACCCACTCTGGGCCGAGCGTCTCCTCTACTTCGAATCTCGCCAGGAAAAAATCGTCCAGACCATCCGCGAGTTCGTCGAAATCGAATCCCCCAGCGACCACAAACCCTCCACCGACCGCATGGGCGCCTTCCTCGCCGGATATTTCGAAGCCGTCGGCGGCCACGCCCACGTTCACCACGCCGCCGATTTCGGCGACAACCTCCAAATCGATTTCCCCGGGGACAAGAGGAATAAGGCCGACGCGCAAAAGCCCGTCCTGCTCCTAGGCCACTTCGACACCGTCTATCCCCTCGGCACCCTCGCCACCATGCCCTCCCACGTCGCCGACGGCCGCCTGCACGGCCCCGGCGTGCTCGACATGAAGTCCGGCATCGCGCTCATGCTCTACGCCATCGAAGCCCTGCAATCCTGGCACACCGCGCTGCCCCGCCCCGTCACCGTCTTTCTAGTTTCCGACGAAGAAGTCGGCAGCTACTCCTCGCGCCCCATCACCGAAGCCCTCGCCAAAGATTCCGCCGGAGTCCTGGTGCTCGAACCCGCCGGCCCGCGCGGCGCCGTAAAAACTGCCCGCAAAGGCGTCGGCGAATACACGCTCACTGTAAAAGGCGTGGCCGCCCACGCCGGCCTCGACCCCGGCAAAGGACACAGCGCCATCCTCGAACTCGCCCGCCAGATCATCGCCGTCTCGAAGCTTAACAATCTGTCGCAAGGCCTCTCCGTGAATCCCGGCGTGATTCGCGGCGGCACACGCACAAACGTGATCGCCGCTGAAGCCGTCACCGAAATCGATGTCCGCATCCAGCAGTCAAGACAAGCCGCCGCGCTCGACCGCAAACTCCGCGCCCTCAAGCCCGTTGACAAACACTGCAAACTCTCGATCGACGGCGGCATCAACCGCATGCCCATGGAACGCACCCCCGGCGTAGCCGCGCTTTACGCCAAGGCGCAGGCCATCGCCAAACAAATCAACTGGAAACTCGAAGAAGCCGCAGTCGGCGGAGGCTCCGACGGAAATTTCACCGCCGCCCTCGGCATCCCCACCCTCGACGGCCTGGGCGGCGCCGGTCAAGGCGCGCACGCCATCCACGAGCACATCGTGATCTCCGAATTGCCGCGCCGCGCCCTGCTTCTCGCCGGAATGATTGAGAGCGCCTGATCGAGAACGCTTGATCGAGAGCGTCTGAAACGCGAAATCTATTTCCCGGCTGCGAATACCAGAAAATAATCCATCTTGTCACCCTTCACAAAGTCATATTGCTTCAACAACTCGAACCCCGCCTCTTTCGCCTCGCGAATCACAATCTCACGCCCCACCCCGTGATCCTCCCCATCGCCATTGCGGTCGATCACTCCCACCTTAGCCCCCGGACGCAGTGCCGCCCGCAGGTTCCGCAATAGCACCACAGGCTGCGCCACCTCGTGATAGGTCTTCAGCAGCAGCACCGCGTCAACCGATCCGGCAGGCAGAAGCGGATCGTCGGCCTTGCTCAAAATTGTCTTCACATTCTGTATCTGCTCTTTCTTCACGCGCTCGCCGATATAACGCACCGCCTCGGGATTAATGTCGACCGCATATACACGGCCGTCCGCGCCTATACGTTTTGCCGCACGAACCGTGAACCATCCCGACCCCGCGCCAATATCAGCCACCGACTTTCCCGGCGCAATGCCGAGAGCATCCATCACCCGGTTGATCTGCAGTCGTTCATCGCGCCCCGGCGATTCGAAAACCGATAGGTCTCCGGTATAAGGTTCGCTCGTCTTGCGTTGCTCGGCAGGCGCCGTACCTGAAGCAGGGCTCTGCCCGGAAACGGCTCCAGCATTCGGCAAAGCATTCAGAAGAAACAGCACCACCGCAAGCGCGACCACACGACGACCTGGCATGCGAACCTCCGCACCGAGTATATTCGGCATATCTTTCATAGACTCTCAAGATCGCCACGCGTAAGCGCCACTGCGCAAGGCGATGCGCAGGAGTTTTGACTCTGCCGATGCGGTAGCTTAGACTTTTCCCAGGGACTTTGGCCAGTTTCTGCCTACTCGCGGAGACCGTCCCAGCGGAGGATTCATGGGTGAGTTTTCGATCTGGCATTGGCTGCTCGTGATAGTCCTCGCCTTCCTCCTTTTCGGCACCAATAAGCTGGGCGAAATGGGCAAGGGCCTGGCCGAGGGCATCCGCAACTTCAAAGCCGGCATGCGAGAACCCCAGCCCGAGAAAAAAGATCCGCCGAAAGAGGACGAAGTAAAGAAAGAGAGCTAATTAAAGAGAATTAAATTAAAGAACAGAAGCGAGTCGAACCGCAAAAAGCAGTCTGAGCGCAGCGCCTGGCAAGCCGCTCCCTTGCCGCGCCAAAGTAAAGCGTGTTCCCGTGAAGATATCCCTCTTTGTCGGATCAGCACTCTTCCTGGCAATTGCACTCGTCCCGGTGCGGGCCCAAAAGGATTCCGAAACCGATCCCTACCATCGTTGCGTTACCGCTACCAAGGACGATCCGCAGAACGCCTACGACCTTTGCGAGCGCTACCTCGAGGCCTCGCCCTCCGATGACGCCAAGCATATCGAATACGCCAGGCGCTGGATCGCAACCTACGAAAAATTGCGCCCCTACATTCAGTTCCTGCAGGGGCTGACGCCCGATCAGAACGCTCCCTGGTTCGTCTATCGGCCTGATCTGGATATCGATCTTCCGCAGGCATCCGAAAAAGAAGGTCCGTATAAGGCTGAGCTTTCACGGTCGTTCGCCAATCCAACCGAAGAAGAGTTGCTCAAAACGGCCGAGGCAGTTTATTCCAGCCCCAGCAAGATGGTCGAAGAGGTGTTCAGGCTCCCCGCCATTTGGGCCAATCAACCGTCCGAGGAAATGGCGCCGATCTGGGGAATGCCCGGTAACGACGATATCCAATCGGCGGCGCTCGTAACCGCGCGATCCGTCCGCTACTACTACGATCTCACCCTGGCCGTAAGGCAGAACCCCCACCTGCCCTCGGGATTCAAGGCCCTAAGCACCAACTTGAAATACACCGCCTCAATCAAACACCTTGATCATTATTCGCACAACAAAGATTCCTTCGAAAACGTCTACGTAGCCGATCTGACGCTCGAATGGGGTTTTGGCTGCGGCATGCTATGCGGCATGGGATTCACAAGAAATAAGCTGGTCGTGTTGAACACCAACGGCGACGTCGTCGCGTTGTACCTGGACGCCCCAGTGAATTCTCAAAACTGGGTCAGCTGATTGGGTGTGCTGATCTTGGGTGAGCTGATCTTGGGTGAGCTGATCTTGGGTGAGCTGATCTTGGGTGAGCTGATCTTGGCGAGCGGATACTAGGCGAGCCGGGTGCCCCATTTCTCGCGCATTCTCTGCGCGAGAAGTGGGGACTTAAACCGGCCCGCTGATCAAATCACACAACCCCAGCGCTAACCCGTGAGAGCATGCGATAAACCAATGCCACCGGCAACCCCACCACGTTCGAGTAGTCCCCCTCAATCCGCGGAATCCACCGCGAAGCCCTCCCCTGAATCGCATACGCCCCCGCCTTATCCATCGGCTCACCCGTGGCCACATAGTCGCGAATCTCCGCGTCCGACAATTCGTTCATGGTTACGAGCGTAGTCTCAGAAGCAGTTCTCGGTTCTCTGCTCCCCAACGGCCCCACCAAGCAAACCGCTGTGATAACCAGATGCAACCGCCCCGAAAGCAATCGCAACATGCGCATCGCATCGTCGGCATCCCGAGGCTTGCCGAGGATAAGCTCATCGACCACGACAATCGTATCCGCCCCTAGCACCACGTTCTGAGGCAAACCTTCTTTGCTCCGCGCCCGCCAGACCGCCAGAGCCTTCTCCCGCGCCAACCGCTCCGCACACTCCCGCGCCGGTTCCCCGGCCAGCGGAGTCTCGTCAATATCCGCCGCCTGCGCCACAAACGAAATCCCCGCATTCCGCAAGAGTTCCTGCCGCCGCGGCGACGCCGAAGCCAGTATGAGCATGCGAGCCTGATTCTACTGGAATGCCGCGACCGACTACCGGCAGATCGACTCTGCCCTTGCAGCTTCGCGGCAGCTCTTCCATGGCAACTCCTCGGCCGATGGCATCTCCGTGGAAGAGCGACCCTTTCAGGATCGCAACAAAACGTCTGAATGATGAACCTGGTTCTAGCCGCTGAGTCCCGAGACTCACCACAAAATCTTCTTCCAATTTTCGTCATACAGCGCGTTCCGCGCCGCGCTGGCAATCGCCTTCTTCTGCTCCGCCGTGAGGTCATTCGAAAGAATGTTCTCCGGATTCGCGGGATCGCGCACCACCGCCTCGTCAAAACGCCCGCTGAGATACCGCATCAACGCGAGCACATTGTCCGCCAGTTGCCCAAAGCGCTCGCCCCCCAGCGCATGCAGCACCGTGAACTCCAAATACAGCGACGGAAACTCCAGACCCATCCGCTCGCGCCATATCTTGAGCGCGCAAATCTCCTGCTGCCGTCCCGAACTCGCCACCAGCTGCACATGCCGCGCCACATCGGTATGCACATCATGCCCGGCTCGCTTGTTGAACAGCACATTCCCTGCCCCCGACCGCTCGCTGCGGGCCGGAATCAGGTCGACATTCAATTTCTTGTTCTGCAATCGAATCGACACATCCCGCATGTGCGGATGCATCTTGCGTTCCTTCAAGTATTCGAACAGGCTCCAGAACACCGACTTCATTTCCATCCCCGGCACCGGGCCGAGCGCAATCAATACGTCCACGTGCGACCCCAGCGTAATGGCCGTGTTCTTGGCGTAAGCCCCCGACAGCGTAAGCCCCAGCAAATATTGTTTTCCCCACCCCTTCAGCAGCGGTAACACTTCATCGGCAGCAATGTGCGAAGTAGAAGTCGTATCCGGAATCACCCGGTACTTTTCCACGATCGAAGCGGCATATTGATCGACAGTAGTATTCATATCCTAAGCACCCAGCTCTCTCCGTATCCATCGGCAAAATCACAAGGGAGTTGAGGCGATTCTGCCGCCCTGTCATGCGGAATAAATCCTCTTTTTACCCGTCCATCAACCGAATCCTCCCGTTTCCCACAGCTTCTCCACAACAATCCAAATCCGCTATATTCCATTCAGCCGCTTTCTCCGTGACAATTCCAACGGAGAATCCTGCCCCGCAATAAAAATGGCGAACCCCGGCGATTTCGCGTACACGGTCAAGCAGCAAGCCGACATCGTCCGCATCATCGGCGACTACATCAAGCTGAAAAAATCCGGGGCGCAGAACTACTCAGGCCTATGCCCATTCCACGGCGAGAAAACGCCGTCATTTTCCGTCCACAGCACCCGCCAGTACTACTATTGCTTCGGCTGCCATGAAAAGGGCGACGTCTTCAGCTTCATCCAGAAAATCGAAAACATCACCTTCCCCGAAGCCGTCCGCCTGGTCGCCCAAAAGCTAGGCATTCCCCTGCCCAAAGCCAGCTACTCGACACCCGGTGAAGCCAAGGAAGCCCGCCTGCGCGGCCAACTGCTCGACGTCCACGAACGCGCCGTCGCATTCTTTCAAGAATGTCTGCGCCGTCCCGAAGGCACCAACGCACGCGCTTATCTCGCCGGCCGCGGCCTGAACGAAGAAATGATCGCCCGCTTCCGCATCGGCTACGCCCCCGATTCCGGCTTCCTCCTCCGCGATCGTCTCAAACAAGAATTCCCCGAAGAAGTTCTCCGTGAAAGCGGCCTGTTCTCCTGGAAGCAGGAAGATACACGCGAGGGTGCCCCGTCCTTGTCCGTCCGCTCTTTGGACGGACAGGGCGGGGGTGTTGACCCGAACTCGCGGCTTGGGACTCAAGACTCGCGACTCTCCGCCATGTACTCCAAATTCCGCAACCGCGTCATGTTCCCCATCTCCAGCGAAGCCGGAAAAGTAATCGCCTTCACCGGACGCACCCTCGCCGCCGACGAAAAATCCGGACCGAAATATTTGAACTCCCCCGAAACCCCGATCTACTCCAAAAGCAAAGTCCTGTTCAATCTCGATATCGCCAAAGAGTGGATCAAGAAATTCGACTACGCCATCCTCGTCGAAGGCCAGATGGATTGCATCTCCGTTTACGCCGCCGGATTTCATAACGTCATCGCCAGTTCCGGTACGGCCTTCACCGAGCTACAAGCCAAGCTCCTAGGCCGATTCAGCAAGAATGTAGTCGTGAACTTCGATCCCGATACCGCAGGTGCGAAGGCCACCGAGCGGACGCTCGGCCTGCTAATCGAAGAAGAATTTCAAATCAAAGTGCTCAGCCTCGAGCAAGGCTTCGATCCCGATCTCTACATCCGCCGCAAAGGCAACGAAGCCTACGGCGCCGCGCTGAAAACTTCGCAAAAATACTTCGATTACCTCATCGAGCGCGCCCGCACCCAATTCCCCGTGCGCAATGCCGAAGGCAAGGTCAAGGCGGTGAATTACCTGTTGCCGCACATCCAGCGCGTTCCCAGCCGCATCGTGCGCGACGAACTGGCCCACGAGATCTCGCAAAAGCTGGGAATCGATTCTGCCGTTCTGCGACAAGAACTTCGGCATGCCGCTAGCACGCGGGAGACTTCCGCTGTAAAAGCTCCGGCCGAGGCGCAAGTCACCGATGCCGAAAAGGTTTTGATCCGCGCCCTGGCCTCAGCCCGCCAAATCCATCCCGGCGACGAACATCTCTCCGCCGGCGACGGAGCATGGGTGAATAAAGAAGCAGAATTCGATCCCGCAGGCCAAGCCCGCTTCGTCCTGCAGAACGAAGCCCTGCACCGCGGCTTGGCTACAGAATCGTTAGCCGACTCCCTATTGAATGCGGGCCGCGAATTTGCCGATGGTCGTGAGGACGGTCCCGGCGATGCTCCAGAAGACGCGCCCAAGGATGTACTTGACTTGCCCGCGACAGAATCCGATCGCCGCATGCTGGCCCTGATTCTGCTCAAGGAGGACGAAGATCTCACAGCAGAGGTCCTCGAAGCCGCGGTCCGAGCCCTGCGCCGCATTCACCTGCGCCGCCGCCAGGAACAAGTCCAGCAGGAACTGAAGAAGCCCGGCCTCGCCGAAAATAAAGACCGCCTCCGCGAGCTGCTAACCGAACTGGAGCGCATCAGCCGCGCCCTGCGCGACCCAGGTTTAGTCGAGAGCGGTTTAGCGGAGAACTCAGGAAAGAAGAAGAGCGCGTGAAACAAAAAACCCCCCGCCGTCATCTAAGTAATTAAGGGAATTGAAGATAGGGACGCGGGCGGGAAATAAAGCGGGCAGCCGATAGACGACACAGCACCTGTTTGCTAAAATCTATAGGTTTGCGCGGTACGCGCGACCCCGCAACACCCAGCTTCCCACCCTATTTAGGAACATTATCACAAGCTCCTGTGGAGCGGATTGAACGCACGGAATTAAAGCAGTTCGAGGACACACCTTTTGGCTCTAGAAGATAAGTTCGACGACATTAAAAAGCTGATCGATACAGGCAAAGAGAAGGGATATCTCACCTACGACCAGGTCAACGACCTGATCCCGCACGACGTGCACAGTCCCGAAGACCTGGACGATCTGCTCACCACCATCGGTACGCAGGGAATCGACGTGCTCGAAGGCCCCAAGCTGCCTTCGGCCACGCTCGATAAGAAATTCGACGAATCCGAAGAAGGCGAGGACGTCGAGCTCGATCTCACGCCCGGCGCTCTCGAAAAAACTAACGATCCCGTCCGCATGTATCTGCGCGAAATGGGAACCGTGCCGCTGCTCACCCGCGAAGGCGAAGTCGAGATCGCGAAGCGCATCGAGCGCGGCCAAATCCGCGTGCTCAAAGCCCTGTCGCGTTCGCCCATCGTGATCCGCGAATTGCTGGCCATGGGCGAGGACCTCAAGAAAGGCGTGCGCTCGATCAAGGAAGTGGTCACCTTCGACGAAGAAGAGATCACCGACGAGATCCTGCAAAACCGCCTGAACGAATTCACCGGCAAAATCGACGACATGGCCAAGCTGTACAAAAAGGCCGCGCTGCTCGAAGAAAAATATCTCGAAGTTTCGAAGACCAAGAAACCCAAAGATCATCGCCGCGCCCGCCGCAAGCTGGCTCGCGGTATCGTCGCCACCTCGAAAGCGGTGCGTAAGCTGGGATTCACCAACGCCGAGCGCAAGCGCCTCATCGAACGTCTGAACAAAACGGTCGACGGCATGCGTTCGCTCGACCGCCAGACGCAAAATCTCGAGCGCAAGGCCGACGCCACACGCAGCGAAGAGCAAAAAAAAGAATACCGCCGCCAGGCCCGCGCGATCCGCGGCGAAGTTGAAAAACTCGAACTCGAAACTGGCGTCTCGTTCGCCGAACTCAAGCGCACGCAGCGCGAGATTATCTCCGGCGACATGGACGCCGAGCAGGCCAAGCGCGAGCTCATCGAGGCCAACCTCCGCCTGGTGGTTTCGATCGCGAAAAAATATACCAACCGCGGCCTGCAGTTTCTCGACCTGATTCAGGAAGGCAACATCGGCCTGATGAAGGCCGTCGACAAATTCGAATACCGCCGCGGCTACAAATTTTCCACCTACGCCACCTGGTGGATTCGCCAGGCCATCACCCGCGCCATCGCCGATCAGGCCCGCACCATCCGCATCCCGGTGCACATGATCGAAACCATCAACAAGCTGATCCGCACCTCGCGTCAACTGGTGCAGGAACTCGGCCGCGAGCCCACCTCGGAAGAAATTGCTAAGCGAATGGACATTCCCGTCGCGAAAGTTCGCAAAGTCCTGAAGATCGCGCAGGAGCCCATCTCCCTCGAAACTCCCATCGGCGAAGAAGAAGATTCGCATCTCGGCGACTTCATCGAAGACCGCGGCGTGGTCTCTCCCGCCGAGGCGGTGATCAACGTGAACCTCAAAGACCAGACCGGACAGGTCCTGCGCACGCTGACCCCGCGCGAAGAAAAAGTAATCAAGATGCGATTCGGCCTCGAAGACGGCAGCGAGCACACCCTCGAAGAAGTCGGCCAGAGCTTCGCCGTAACGCGCGAACGCATCCGCCAGATCGAAGCCAAAGCGCTGCGCAAGCTGCGGCACCCGTCAAGATCGCGCAAGCTGCGCGCGTTCATGGATGGGGTGCGGGACTAAACTTCATCGCCGCGGATTCACGCGGATTTGCACGGATTTGAAAAGGAATGACTTCGGTCGTGCCTTTCTTAGAACTTCTTAACTTGACTGTCCGCCGGAGCCGGATAAGATGAAGGTGGCAGGCGGCGTCCAGTACCTCCAAGTGTTTGGCGAACGTCGTTTAGTGGCGAAAAGCCCCGGGTGACTCTCGGGGCTTTCGCTTTTGCGGCGGAATTGCATGCAATCCAAAACATCGGGGAGGTCGAGGTGAGTGTCTTGCGAAAGTGATTTTCCATCGGTCCGATGTGTATGACATTTGTCCCTGGTCTGTGGAAAAACACCCTCGCTAACGTTTCTTCTGGTCTATACTCCTTCTTGTCCCCGCATAAACGTTTACGGCGATCTAGAGCGTGGAAATGAATGCTATTGTCGTTGCCCGTCCTGATCTTGAACACCATTCTAGCCAGCAGGACAACTGTGCTGAGTCAATGAAGGCCGCAAGGGACGTCTACTTTTCTGCTGATGTGGAGACGGATGGCCCTATTCCGGGCCCCTACTCGATGTTGTCCTTCGCTTTGGTTTTCGCGGGGGTGTTCAATGGCCGTGAATTTAAGGCTCCGGCCAATTTCGAAAAGACATTCTATCGCGAACTTCGCCCAATCTCTGACAAGTACCAAGCAGACGCTCTTCGAGTGAACGGACTGGATCGCGACCGCCTCTTGCGAGAGGGTGGGGATCCTGTAACTGTCATGACCGAGGCGGCTCGCTGGATAAGAGACATCGCCGGCACTGGTAAACCCATTCTCGTGGCGTACCCCCTCAGCTTTGACTGGTCTTGGTTGTATTGGTATTTCACCAACTTCGCGATGGGCGGGTCGCCGTTCAATCACTCTCTTTGTTACGACGTGAAGACCGCTTACGCTGTGAAGGCTGGCGTTCCAATTTCCGAAGCCGGGCGTTCTAGGCTCCTTCCTTCCCTCCGAGCCAAAAATAAGCACACGCATCATGCCCTGGATGATGCTAAGGAACAGGCCGAGGTATTTGCGACTGTGTTTCTATGGGAGGGCAAGGATGGGGCAGCTACTGATAGAAAGACGTAGTCAGGCCACCGAGCGAATCCAGAGATTACAACAACGGTTGAAGGAGGCAGAAGCCTTATGTAAAGGCAAAGCTTGTGCCTACATCACGGGATCTGTAGCTAGAGGCGAGGCAAGTCCTCACAGCGACCTTGACCTCTTTATCGTCAGCAAGGGCACAATCAAAGACCCTCATCTCACCCGCCTAGATGAAATCGTCATAAAAGCGGATTTGATTGAAGCAACAAAAGAGCTTGGATTCCCTCCTTTCTCTGGCGACGGGGAATATCTGACGAGGCATATCATCTCAGAGTTAACCGGCGCTCTCGGACATCCTCACGACGACGTGAACAACACGTTCACGGCGAGACTACTTCTTTTGCTGGAGAGCAAGCCTCTCTTGGGGAAAAGAGTCTACGATCAGGTCATAAGCGACGTGATCGCTGCATATTGGAAGGACTATCCTGATCACAAAGCTGATTTTCAGCCAGCCTTTCTTGCGAATGACATTCTCCGCATGTGGCGAACCTTTTGCGTCAACTACGAGGCGCGAACCCAAAGCATTCCGCCCATTAAGAAAGCGAAGCGCAAACTAAAAAACTACAAACTGAAGCACAGTCGTTTGCTGACTTGCTATTCAGCTTTGCTCTTCCTCCTTGCCATCTTCTTAGAGAAAAAGACGGTCAGCCCCGACGATGTTAAGGAGATGGTGGTTTACACACCGACCGAGCGGCTAGAGCAGTTGCTCAAACTCAAACGATGGGCACCTGCACACGACGCTCTGAGGGAGCTGATTACACGCTATGAGAGCTTCCTAACCAGTACCGACTACAAGGAAGATGAGATCGTCAGGAAGATTATGAACGGTTCGCTGACTTTGAGATTTGATAACCGCTTCGGGGACCTCGTGCGCGATGCCATGGAGAGCGTCGGCGGAAAAAATCGCTTTCACCGTATGCTCATTGTCTGAGCCCAATATGTTGGGCGGAGTGGCCAGGCTTTCGTAGCATTGGTAGCGATGGCGCGATGGGTGCCCCACTCTTCGCGCGCTTTGCGAAGGGTGGGAACCACAAAGGCGTTCGCTTGTTGTGTGGGCCGCGCGAAGAAGCAGGTTCCTCACGGCGCTTTCTGCGCGGTTCGGAATGACAAGGGATGAGTCTTCCGAGTTTTACGGGAGCTGCAAACTTTTCTGTCGGCGGCATCGCTGCCCACCCCTTCGACTCCGCTCAGGGCAGGCTCTTGCAAAAAACGCAAGGATGGGGCACCCAGTGGATCGTCATGGGCTGAAGCCCATATTGATTTTATAGGCGGCTTACGCGGCGCTGAAGCGCCGCTCTTCCACAAAAACCTCAGCGGCTGAAGCCGGGGCTTTGAGTGAGTCGCTTGGGACGACTGAGAGTCGTGCCCTTCCCATTCGTAGTGCCGTCGGACGAAAGTCAAAGGCAGCGGACAGGAGTGTCCGCTCTACATAATGCATATTGGGCTTACCATTTTGGGCTGGCGCTTCTACCTTCCCCCTCAATTCTCTTGCTTCTGACTTTTCATTCTTGTCGAATCGAGGATAAGGCGGCATTCGCGAGATTCTCCGGATGCTGCCTTTTTTGTTCCGAGGCGGGCGAATGAAGAAGCGGAAGGCGAAGATTATCAAGGATCCGAAGAAGCGGGGGGAATGGGTGGAGTCGGTGTTTGTGGCGCGGGCGAGTGAGCGCGGGTTGCCGGTGAGCAAGCCCTGGGGAGAATCGGAGAGTTACGACTTTGTGGTGGGACGGCCGGGAAAGTTTGTCGGGGTGCAGGTGAAGTCGACGACCATCGAGAACGGGGGCGGGTATGTTTGCGTGATTCGGAAGCAGGGCAAGGCGTATACGAGCGGATCGTTCGACTTTGTCGCGGCTTATGTGCCGGAGGATGTTTGGTACATCATTCCGGTGAGAGACATCCGGGGTAGGGAGTGCATGAGTCTGTGTTCGAACTCGACGCGGAACGAGAAGTATCGCGAGGCGTGGCATCTTTTGCGGGAGGCTGCGGAGGTCGGAGAGGCTAGCGAGAGTGGCGGCGCTGAGGCGGCTGCCCCGGTGGCGGCGTCTGGACGGTTTCCCAGGAATGCGGTGGAGCGGATGGAGGCGGCTGCGAATTTTGTCCGGCGGCAAATGGAAGGTCGGAATGCCGACGCGCGAAAGCGGAGCGACGACATCGACACCTAGAGATTGTGCGCCGCGGATCGTACAGTGGGGCGTGAGTTTTGCTCTGGCCGCCGTCAAAAGAGCATTTAAGTCGTTGAAAACTGCCCTAAACAGATCCTTCGCATTCGCTCAGGATTTCGGCTGCGGGCTCCCGCTTCGCTCACGCCCGCAATTCGCCTCAAGTTTTCCTCGGGCTTCCACAGGGAAGACACATCGTCCACAGTTTCTGCACAAGGGGAGAAGTTTTTTCGGTTGCGGGGCGCAACGAAGTGGATGAGAGTGGGTGCAGCGAAACGTGAGAGTTCCTGTGCTTGCCGGATGATTGCGGCAGAGCCAGCGGCAACCGGCGATTCTCGAGGGTGAATTGCCGGGGGACAGATCAGAAACGCGCGCGAGCGCGACTGGTTGCCCGGGCGTTGCGGCCTCCCCCTCTTGCTCGTTGCTCTTTGACCCTTTGCTCTTCGGAGCGGAGGCAACGAACAGCGAGCAGGAAACAAGGGCTGCTGGCCGCCGCAGCGGTTGCACCGTTGTCATCGCAAGATGACGAGTGGGCAACTCGCTTTGGCCACGGCTGCGCTTTTTCGTTCGAGAGAGCGGGAGCGCTGCCGGACTGAAGCGGTCATTACGTCGCCAAGCGGTGACAAGGCAGAAGCAGGAATCCACGAACGATGCGGTCGGGTGGCTGGCCCGGCCGCATTTGTTTTGTCCCCAAACAATCTCGCCACGGATCTGCACGGATCAAATCCCAATTCTCTTTTTCTTCTTGCTCTTGCTCTTTCTCTCTCGCGTGCGTGAACTTGTCGCCGGGCTTTTGTGTTGGGGACGGGTTTTCGCGGGGCTTCCACAGGATAGGTGCGGGGCTTCACAGGTTCTGCACAATTCATTTTGCGCTTCGCTTTATGTTCGCTTATGCTGTGATTGCGGATGGGGCAGAGTGCAATAGGGACTCGCAATCAAAACTATGGCGACTACTGATTACGGCATTAGCACGCTTCCGGCGAATGTGGAGGCTGAGCGCTCGATTTTGGGGGCGATTCTGCTGGACAACTTTGCTTATAACCAGGCGGCGGAACATTTGCGGATCGAGGATTTTTCGCTGGATTCGCATCGGCGGATTTATTCGCGGATGGTGGATCTGGCGGAGTCGTCTCGGCCGATTGACATGATCACGCTCATCGAGGAGCTGGACCGGCATAAGGATCTGCAGCCGATTGGGGATGTGGCTTATGTGTCGAGCCTCGTCGATGGGGTGCCGGACCGGCCGAGCATTGAGCACTACGTCAAGATTGTGCGCGACAAGGCGATGCTGCGCGGGCTGATTTCGGCGGCGTCGACGGCGATTGCGCGGGCGTCGGACCAGTCGGATCTGGCCGAGGATGTTTTGAGTGATGCCGAGGCGGCGATTTTTCAGCTGTCGGAAAAGCGCATTGGGCGCGGGTTCATGGGGATCCAGGAAATTGTGAAGGAGTCGTTTGGGTCGGTGGACGCGCTGCTGCAACGCGGGCAGCGCATCACGGGGCTGGCGACACACTATACCGATTTGGATGAGATGACTTCGGGATTGCAGCGGTCGGATCTGGTGATTATTGCGGCGCGGCCTTCGATGGGCAAGACGGCGTTTGTGATGAATATTGCGGAGAATGCGGCGATTGAAGACAGCCAGGTGGTGGGCGTGTTCTCGTTGGAAATGTCGCGGGAGGCGCTGCTGATGAGGCTGCTGTGTTCGCAGGCGCGGGTGGATGCGCACAAGATGCGGACCGGCTCCTTGTGGCAGGATGACACGCGGAAAGTGGTGCGGGCGATGGAGCAGCTGGCGCATGCTCCGATCTTTATTGATGACACGCCGGGGATTTCGTTGAGCGAGATGCGAGCCAAGGCGCGGCGGCTGAAGCAGGCGCAGGGCGGGCGGCTGGATTTGATCATTGTGGATTATTTGCAGTTGATGTCGGGCGGGGGGAAACGGTTTGAGAATCGGACGCAGGAAGTGTCGGCGATTTCGCGCGGGCTGAAGGCGCTGGCCAAGGAGCTGACGGTGCCGGTGATTGCGCTGTCGCAGTTGAGCCGCGCGCCGGAGAGCCGGGGCGGGGATCATCGTCCGCAGCTGGCGGATTTGCGCGAGTCAGGTTCGATTGAGCAGGATGCCGATCTGGTGATGTTTATTTTTCGCGAGGAAATTTATAAGCCCGACGACGCGGAGTTGCAGGGGAAGGCCGAGATCATTATCGCCAAGCAGCGCAATGGGCCGATCGGGAGAGTGAAGATGGCGTTCTTGAAAAACAGCACGAGATTTGAGTCGTTGGCGGAGGGTGGGGTGGGGGATGAGGAGTAGGGGCGGGCGGGACTCGCCCGCGGACTTGGATTAAACAAAATATATGAGGAACGTCCCGTCTGTCCCCGGGTTGTCCAAAAAGCCAACGCTGCAACCCTCATTCCTCGTTACCCGGACCAAAACCGCGCGCCCGACTAAAATATGATCTGGCTGCTTTGTCTGTTGGATCAATCTCTAGACAACGACGGAACTCGCTTTCTGCTTCTAACTTTCTTCCCTGTTTCAGCAAGAGTGCACCAAGTTGCACATGTGCCCTGAGGAACTGAGGATCTATCTGGATAGATTTCCGTAGCAGCCTTTCCGCCTCCTCCGGGTCGCCCTCCCCTTTGGCGAGAAGACCCAAGTTGAAGTAAGCCTCCTCACACTGGTCATCCACTTCTATCGCGGTCCGCCATGCCTCCTCCGCATTTTCCATTTCCTTGAGATGCAAATAGACCACCCCAAGAAGACACAAAGTTGGAGCAGCTTTGGCAATTTCCACAGATCGCAAGAGCCACGTTCTAGCTGCCTCAAGATTGCTTGCGCGGTCACCGTCTGTGCGTTTTAGAAACAGGGCTCCGAGCATCCCTACGGCTATCGGGGAATTTGCGCCGCCCTCCAAGGTGCGCAAAAGCGCAGCTTCAGCGATTCGCCATTTCCCTAACATCAATGCCATACGCGATAGCTGAAAATACGCCTCTGGGGTCTCGTTTTTCGATGAAATCTCCAGCCAAAACCGATAGGCGGTATCGAGATCTCCCGATCTTTCGGCTTCCTCCGCTTTCCCGGCATTAGCGGAAATCAACTCCGACATGTTATCTCCTCGCCCCGTCATACTAAACGTATATCAAAATGCTCATAGCGCTTTGTTGGCACAATTAATCAGTGCCTGAGCCCTTCGTGATCATCCGGTTCTGGAAATCGTAGGTTAACGAAATCCCCGGCGGGGAGATCGTATTCCCATTGGCGGGTGGCCCGGCTTTCTGATCCGTTTTCTTTTCGAGTTTCGAGGCTTTAGCGGCACGAGTGGAACTCGTGCCCTGCCCGACCATCGCGCGCGACCGAGTTGGCCCCTTCCCCGAATCAACCGCGAGCTAGGCCTTGGCCTTCCTGTGTCGAGGCGCGGGAGATCCCTCGCTTCGCCTGAAGAACGGCTCCGCTCGGGATGACCCCGACTTCGGTTGCGAGACTTGCCACGTCATTTCAGGAGTATCCAAGAGGGTTCGGATTACGGGTTGGGGGTTCGTGCGTCTTATTTGGGTGTGGTCATGCGGTCGCTGACTAGTGGTTGCTGACAACTTCGTGGGAAAGATTGGGGGATGGGATGAGTGCTCATTCTGTGGCTGGGATTTCGGGGAATGCGGTGGGGCGGAAAGGGAGTGCTTTACTTGCGATCGGGGTGGGCGGGGTGATTGTGGGGACGCTCGATCTTACGCAGGCTTTTATTTTGTTTGGAAGGAAAGTTCCGCTGGTGATTGCGGCGGGGCTGCTGGGGCCGTCCGCTTTTCAGGGAGGCGTGGGGACTTATGTGTTGGGTGTGTGCTTGCACTTTTTTATTGCGGCGTCGGCTACGGCTGTTTACTACTCGGCCAGCCGGAGGTTGAGTTTCTTGATGGAGCATCCGCTGGTGTGCGGGTTGCTTTATGGCATGGCTGTTGAATTGGTAATGAGCTATGTGGTGTTGCCGCTGTCGGCGTTGCAGAGCCGGGGGCCGTATGAACTGCATGACGTGTTGCAGGGGCTGCTGGTGCATATGTTCATCGTCGGGCTGCCGATTTCGTTTAGCGTGCGGAGGCTCGGGAAATAGGCCGGGAGTTGGTCTGAGGAGCGCGGCGAGCATACTGGAAACACTGTAGGTGTGTTCCTGTAAGTGTCTTAGAGAGTTGGGCTTGCGCTGGGGAGGGGAAAGTTGGGTCAAGGCTGTGGAAAAGATTGTGGAATTGAAAATCGTTTTCGAAATATCTTTGGGCAAAGGCCGGGGAGCGAATTGTTGGAGGGTGCCTTGGCGGTCTTTAAAGCCATGAATAGTAACCAGTTATGCAATTCACGGGGCATTAACATGACCGCGGGTTGGGTGGTGGAGTGATTCCGTTCGCTTTTGAGATTTGCACAATTCAGGGTCATCGTACTTTCGTTTTCGGGCCGATTTTAGCGGGTTTTCGGCGTGTGCGATGAACTTTGCCAGCGAAAATTGCGGGGTACCGAATCGATTTTTCTTCTGATGCCCCAGGGGCCTCCCGCGCGACGAACGCGCTCGGGGAGCGGGCTCTATAAGCGCAAGGCAGTCTCGGGGTGAAACCCAGAGTACTCATGCGACTGGCTCAACTGGCCAGCTTGCTCCGGCGGCGGACTGGAGGCGGTCGGCGAGGCGCCCGGTGATGGTGAAGGGGATTTGCTCGTCGCGGCCGAGCAGCAATTGGACTTGGCGGATGGAGAGGAAGGTTGAGCGCTTGGCTATGGTGATCTCGCTCCACGGGATGAACAACGGGGGATGGGCGGGGCGAAAAAGAAAAAGTATGGAAAGCTTGAGTCCGGTGGGATCGGCGCCCACGGTGAGGCAATTGCCGTAGCGGGCCGTCCAACGCATGCGGGCGGTCTGGAAATTCCAGGTGGGTCCGGTGAAGGTTGTCAACAGGCGAAAGCGTTCTGCGAGCCTGGACCAGCCGGTGAGCAGGGCGATCAGATAGGTGACGGCGCACCAGAAAAGGATTAGGAGCGGGATGAAGGCTAGAGGATATTTGTCGAAGAACTCTTGCACGAGATTTCCTCCTAGCTGCTGCTCTCGCTGATTTGACCTTTGACGCGTTTCGAGTTTTGCACTTTGAAACCACAGGGGCTAAAGCCCGCGAATCTTGAAGCGCATTACGCGGCCCTGAAGGGCCGCTCTTCCACGGTTGAGCCTGGCACGGTTGAGCCTGGCACGGTTGAGCGTGCCGCGGTTGAACCTGCCACGCTTTAACCTGCCACTCTTGAACCAGCTACGGTTGAGCCCGCTCCACCGTTGATTCGCGGCTTCTTTCACTCAAGACAAAAGCGAGGCGCTCCAAACTGACGCGAGTATTCTAGTTGCTGCTTTCGCCGACTTTCAGGACTGCCAGGAATGCTTCCTGGGGGATGTCAACGCGGCCGATGCGTTTCATGCGTTTCTTGCCTTCCTTTTGCTTCTCGAGGAGTTTGCGTTTGCGGGAAATGTCACCGCCGTAACATTTGGCGATTACGTTTTTGCGGATGGCGTGGACGGTTTCGCGGGCGATGATTTTGGCGCCGATGGAGGCCTGGATTGCGACTTCGAACATCTGGCGGGGAATGAGTTCACGCATTTTGGAGACTAAGGCTTTGCCGCGTTCGTAGGCGAAGTCGCGGTGCACGATGATGGAGAGGGCGTCGACGGGCTCTCCGGCGACCAGGATATCCATTTTGACCATGGGCGACTCCCAATAGTCGGCGAGGTGATAGTCGAGTGACGCGTAGCCGCGGGAGACGGATTTTAGGCGGTCGTAGAAGTCGAGAACGATTTCGTTGAGCGGTAATTCGTAGTGCAGCATGACGCGCGAGGAGCTGACGTATTCGAAAGTTTTCTGCTTGCCGCGCTTTTCTTCGACCAGCGCGAGGATGCCGCCGACGTATTCTTCGTTGGTGAGGATGGTGGCGAGGATTACCGGCTCTTCGATTTTTTCGATTTCGCTGGGATCAAGCCAGCGCGAGGGGTTGTCGATTTCGACCATCGTGCCGTCGGTTTTGTAGATTTTGTAGCGCACGCCGGGAGCGGTGGTGATTAAGTCGAGATTGAATTCGCGTTCCAGGCGCTCCTGGATGATTTCCATGTGGAGCAGGCCGAGGAAGCCGCAGCGGAAGCCGAAGCCGAGGGCTACGCTGCTTTCGGGTTCGAAGAAGAAGGACGAATCGTTGAGTCGAAGTTTTTCAAGGGCCTCGCGCAGTTGGGTGTGCGCGTGCGCGTCGATGGTGTAGAGCCCGGCGAAGACCATGGGCTTGATTTCTTCGAAGCCGGGGAGGGCTTCGAGGGCGGGGTGGGCGTCGTGGGTGATGGTGTCGCCGATTTTTGTGTCCGCGACATTTTTTATGTTGGCGATGATGAAGCCGACTTCTCCGGCGACGAGCTGATCGATCTCGACGGGCTTGGGCGTGAGTACGCCGAGCGTTTCGGCGTCGAAGGTGGTGCCGTTCCACCAGAGGCGGATGCGGTCGCCTTTTTTCAGCGTGCCTTCGAAGACGCGAGTGAGGACGATTACGCCGCGGTAGGGGTCGAACCAGGAGTCGAAAACCAAGGCCTGGAGCCGGTTGTCGGGCGAACCTTTGGGCGGTGGGACGCGCTTGACGATGGCTTCGAGAACGTCGGGAACACCCTGGCCGGTTTTTGCGCTGATTAGGACGGCGTCGGTGGCGTCGAGGCCGACGGCGCTCTCGATCATTTCTTTCGTGCGGGGAATGTCGGCGGACTGGAGATCGATTTTGTTGATGACGGGAATGATTTCGAGGCCGTGATTGATGGCGAGATAGGAATTGGCGAGGGTTTGGGCTTCGACTCCTTGCGAGGCATCGACGACCAGGAGCGCGCCTTCGCAGGAGGCCAGGGAGCGCGAGACTTCGTAAGAAAAATCTACGTGGCCGGGCGTGTCGATTAGATTGAGCTGGTACGTCTGGCCGTCTTGTGCGGTGTAGGCCATGCGGACGGCGTGGGCCTTGATGGTGATGCCGCGTTCGCGCTCGAGGTCCATGGAATCGAGGACCTGGGCTTGCATTTCGCGCGCGGTGAGGGATCCGGTGAGTTCGAGGAGGCGGTCGGCGAGCGTGGATTTGCCGTGGTCGATGTGCGCGATGATGGCGAAATTGCGGATGTGCTGGGAATCCATGGGGACGCGGGTAAGCTTCGATTCTAACAGGGGATCGCACGAGCCTTTGCTGCTTAGGAGACCTCGAAGCCTCCTGAGGTCGGGTAGAAATCGCTAAACGTAACTCGCCATTCGCAGGAGGAAGACGGTCAGGTTCTTTGGCTTATCGGTCAGGCTTGTTTGGTCAGCGAGAGGTCGCCGCGAATTCTTTGGCCCGGTTGCATGGGCTGGAGCTTTGCTCTAGGAAGTCCGCGATGCGCGCGGAGGCTAAATCCCACGGGTGCGGCGTCGGTTAACGCGGCTCTGAAGGGCCACTCTTCCACGGGCCGCTTTCTACGTTTAGGCCTTGCGGCGAGGCTGAAGCCGCGCCCCTTCAAAGCGAAGTCTACACGTTCAACTCGACCAACGTGGCTCCGCCGCCTTCGTTTTGTGGAGCTTCAATTACTGACGCCACGTGAGGATGCTGTTGCAGCAACTGGCGCAGGGCTTTGCGGAGGATGCCCATGCCGCTGCCGTGCACGATGCGAACGCGGGGCAGGCCGGCGAGAAAGGCGCGGTCGACAAACTTCTCGACTTTTTGTGAGGCTTCGTCGACGGTCTGGCCGATCACGTTGATCTCGGTGGGAACGGCCGTGCCTTCGTTTTCGAGCGAGACGGAAATGCCGCGGGCCCGTGCCGCCTTCACGGGAGTATCCGCGGCCGAGGCGGAGCTGGCGAGGACTTCGGCAATGTCGTCGCGGGCGATTTTCATTTTCATTGCGCCCATCTCGACTTCGAAATGGTTATCGTCGAGTTTGCGGACTACACGCGCGGGGCGGCCGGTTGACTTGAGCTTGACGGTGTCGCCGTCGGCGACGTGCTTGACGATTTGCGGCTGGGCGTGCGGGTCACCGTGGTCGGCTCCGGTGGAGTGGGCGACGACGGTGGAATCGAATTGCTCTCGGAACTCGCGGCGGAGCTTGGCGATTCTTCTCTCAGCATCTTTGGAAAGCTTTTGGGCGGCGGCGCGATCCTGAATGGCGCTGACGGCTTCGCGGGCGTGATATTCGAAATCGCGCAGGAGGGTATCGAGCTTTTTTTCCATCTCGCGGATTTTGGTTTGCTGTTCTTTTTTTCCTTCGACGGCTAAACGCTTTTTTTCTTCTTCTAATTCTTTTTGGACGGTCTGCAGGCGTAGGCGTTCTTTCTCGGCTTCGCGCAGGTCGGCGTGGAGCTTGTCGAGAAATTGGCCGACGTCGCGTGCCTGGGTGCCGAGGCGCGAGCGAGCGCTTGCGATGATGTCGGGATTTAAGCCCAGGCGGCGCGCGATGTTGATGCCGGCTGAGGCGCCCGGGACGCCGACTTTCAATTCGTACGTTGGCTGCAAGGTGGCTTCGTCGAAGCCAACCGACGCGTTGATGACGCCGGGCGTGTTGGCGGCGTAGACCTTGAGCGAGGTGTGGTGCGTGGAGATTACTGTCATGCATCCGATGGTGCTGAAGTGGCTGGCGATGGCGACGGCGAGAGCGGCGCCTTCTTCGGGGTCGGTGGCGGAGCCGAGTTCGTCGAGCAGGACTAGCGAGTTGGCGGTCGCGGTGCGGGAAATGAAATCGATATTGGTGACATGGGCGGAGAATGTGGAGAGATTTTGTTCGATCGACTGGTAGTCGCCGATGTCGGCCAGGACGGCGTCAAAGACGGGGAGTTCGGCACGGTCGGCGGGGACGGGGAGGCCGGACTGGGCCATCAGGGCCAGGAGGCCGACGGTTTTTAGGGTGACGGTTTTGCCGCCGGTGTTGGGGCCGGTGATGATGAGCTGACGGCGCGGGCCCTCGAGTTCTACGGTGACGGGGACTATGGGGATGGATTTGAGTTTGAGGTTGCGTTCGAGCAGCGGGTGGCGGGCGTTGTGGAGGAGCAGGCTCGCTGCGCTCGCTGGACGGGCGAGTCGCCCGTCCCCACCTGAGTGGGGGTGGTCACCGCTTTCCTGATCACCGCTTAACTTCACTCCTACGCAGTTGTAGTCTTCTGCGAATTTGGCTTTGGCGAATTGGAGTTCTAGTTCGGCCAGGACATCGACTGAGACTAGGATCTCGGTCGCTTGCGCGCCGATGCGCTGCGTCATCTCTAGAAGAATGCGGTGAATTTCTGAGAGTTCTTCTTCCAGGAGGCGAACCAGTTCGTTGTTTTGTTCGATGGTCTCCAGGGGTTCGACGAAGACGGTTTGGCCGCTGGAACTCGCGCCGTGGACCACGCCTTGCACGCGGCGCTTCTGTTCGACTTTCACGGGGATGACAAAGCGCTCGCCGCGGATGGTGACGAGTTCGTCCTGCACGGTTCCACCTTCGGAGAGGCGGCGCAGGTAGCCTTGCAGGGATTCCTGGATGGAGCGGCGCTGCTTTTCGATTTCGCGGCGAATGCGGGAGAGTTCGGGCGAGGCTTTGTCGTCGAGGGTTCCGTCGGGCTGGATTTTGTTGCGGAACAGGCGCAGGAAGTCGGTGAAGTCGACGATCTCGTTAGAGAGAGCGCGCACTTGCTGCCAGTCGGACTTCATGCTTGCGGGGGGATGGAGGACGATTTCGCGCCACTCGGCGGCGCGATCGACGACCAGGATTACGTCGCGGATTTCGATGGTTTCTAGGGCGGCGCCGGCGATGCGGGATTTCTGGACTGGCTCGGAAATGTCGAGGAGAGCGGAGAAATCGAAGCGGCCGCCTACGCGGCGGAACTCGCGGAGCTCGGCGGCGAGTTGCTGCTGGGTCTCGATCCAGGTGCGGTCAATGGACGGGGCGAGAGCGGCGATGCGCGCCTGGCCTAGGGGCGAAGAGGCGTAGGCGCGGAGGAGTTCGCGGAGAGAGTCGAACTCGAGGACGCGCGCGGAATTGTGAGTTAACGCTGCGGACATCTCAATTTATGGTAGCAGGGAGCGGGGCTTCGGAACGGAGGGACGGCGCTTCGGTCCTGCGCGGGAGTCGGGCGCGGGAGATCCCTCCCTTCGCCTGAAAGACGGCTCCGGTCGGGATGACGCAGCTGAGGAGACTGAGGCTGCATTCGGGATGAGGCAGCTCTAGCAATTAAGAAAGGGACGCGAGTAGTTAAGAGTGAGACACGTGGAATTAGTTGGCGCCGGCCCCGGCGACTTGGGCGGCGGGTTCGGTCGCGGCGGGGATGCGGATGATGAAGAGCGCTCCGCCTTCGGATTTGTTCTGGCAGGTGATCTGGCCATTGTGATCGCGGATGACACCGTACACGGCGCTCAGGCCGAGGCCAGTGCCTTTGCCGACGGGCTTGGTGGTGTAGAAGGGATCGAAGACACGCTCGGGCTCGCGGATACCGGGTCCGGTATCAGAGAATTGCAGCATCGCGTCCGGGCCCAGGCGATGAGCGGTGATTGCGAGAGAGCCGCCACCGGCGTCGGCGAGCGCGTCCATCGCGTTTTCGATAATCTCGATGAAGGTCTGGAAGAGTTGGTTGGCGTTGCCCCGAACCTCTGGGAAATTGGGGGCTATGGTGAGCTCGATACGGATGTTGCTGCCGGGGCGCCGCAGTTCGAGCATCTGGATAGCGCGCTGCAGCAGCACGCGAAGGTCGACGAGAATTTGTTCTCCCGGCGATTGCTGGGCGAAGCGCAACAGGTCGGTCACGAGGTCACGAGTCCGGCGGGCTTGATTCACGATTTTGCGCACCAGGGCGTTCTGCTCGTCGGTGAGACGTTCTTTCGCCCAGAGCTGCTCGGAATATGTCATGACAGCGGCCAGAGGATGGTCGATTTCGTGAGCTGCTCCGGCGACCAGGTTGCCGAGGGTCGCGAGCTTTTCTTTCTGCACGAGCTGGCTCTGCAAACGTTTCTGGCTTTCGTATCCGCGGCGCGACTCCTGCAGGAGGGCCATCAGCGCCTGGTCCTGGAAATATTGGCGGAGGAAAACGAACCCTCCCAAGACCAGCATGGCTGCGAGCACGGTGAAAACGCGGAAGGCACGCGTGGGTCCTGTCGACTTATCGGCCAGCACCGTCCACACACCCAACACCGGCAGAGACAGAATGGCCAGCATGGCGAGTTGCGGAATCACTTTTTTCAGGCGCGGGTTGAGACTGAACTTGTGGCTTTCGAGGCTCCAATTCCGCGCCGACCAGGCGGTCGCGGCCATCCAGGCGATGGTACCGATCAGAGGCACGTCGTAGAGGCTGCCAGAGTAATAGGTGTTATCGGCGGCGGCGCGGTCGAGGAGCTGCGAATTGATGCCGTACAACAATGCGGCGGCGAAGAAATGGAGGTAGAGGCGGCGCCATCCGGCGGAACTGGTCCAGGCTGCCATCCCCAAAACGGCGAGCAGCATTCCGTTCTCGAGCCCGTAGAGGCGGTCGTAGTAGAGGCCGTAAAGGTAGGAGTTGCGTACAACGTATTGATGAGGAAAAACAATGAATGCATAGAGGAAGATCCACCAGCCCAGCAGCATCAGAAAATTCAAGACGCTGAGATGAATTCTGCCTTCCGGCTTCACCAGGTCAGGTCGCCAGGCCACGGCCGCAATCATGGGCAGGGCGTGAAAGAACAGGATGATGTCGAACAGGAAAGGATCGGGGATGGGCTGACGCAGGACGGCCTCGACATAGGACCAGGCAGCTTGATTGCAGGCCCATAGCGAGAATGCCAGGGTCATCAACAGCCAGAAGCTGCGCTCCCCGGCCGGCCGGGTGGAACTGTTGTAGAGCGCGATGGCGATGGCCGCGAGCATCAGAACCAAGCCGGCGATATCGGCGAATGCGGTGAGGGCGACGCTGCGGTGCGAAAACAGACACACGGCGGCGAAGGCCAGAGTGACTCCGGCCGCCGCGATAAACCAACGGTGTCGTTGGAACGGACTCATCCGACCTCATTCTATTGGACTGAATCGGGGATTCGGAGAAGGGATTGGCGGCGGGCTGGTTACTTCCGTTACACCTGGCTCGCCCAAGGCTGCGTCCGTGTGACTCCATCTCTCAGTACCTTCGGCGGGTAGAAGCGAAGGGTCCTGCGCGTTGAATCGACCAGTCCGCGGATGGAGGTCCCTCCTCCGCCTGAAAAGGGCTCCGGTCGGGATAACGCATTCAATTGAGATTCAAGAATTTGAGGTGCTTCTCTGGCGGCGGCTTTGCTCTTCATTTCCACCGGGATTGTTCTAGAATCAAGGCAGGAAGGCACATTCGTCGTCATTAGCCTTCCTTCTGGTGACTTGCCATGGCATTTCCCGTGACCCGCCTGCGCCGCCTTCGCCGCACGGCGGAGCTGCGCAACCTGGTGTGTGAAACTCGCCTCACGCCTGACGCATTTGTGTATCCCATGTTCGTTTGTCCGGGGGAAGGCGTGCGCAAGGCCGTGGGCTCGATGCCGGGGGTGTTTAACCTGTCGGTGGACGAAGCGGTGAAAGATGCACAGGAAGCGCATGCGCTGGGTGTGCCGGCGGTGATTTTGTTTGGGCTGCCAGACAAGAAAGACGAGGTGGCGACCGGAGCATGGGCTGACGACGGGATCGTGCAGCAGGCGGCGCGGGCGATGAAACGCGAAGTGCCGGGACTCATTCTGATGGGCGACGTGTGCCTGTGCGAATACATGTCGCACGGACATTGCGGGATTGTGAAGGCTGCGCCGCAATCGCTGGGAGCCGCGGTTGCCGTGCCGCCGTCCGCGGCCACGACGGTCGATTACGAGATCGTGAACGATGCGTCGCTCGAACTGCTGGCGCGGGCTTCGGTTTCGCTGGCGAAGGCGGGGATCGACATTATTGCGCCGTCGGACATGATGGATGGGCGTGTCGGCTCGATCCGCAAGGCGCTGGATGAAGCGGGCTTCATTGACACGCCGATTCTTTCGTATGCGGCCAAGTTCGCCTCTGGCTTCTACGGGCCGTTTCGTGAGGCAGCCGATTCGGCGCCGCAATTCGGCGACCGGCGGTCGTATCAGATGGATGGCGCTAACGTGCGCGAGGCCATGCGGGAGATCGAAGCCGACATTGAAGAAGGCGCGGACATGATTATGGTGAAGCCGGCGATGCCGTATCTGGATGTGATCGCAGCGGCGCGGGATCGTTTCGATTTGCCGCTGGCAGCGTATCAGGTGTCGGGGGAATACGCGATGATTGAAGCTGCCGCGCGAAATGGCTGGATTGAACGCGACCGCGTGATGATGGAGTCTCTGGTGAGTATTCGGCGGGCTGGGGCGAGCATTATTCTGACTTATTACGCGAAGGATGCGGCGAAGTTGTTGGGGTGAGTGGCGCAAGGGCCGAAGCCCCGAAAAACGGAGCGCCGAACGCTGGGCTGAAGCCCGGCTCTTCCACAATATAGAACCTTCCTATCGCAGCGTTGAAAGCGCTGCGCCACCCAAAATCCGCGTTGGGTCGGGGAACCATGGCCTGCTGAGTTCGATGACCTGGCCGCTTAGGCGCCGGAGCTTTGGCTGGTAACGAAGTTCACTTCTACTTGTTTGCGGTCTTCGTCGGAGACTTTGAAGAAGGCGCGGGGCTTGAGGCTGAGGAAGCTGGCGACGAAGACGTCGGGGATTTGGCCGATGCGGGTGTTGTAGGTGTTGACGTCGTCGTTGAAAAATTCGCGGCGGTCGGCGATACGCTCTTCGAGTTCACTGATGCGGTTCTGGAGTTTCAGGAAATTTTCGTTGGCCTTGAGCTGCGGATAGTTTTCGGCGACGGCGAACAGGCTGCGCAGGGCGGTCTCCATTTTTAAATCGGCGACGGCTTTTTGGGGGATGCTGGCGGCGTTCATGGACGCGGAGCGGGCTTGAGTTACGGCGAGCAGAGTTTGCTGCTCGTGCTGCATGTATCCCTTGACGGTTTCGACCAGGTTGGGGATTTCGTCGTGACGCTGCTTGAGCAGGACGTCGATGTTGGCCCAGGCGCGGTCGTTCTCGTTGCGCAGGCGCACTAAGCCGTTGTAGAGGATGACGGCATAGATGAGGACGCCGGCTAAGAACAGGAAGAGTGCTAGCCCGGTGATGATGCTGCTATCCATTGAAGTTTGGTTTTAAGGTTGCCAGCAGCGGGACGCGGAGGCAAGTGCCAGAAGGGTTGCCGCCAGTAAAGATGGAAATGGGGGCTAGTCAGAAGCTCGGACGGTGACCTGTTGGCAGCGGGGAAGAATTCCGCCGGGCTTTGCCCTGGCGGGACCGGCGAAGGCGCCCGTCCCCCACATGAGTATCGTGACTCGTTAGTCTTTGCTGGGTTTTTTGGGAGTTAGGTCGCAGGACTTGCGAACTTCGTCGAGGTTCAGGCCGGCAGGGGAGAACTCGGCGATCTCGCGTCCGTTTCGCGTCGGCAACGCAATGTTAAAGACTTGCGCGCCGATTAATCCGCGAGTGGTGCCTTTGTCCATGGAAAGGAAGCGGCCGCGCTCCCAGTTCCAGCCATGGAAGTTATGCACGTCGTCGGTGCGCACCTCGACTTCCAGTTGAGGCTGACCCCAAAAACCGGGGCGATTGGGCGGAGGCAACCGCACGCCGGGGTTAAAGTCGGCGAAGGTCATTTTGCCGTCAGAGCAAACCAGTTCGACTCTGGGCTTGTAGTTCGGGTCTTCCTTGAAAAAATTGTTTGAGAGCAGTTCGAATCGGACTTTCTTGGCGCCGGTCATTTTGTCTTCCGATTTGAACTCCATCCACTTGCCACCGGCGCTCACTCCGTCTTGTTCATCCTGGTTAGGGCTCATGGCGCCCTCCTGGGAGAAGGCGGATGCGGCACAAAGCAGCGTTACGCACGCCAACAAAGCCAGGGCTATGCGGTTGGGTTTATACGATGCACGCAAAGCGTTCACTGTATCCTCCAGAAACAAACACCCTGCGTATATTGAACCCAAAAGTGCGCAGAAAGTTGCATGAAAAGAAAGCCGCACCCGATCTAGTCAATACTGAGGTTAGCGAATATCAATCTTCAGGTCGAGGTAGACCTGGGAGCGGTCGTCGAACTGGCTGACCGATTTGGTGTCGCTCTTGTGTCCCTTGTACTGGGCGTAGACCTCATAGTCGACGGCATTGGAGAGCGCGGGAAAACGATAAGTGCCGTCCGGGCCGACGATGTAAGTCTTGACGGCGCGAGTGCGCGTGTTGGTCACGTAGACGACGGCATCGGGAAGAGGACTATCCTGCGGGTCGAGGACTTTGCCGAACAGAAGGCGACCCACGGACTTGTCTTTCTTGTCGAACGCGGCGCCCACCTCGGCGCAGGACGGCGCGGTCAGAGCCACAACCATCGCACAGGCCAGAGTGACCGCCATGATCCCAAATTGTTTGCGAGTCATGCTGGTTGCTATTGTCTCACGGCTTTGCAGCACCGGAGTCGGGAGCACCAGCCTTGTCTATACCAGTTGGCTCTTCGACAGTTAGATGCAGTCCAGTGTCTTCGCGTTCGTCGTTGTAGATGTGGACGGTAACTTCCTTGACCAGGCGCAGCGGGCGGCCGTCGGTGGTTTTGAAGCCTTTAAGGTCGGCGGTGAGGAAGTAGTCGGATTCGCCGGTAGGAACGCGTTGGGCGAACTCGCCCATGTGGTCAGAGTAAACCTCCCACTTCGGCTTTTTGTCTTTGGCGCGGCGGATTTTTATGGGGACTCCGTAGACAGGATGGTCGTTCGGTCCCCAAACGGTGCCGGCGATGACAGCGTAGTCATTCTTGTTCTTGGGCGCGGGGGCGGCGAGGAGTCCCTTGGTCGAACTGAACGTCGCACTGAAGTTCGGTAGGAGAATCAGGATCGGCAGGAGGAAAACGGCGGAGCACAGCCTGATGAAAACTTGCGCCCGAATTCTAGGAGTAGTCACCGTCTTCGCTCTCTTCGACCTCTTCTTCGTCCTCTTCGACGTAGCCAGCTTCCACGGCCTTCAACTCAAGCGGACTGGTGGTGATGACTTCAAAGTCGGTGCCACACTCGGGGCACGAGATCATTTCGCCTTCGTCGACGCCGTCCTCGTCGACATCCAGATTGGTTTCGCATTCGGGGCACAGAACCATAAAGCCTCCCTAGCCGATTAGAGCCTCCTGATAATATTTAGATTCTTCCCGGCTCTTAGGTCAAGGGGCAGAGGCGAGGAACGAGAGAATTTCTGGAAGACCAGGAATCGCTGGTTGCGGTGGGATTCTTCTGGACGGGGGGTACCAGGGCATGCTCCATTTCCGGACGATAACACGCGTCACTGTGAGTCTGACTGCAGTCCTGCTGGCGGCGATGGTGTGCGAAGGCCAGTCTGCCTCGGAAACGAGGCTAGCAGCCGATCCGCAGATTGCCGCGGCGTTGCGAGAGATTTCGGCGCAACGGATTCAGGCGAATATTGAGAAGCTGGTCAGCTTTGGAACGCGGTCTACTTTGTCGGCGCAGGACGGGGCGTCGATTACCGCGGGACACGGAATCGGCGCGGCGCGAGAGTGGATCAAGTCGGAGTTCGAGCGCTATTCGAAAGATTGCGGGGGGTGCCTGGAAGTGAAGACCGACAGCTTCACCGAAGAACCCATGGAACGCATTCCCAAGCCAACCGAAATCACCAATGTTTATGCGGTATTGAAGGGCACGGATGAGGCGAACGCGAAGCGCATCGTGCTGGTGACCGGACACTACGATTCGCGCAACAGCGACAACTTCGATGTGACCGCGGACGCTCCGGGAGCCAACGATGACGGGAGCGGAACGGCGGTGAGCCTGGAATGTGCGCGCGTACTGAGCAAGATGAAGTTCCCGGCGACGATTGTTTTTCTGACGGTCGCCGGCGAAGAGCAGGGACTGAATGGCAGCCATCATTTTGCAAAGGTCGCGAAAGATCAGGCGTGGGATCTGGAAGCCGTGCTCAATAACGACATCGTTGGTGGCGACAAAAGCGCGGAGCAAAATCATTCCGTGGTGCGGGTGTTTTCCGAGGGAGTACCGGCAGCGGCCACGGAGCAGGACATCCGGCGCATTCGCGGACTGGGCGGTGAGAGCGATTCCGGGTCGCGGCAACTGGCGCGGTACATCGCTGACGCGGGCCGGGTTTATGATGCCGGCGTGAAGCCGATGCTGGTGTTTCGCCTGGATCGGTACCTGCGGGGCGGCGACCATTATTCGTTCAACCAGCAGGGATTTGCGGCCGTGCGGTTCACGGAATTCCGTGAGGACTTTCATCATCAGCACCAGAACGTGCGGGTGGAAAACGGCATTCAATATGGGGATATGCTGAAGTTTGTGGACTTCGATTATGTGGCGCACGTGGCGCGGCTGAATGCGGCGACGCTGGCTTCCTTGGCAGCTGCGCCGGCGCCTCCGGCGAATGTGCATTTGCTGACCAAGGATTTGGAGAATGATTCGACGGTGACGTGGGAAGCTTCTCCGGGCGGGCGGGCGGCGGAGTATGAAGTACTATGGCGGGCGACGACAAGCCCGGAGTGGGAGCATGTGCAGAATGTGGGGAGTGCGACTCGCGCCACGCTGAAGCTGTCGAAGGATAATGTGATTTTCGCGGTGCGGGCCGTGGACAAGGCGGGACATCGGAGTTTGGCGGTGGTGCCGGTTCCGGAGCGGTGAGGGTTTGCGAGGCTTCAAAGATCTCTGACTTCAAAACCCCCACTTCTCGCGCACAAAACGCGCGAGAAATGGGGCACCCGGTATCTATCCCATCACGGATCAGAATCGGAAAACCGCGCCCGTGGCTATGCGGAAGTTGGCGTGCTGGCCGGGATGGGCGAAGTATCCGGGGATGGGGTTGTTGTTTCTGAGATAGTCCACCTGCAAAATCCGAATGCCGAAGCGGCGAGCGAGCCAGAGGTCTGCGCCGCCGCCGACAGCCATGGCGAAGGTGGTGTCGGCATCGACGGTCACTGGCGTCGTTCCGAATGTAGTTCTGTAGCGCAGGCCTCCGAAGAGAACGTGGGCGTAGAAGTTGGCTTTGTCCAGCCTTGCGTTCACCCGCGGACCGCCCATGTAGGTTTGGATTCGATCTCTGGGACAGCAATCGTTGCCTTGCGGGCCGTAGAGGCCGCCGAAATCCCCCTCGGCCGCGAGGTGCGGGATGAGTTTGAAAGCGGCCGAAGCTTGCCAACCATTAAAGCTGGAAAGCGTCCACGGACCCGTGTAGGCGGGGTAGTAGTAATAGCCGACGTGGGAATATCCGCCGAAAACCTCGATGCGGTCGGAGTTCTGGGCGGCAGCATATAGAGAGAACAGGACAGCACCGAGCAGCAGCAGGTATCTTACTTTCATCACCGGCTCCTTGGCCTTCCTGGGCTACATCTCATCCTGGGCGACATCGCATGAGTTGGGACGACGAGGGCTTAGATTGGAACACTTGGGATCGACCCTGCATCTACTTGTCTTCACGCTGATAGTATTGGGAAGCGGGACCGGGCGGCAACGTTGCCTCAGCGCGATCTTTTTGCGGTCGGCGTTTCAGGACTGCGGTCGGGACTGCGCAAGATCCCCACGTTTCACGAAATAGGCTCGACATCGGGCACCCTGAGTGCGAGTAGAATTACACGAGAGGTTAATCAGTGCGGCGAACCGGCGAACCGATGACGTTGAGCCTGCCACCGTTCACCAAGGCGGTGACGTGGCTGCTGGGGATTAATACGGGCGTTTATCTGTTGATGGAATTGCTGCCGTTGCTCCGCCTGGGAGTTGTTCCGGTCTTCATCGGCTACTACTGCGCGTTGACGCCGGTTGACGTTGTTCATGGACAGATCTGGCAGCTCGTCACCTACAGCTTTCTGCATGCGGGCTTCCTGCATTTGTTCGGAAACATGCTGGGCCTCTGGATGTTCGGGTCGGCCATTGAAAGTGCGTGGGGCACGCGACGGTTTTTGGAGCTGTATTGGATCGGAGTCGTGGGCGCCGCGGTGACGACCGTGGCCGTCTCTTATTCGCGCATACTGGGAAATCCGGCTACTTCGACGATTGGGGCTTCGGGCGGCGTGTTTGCCATTCTCATCGCATTTGGGATGTTGTTTGGGGATAACGAAATCATGTTGATCCCGTTTCCCTTCGCCATGAAGGCGAAGTATTTCGTCGGCATCCTGATCGTGGTGACGCTGGCGTTCGCGATGTCTGGGGGCGGCCAGGTTGCGTATGTGGCGCATCTGGGCGGATTGTTCTTTGGTTGGCTTTACACGCGGCGAGGGCCGAAGCCGGCGCTGGTGAACGTGGGATTCGCGGAACGCTACTACGGGATGCGCAATTCGTATTACCGATGGAAGCGGCGGCGGGCGGCGAAGAAATTTGAAGTGTACATGTCGAAGCACGACCGCCAGGTCCACTTCGACGAGCATGGGAATTACATTCCTCCCGATGACGACCCGCGCAAGGGAAACGGCGGGGGGAAGTCGGGGTGGGTGAATTGAAATTTACTTGTCATCCTGCGCGAAGCGAAGGTCCCTTCCCTGTTTTGTGTCCGCGACCGATCGTTGTTTCGGCGGTTTGGTGATGGAAACTCCTTGACGTGCCGGCGATGATGCGCGCTGCTAGGGGTCCTTCGACTGCGCGACTGCTCCGCTTTGCGAGGCAGTCGCTCCGCTCAGGATGACGGTTCCGGTTAGCGCGATAGGAATGCGGTGAATTCAGAAAGTACTGCGGCTGGCAGCGCTTCGCTCTTGCTCTTTCCCTTAAATCCCAGGTCGTGGCCGGCGCCTTCGATGGTTAGCAACTTCGTTTTCGCGGGGATCATTTTCAGGGCTTGCTCTAGTTCGGCGATCGTGCCGAAGGGGTCGCGGGTTCCGTGGACGAACAACGTGGGCGTGCGCAGGTCGGGGAGATGCTGGGTACGCTGCTGCTCGGGCTTGCGCGGGGGATGCAGTGGGTAGGAGAGCAGGAGCAGAGCAGAGACAGGCTCTGCGTTTTCTGCGGGGTCGGCGCATAGCATGCTGGACTGGCGTCCGCCGTAGGAGTGGCCGCCGAGGAAGAGGCGGCCGGGGACTATTTTCTTCATGGCGGCGAGTGCGTTTTTCAGTCCGGCGCGGTCGCGGGCAGCGTCTCCGGGGCCGGGCGGGCCGAAAGATCGCGTTTGGCGATAGGGGAGATCGCAGCGCAGGACGGTGTATCCGGCGCCAGAAAAAGTTTCGGCGACGGCGATTAGCAGCGGGGATTGCGCGTTGGAGCCGGCGCCGTGGGAGAGGACCAGGGCGTCTCCGTTGGGTGAGTCGGGGAGATGCAGGTAGCCGCGGACTTTGGGGTCGGCGGCGTTGTCGGCGAACTCGCGGATGGAGGCGGGCATGTCCTCGCTAGTTTAAATCCCCACCCTCATAAGTGTGCGTGCTATCGTTCTGACCAGGAACGGTCAAGGAGAACCGCTATGCGCGCTCGAAGACGGGTCGTCACGGTCGCGGTCGTTGTCTTTGCCCTGGCTGTGATTGCTGCGGTCGCATCGCCAGACGGGTCGTCTTTCTCTTACGGGACCATGCAAAGTTCGTGTGCGCCATGGGACGGACCCGCCATCGCGATCACGCTGACCATCGAGCCTGCGCAGTGCAAACGAATCGCGGGACCTTTTCTCTCGCTCGCGGTGTGGCGGGGAGTGCCTATCCATGCGGGGCAGGTCGTCAAGTTTGGTGCGGGCTCGGATGCGGGGTGGGGAGCCCGGTGCGCCAAGGAAGGTGACTGCAAGCCCGCGCAGTCAGGCACGATCATTTTCGACAATTATCAGGAACGCTCCAGCGCGACCGGACAGTACGAACTGCAATTCAAGGACGGCGGGACCCTGAAGGGCACTTTCGCAGTGAAGTGGTGTGAGGAGCGCGTGATCTGCGGATGACCTAGGGATAACCGGCGAGGATTATTTCGCGCCGTCGAGTGGAACTTCGGTGAGGGTCTCGTAAACTTTTACGATTTGGATTTCGTTGCCCAGGCGGGCCCAGCGGCGTTGCAGTTCGGGGTCTTCGAGGGCGGATTGGCGGGCTTCTTCGGACTTCCAATAACGGAGTAGGACGTAGTGCGATTCGCGGTCGCGGTAGAGGAGGTCGCGGCCATATCCCTTGCTCTCGACGATGGAGCTGAGTTCGCGGAGGGTGGCTAGCGACGCTTCTTCCATGCCGGGGACGGGTTCCCAGACGGCCACGGAAAGTATCTCTTGCGACATACGGGGCGATTATAGCTTGCGCCGGCGAGCGGGGCGCGGCGAAAATCGCCAGCCTTCGACTTCGCTCAGGGCAGGCTTTCTCGCGCAAAGGGCGCGCGAGAAATGGGGCGCCCGGCGGTCTTACTATTTCTGGGCGTGCGATTTCTTGGAGCGCGGTTTCTTCGGGGCTGGCTTCTTTTGAGCGATGCTTTCGGCTTCTTCGCTGGTGACTACGTGCAGGCGCATCAGGTTGGTGGAACCGGAGGCCTGGCGCGTGCCGGCGACGACTCCGAGGACGTCTGCGGGCTTGAGCAGGCCGCGGCGGACGAGATCCTGTTCGGCCATGGTGACCATCTGTTCGGCGGAGTGGGCCTGGCGGCAGCGCACGGGATGGACTCCCCAGTACAGATTCATACGATTCACCACGGGCGCGCTGTGAGTATAGGCGTAGATGGCGACGGGCGGGCGGAATTTTGAAATCATGCGAACCGTATTGCCGGTCTCAGTGAAGACTGCGATCGCGCCCATGGGCAAATCTTCGGCGGCGTGGGCGATGGATTCGCAGATGGTTTCGGCGATGGTGAGGCCGTGGTGCTCGCGGCGGCGGCGACGGAATTGCACGAAGTCGTCCATGTTGCGCTCGGCTTCGATCGCGATGCGCGACATGATGGAAACGGATTCGCACGGATACTGGCCGCTGGCGGTTTCGGCGGAGAGCATGACGGCGTCGGTGCCATCGAAAATAGCGTTGGCCACGTCGCTGGCTTCGGCACGCGTGGGGCGGGGGTTTTCGATCATCGACTCGAGCATTTGTGTGGCGGTGATGACGGGCTTGCGCCACACGGAGGCGCGGCGGATGACATGCTTCTGAATGACAGGAACTTTTTCCGGGGCCATTTCGACGCCGAGATCGCCGCGAGCGACCATGACTCCATCGGCGGCTTCGAGAATTTCTTCGAGATGATCGATGGCTTGCGGCTTTTCGAGCTTGGCGATGACCGGGAGGTCGCTGTGGTGCGCTGCGATGATTTGTTTGACCGTGGTGACGTCGGCGGCGGTGCGGACGAAAGAGAGCGCGACAGCGTCGACGCCGTGGGTGAGGCCGAATTCGAGGTCTTTGCGGTCTTTTTCGGTGAGGGCTGGAATCGACAGGGCGATGCCGGGAAGGTTGATGCCTTTGTGCTCGCCGAGCAGGCCGCCGTTGATGACTTCGCAGAGCACGTCTTTGCCTCGGTCTTTTCCTTGAACAGCGCGCACGCGCAGTTCGATGAGGCCATCGCTGAGCAGGATGCGGGCGCCGGGTGAGAGTTCTCGGGCGAGGTCGGGGAAGGTGGTGCAGATGCGGGTCGCTGTGCCGGTTATATTTTGCGGCGTGATCGTCACGACGGAGCCGGTTTTCAACATCACGGGCTCGTGGTCCTCGAGCGGGCCGGTGCGGATTTTCGGGCCTTGCAGGTCCTGGAGAATGCAGACGGTGCGGCCTTCGCGCTCGGCGGCGCGACGCAGGCGTTGGATGTGGCGCGCGTGATCTTCGTGAGTGCCGTGTGAGAAGTTGAGGCGGGCGATGTCCATGCCGAGGCGGAGCAGGTCGCGCATGACGGCCTCGGTGCTGCAGGCCGGGCCAATGGTGCAGATGATTTTCGCGCGGCGGGCTGGGGGTGCTCCTGTGGCGACGGGTGATTGCATCTGTTTCAATTTATCTCCGGGCTCAACAGGAATGTTGGTAGGTGCAACGTTGCGTCTAGTCTTGAGCAGACTCGCCAACCCCAGGGGCTAAAGCCCTATCTTATCTCGCGTACTCACGCGGCCCTAAAGGGCCGCTCTTCCACGGTGATGGATTCGGTTGGGGCACTGCCCAAATTGGGAGGTCCCGTTGACGGACACGATATCCGCGATCTATCGGTCGATCGTCATGAGTATGCCTCAATCTCTATGCTTTGGAGTCATGGATGGCGGTGAGTTCTTTGCCCAGCATGGCTCGCGGGAATAGCAGGGCATTGAATTCGGCGCCTACCAGAACCACCAGGGAAATCAGGTACATCCACACCAGCAGGGCCATCACGGCACCCAGCGATCCGTAAATCGTGGCGAAGTTGCCGAAGTGCTGCAGGTAGGCGCGGAAACCGACTGTGGTCGTGAACCAGAGAATGGTGGCGAGCATGGCGCCCGGCATCACGCTGTGCCAGGGCTGAGTGCGCGGCACCGCGTGGTGGTAGATCAGTGCAATCACCGCGATGCTGGTGAGGGTGGCGATGAGCCACCGGGTCGCACCCCAGAGCAGAAAAACGTAGATGCTGAAATCAGGATCGACGTAGGGCAAGAGGCGCGCTTCGAACTTGCTGCCCACGGCCACGAGCAGTGTGGAGAAGGTCATCGGAACCAGCGCGAACACGACCAGCAGAAATGCGATGAGACGCTCTTGCAACAGGTCCCAGGTTTTTGGGAGTTCGTAACAGCGGCGGAAACCGTCCATCCAGGAAACCATGACGCCGGAGGCGGTCCACAGGGTAACGAGCGCGGTTGTCGTCAAAAAGCCGACGGGATGCTGGCCGGCGCCTTTGAGATAACTCAACACGGTGTTGCCGCCGGCGGGGAGGATACTGCCGAGAGCGTAAGAAATTTCGCGTAGGTAGGGCGCGCCCTTGCGCCAGTTGGCCAGGACCGAGCCGATGATCAGCAGCACGGGGAAGAACGTGAGGATCATGGAATAGGCGGAGGCCTTGGCGATGGCGAAGGCGTCGTGAACAAAGGCGCGCCAGAAGGCGAGCCGCAGCAGGCGGAAGAAGCGGAGCATGCTCTGCTCTAGCTTAGGGCCGGGAGGCACTGGACGCAAAGAAGGAAGTGGGCCGGGTTCCTGAATGCGCAATCGCTGGGGGGTAGCGTGCATTTGTGATTAAAGAAAATTTGTAGCGCCGCCATCCTATCCTGGCAACTGTGCGGTGAGCGCTGCCGCTCGCCGCGACCGAGGGCGAGACGCCCTCGGGACAGCCGGCAGGATGTCGGCGCTACGTTTGAAATGACTACTCGGCCGCGGGGAGTTCCGCGGGCAGATCGTCGGTTTCGCCCTCGTGACGCATCATTTCGAGAGCGCGCTCGGCTTCTTCGTAAGCTGCCGAGACTTCCGCCTGGACTTTCGCAGCGGCCTCTTCCATTTCCGGCGAGAGGCGCACGTTGCGGTAGTACTCCATGCCGGTCCCGGCAGGGATGAGGCGGCCGACGATGACGTTTTCTTTCAGGCCGCGCAGGTGATCGACCTTGCCGTTGATGCTGGCTTCGGTGAGCACGCGCGTGGTCTCCTGGAACGACGCCGCTGAGATGAAGGAGTCGGTGGAGAGTGAAGCTTTCGTGATACCGAGGAGCAGCGGACGGCCGGTAGCCGGCTTGCCGCCCTGCGAAATCACGCGCTCGTTCTCTTCGCGGAAGGCGAACTTGTCGGTCTGCTCTTCGAGCAGGAACCGGGTGTCGCCCACGTCTTCGACCTTCACCCAGCGCATCATCTGACGGACGATGACTTCAATGTGCTTGTCGGAAATGTTGACGCCCTGCAGACGGTAAACTTCCTGGATTTCGTTGACCAGGTAAGCCTGCAGTTCTTTTTCGCCAAGCACGGCCAGGATGTCGTGCGGGTTGAGCGGGCCGTCCATCAAAGGCTCGCCGGCCTTGACGCGCTCGCCTTCCTGCACGTTGATGTGAACACCGCGCGGAACCGAGTATTCCTTTTCGGTGCCGTTGTCGGCGACGACGTAAATCTTGCGCTGGCCTTTCGAAACCTCGCCGAATTTCACCGTGCCATCGATTTCGCTGATGACTGCGGTTTCATGCGGCTTGCGGGCTTCGAACAATTCGACTACGCGCGGCAGGCCACCGGTGATGTCCTTGGTCTTCGTTGTTTCGCGCGGAATCTTTGCCAGCACGTCGCCGGGCGTAACCGTGTCGCCATCCTGAATCATCAGGTGGGCTCGCGAAGGCATGAGGTAGCGCTTGCTCGCCTTACCCTTGATGACGATGGCGGGTTGGCGCTTCTCGTCCGGAGAATCGCCGACCACGTGACGCGACAGGCCCGTAACTTCGTCGACTTCTTCGTGCAGGGTAACCCCTTCCTGCAAGTCCTTGAACTGCACCGTGCCGCCGATTTCGGTCAGGATGGCGAAAGTGTAAGGATCCCACTCGACCATAACCTGGCCGAGCGTGACCGGATCGCCGTCATTGACCAGCAGTTTGGCGCCGTACACGACCGAGTAGCGCTCGCGTTCGCGGTTCTTGTCGTCGACTACCGCGATCGAACCTTGACGGTTCATGACGACCAGGTTCCCGGACTTCGCCTTGACGGTCTGGAGGCCGATGAAGCGCACGTTGCCGTTGTTCTTGGCATCGAGCCGCGACTGCTCGGACACTCGCGACGCCGTACCACCGATGTGGAAGGTACGCATGGTGAGCTGGGTTCCAGGTTCGCCGATGGACTGCGCCGCGATGACGCCGGTGGCTTCGCCAAGTTCGACGAGGCGACCGGAAGCCAGGTTGCGGCCGTAGCACATGACGCAGACGCCGCGTTTCGATTCGCAGGTCAGCACGGAGCGGATTTTTACGCGCTCAATGCCGGCCGCCTGAATCGCGCCCGCGAGGTCTTCGGTGATTTCCTGGTTGATGTCGACGATGACGTTGCCGTCATAGTCTTTGATTTTTTCGAGCGACACGCGGCCGATGATGCGGTCGCGCAGCGCTTCGATGATCTCGCCGGCTTCTACAATGCCTTGCACGTAGATGCCGTCGACCGTGCCGCAATCGTACTCGCTGATGATGACGTCTTGCGCGACGTCGACCAGTCGGCGAGTGAGGTAGCCGGAATCGGCGGTCTTGAGCGCCGTGTCGGCCAATCCTTTGCGGGCGCCGTGAGTCGAAACGAAATATTCGAGCACGGTGAGACCTTCACGGAAGTTGGCCGTGATGGGCGACTCGATGATTTCGCCGGAAGGCTTGGCCATCAATCCACGCATGCCAGAGAGCTGGCGAATCTGCTGTTTCGATCCGCGAGCGCCGGAGTCGGCCATGACGTAAATCGGGTTGAGGTCGCCTTCTTTGTCGCGACGCTGCATTTCACCGAACATTTCGTCGGCCACTTTTTCCGTGATCGCCGACCAGATTTCGATGACCTTGTTGTAGCGCTCACCGTTGGTGATGGCACCGTCGAGGTATTGCTGCTGCACGTTGACGACCTGCTTCTCGGCGTCTTTGACCAGACCCTTCTTGCTGTCGGGAATGACCATGTCGTCGATGCCGATGGACAAGCCGGAGCGGGTCGCGAACTGGAAGCCCAGGGTCTTGACTTCGTCGAGCATCTTGACCGTGGTCTCAAGCGCGAAGCGCAGATAGCAATAGTTCACCAGCGCCCCAATGCCTTTTTTCTTGAGCAATCCGTTGATGTAGGGCATGCGGTCGCTGCTGCCGGGGATGTTCTTCGGCAGGTGATCGTTCAGAATCGCACGGCCTACAGTTGTGTTGATGAAGGCGCGCTCGACTCGAACCGGCTCGGTGTGAATGATGTCCTGATCGTCGTATGCGGTGGTCAGGTCAATCAGCTCACCCGAGTAGCGGAGACGAATCGGGGTCAAGGTTTCGACTGCGCCTGCATCGAGCGCCATCAGCACTTCTTCAATGTTGGCGAAAGCGCGGCCTTCACCCTTCGCGCCCGGCTTGGCTTTGGTCAGATAGTAGAGCCCGAGCACCATGTCCTGCGTGGGCACGGTGATGGGGTGACCGGAAGCGGGCGAAAGAATGTTGTGCGACGCCAGCATCAAGACGCTGGCTTCGACCTGGGCTTCGGGAGACAGCGGAATGTGAACCGCCATCTGGTCGCCGTCAAAGTCGGCGTTGAACGCGGTGCAGACCAGCGGGTGAATCTTGATGGCCTTGCCCTCGACGAGCACCGGCTCGAACGCCTGAATGCCGAGGCGGTGAAGCGTGGGAGCGCGGTTCAGCATGACCGGGTGGTCTTTAATGACTTCTTCCAGGATGTCCCAGACGATGGGTTCCTGCTGCTCGACCATTTCCTTGGCTTGCTTGATGGTGGTGACGTTGCCGGTCTGCTCGAGCCGGTGATAGATGAACGGCTTGAACAGTTCCAGAGCCATCTTCTTCGGCAGGCCGCACTGGTGCAGCTTGAGTTCGGGGCCGACCACGATGACGGAACGGCCGGAGTAGTCGACGCGCTTGCCGAGCAGGTTCTGGCGGAAGCGGCCCTGCTTGCCCTTCAGCGTGTCGGACAAAGATTTCAGCGGACGGTTGTTGGCGCCACGCAGCACGCGGCCACGGCGTCCGTTGTCGAACAGGGCGTCGACGGCTTCCTGCAGCATGCGCTTTTCGTTGCGCACGATGACTTCAGGAGCGTGCAGATCCATCAGCTTCTTCAACCGGTTGTTGCGGTTGATGACGCGGCGATAGAGGTCGTTGAGGTCGGAGGTCGCGAAGCGGCCGCCATCGAGTGGAACGAGGGGGCGAAGCTCCGGAGGAATGACCGGGATCACGTCGAGGATCATCCAGTGCGGCTTGTTGCCGCTCTTGCGGAAGGCCTCGACGACTTTCAGACGCTTGGCGTACTTGAGCCGCTTCTGCAGCGAGCTCTCGTTCTTCATTTTCTCGCGCAGCTCGACGGAGAGGCCGTCGGTGTCGACGCGCTTCAGCAATTCTTTGATGGCTTCCGCGCCCATCATCGCCTTGAAGCCGGCGGGACGGTACTGCTGGTCGAGTTCGCGGAACTTGGCTTCGTCTTTAATGACTTCGCGCTCTTTCACCGGCGCGTCGCCAGGTTCGACGACCACGTAGGCTTCGAAATAGAGCACGGACTCAAGGTCACGCAAGGAAATGTCGAGCAGGTGCCCGATGCGGCTGGGCAATCCTTTGAAGAACCACACGTGCGAGCAGGGCGACGCCAGCTCGATGTGGCCGAGGCGTTCGCGGCGAACTTTGGAGAGCGTGACTTCGACGCCGCATTTGTCGCAGATGACTCCGCGGTGCTTCATGCGCTTGTACTTGCCGCAGAGGCACTCCCAGTCGGTGACCGGGCCAAAGATGCGGGCGCAGAACAGGCCGTCGCGCTCCGGTTTGAAGGTGCGGTAGTTGATGGTCTCGGGCTTGGTGACTTCGCCGTGCGACCAGCTCCGGATTTTTTCCGGAGACGCCAGGCTGATACGGATGGCGTCGAAGTCCGCGATCACATTTGCCATTTCGAAAGGGCTCGAACGAAACAAGGTGGTCCTCCGCTTCCTGCGGCAGTGTCGTTGCCGCTTACGGCGCCTGAGAAGAAGTGGCCAGTGGTCAGTGACTAGTGGCCAGTATCCCTGGTTGGCACTGGCTGCGCAGGCACTCCGCAGCCGGCCATGGCTCAAAACTCAAATTCGAGGGGTCAGCCGGCCAGCGTCAGCGCGTTAACTGCGCACTGATCACTGGCCACTGACCACTTACTTTCAATCTGCTGCTGCGCTGGCGATCGGCTTTTTCTCGCCGGCCTTGATCAGTTCCACATCGAGGCAGAGCGACTGCAGCTCGCGAATCAGCACGTTGAACGATTCGGGTACGCCGGGCTCCATGGCGGCTTCGCCCTTGACGATGGCCTCGTAAATCTTGGTGCGGCCGTATACGTCGTCGGACTTCGCCGTCAAAAGCTCCTGCAGGATGAAAGCTGCGCCGTAAGCTTCGAGGGCCCAGACTTCCATTTCTCCGAAACGCTGTCCGCCGAACTGCGCTTTGCCGCCCAAAGGCTGCTGGGTGATGAGCGAGTACGGCCCGATGGAACGGGCGTGAATCTTGTCGTCCACCAGGTGCGACAGCTTCAGCATGTAGATGTAGCCGACGGTGACCGGCTGTTCGAACTGGTCGCCAGTCATGCCGTCGTGCAGCGTGGTTTTGCCGGAAGTCGGCAGACCGGCGTGTTCGAGCAGCGCCTTGATCTCGCCTTCCTTGGAGCCGTCGAATACCGGCGATCCCATGAACACGCCCTTGGTCAGGGTGGGCGCAACGGATTCCAGTTCTTCGTCGGACATGTCGGAAATAATGTCCGCCAGCTGCGAGTCTTTGAACAACGCCTTCAACTCGCGGCGGATGGCTTCGGTGCGCGTGTTTTCTTTCAGCAGCGTCGTGATCTTCTCGCCGAGCGCGAAGCCGGCCCATCCGAGGTGGGTTTCGAGAATCTGGCCCACGTTCATACGAGAAGGCACGCCGAGCGGGTTGAGCACGATTTCGACCGGCGTTCCGTCTTCGAGGTACGGCATGTCTTCCTCGGGCAGAATGCGGGCAATCACGCCCTTGTTGCCGTGGCGGCCGGCCATCTTGTCCCCGACACTCAGCTTGCGCTTCATGGCGATGTAGACCTTGACCAGCTTGATGACGCCCGGCGGCAACTCGTCGCCCTTGGTGAGTTTTTCTTTTTTCTCGTTGACGATTTTCTTGAGCACATCGATCTGGCGAGAAGTCATTTCTTCGATCTCGTCGATCTGTTCGTTTACCCGCGGATCTTTGTCGGCATATTTAATGCGCTTCAGATTGCGAGTGGAGATGCGCTCGATCTCGTCGCGGGTCAGAATGTTGCCCTTGGTCAGCAGGCGCTTGTTAGTGCGCTCGTCGTGCAGGTCGGCTTGCACTTCTTTGCCGCCCAGAATGTTTTCCAGGCGCTTGAGGCGCTCGTCGGTGAGAATTCGGATTTCGTCCGACAAGTTCTTTTCGAGCTTCGCGATCTGCGTGGCTTCGATGGCTTTCGCGCGCTCGTCTTTCTCTTGACCTTTGCGCGAGAAGATTTTCACATCGACGATGACGCCTTCGATTCCAGGCGGGCAGTAGAGAGAGGCGTCGCGCACGTCGCCGGCTTTTTCACCGAAGATGGCGCGAAGCAGTTTTTCTTCCGGCGTGAGCTGGGTTTCGCCCTTGGGCGTTACTTTGCCGACGAGGATGTCGCCCTGCTTGATGCTGGCGCCAATGCGAATCACGCCCGCTTCGTCCAGATTGCGCAACATGGATTCGCTGACGTTGGGAATGTCGCGCGTAACTTCTTCCGGACCGAGCTTGGTGTCGCGGGCTTCGATTTCGTACTCCTCGATGTGGAGAGAGGTGTAGTAATCCTCTTTCACCATCTTTTCGGAGACCAGGATTGCGTCTTCGAAGTTATAACCGCGCCACGGCATGAAGGCCACGAGGACGTTGCGTCCCAGAGCCAGCTCGCCGTGATCGGTGCACGGACCGTCGGCGATGATCTCGCCCTTCAGAACGCGCTGGCCTTTTTTCACTACCGGCTTCTGATTGATGCAAGTGTTCTGGTTGGAACGCTTGAACTTCGTCAGCTGGTAAATATCGCTGCCCACTTCGCGCGACAGCTGCGTGGGATGGTGCTCACCCTCGACGCGAACAATGATGCGTTCGGAGTCGACCGAATCGATGATGCCGTTGCGGCGGGCCAGAACGACCGCGCCCGAATCGCGGGCGGTGACGCCTTCCATTCCGGTGCCGACGATGGGAGCCTGAGCTCGCAACAGCGGAACGGACTGGCGTTGCATATTGGCGCCCATCAGCGCGCGGTTTGCGTCATCGTGCTCGAGGAACGGAACCAGCGAAGCGGCGACGGAAACCAGCTGCTTGGGACTGACGTCGACGTAATCGACTTCGTCGCGGCTGACCAGTACGAAGTTGCCGGCCTTGCGGGCGTTGACGAGTTCGGCAACGATCTTGCCTTTGTCGTCGAGCTCGACGTTGGCCTGCGCGATGGTGTGACGATCTTCTTCCCAGGCGGAGAGATAGAACGAGAACGGCTCGATCGTCGCCGGCTTCTTGCGCTTTTCTTTTAATTCATTGTTGATCTTCTCGATCTCATGTTTTTCCATGTGATCGCCGACTTTGTGGTCGCTGTCGCCCACGTTGACGACGGTGACGTAGTCGATGACGCGTCCGCCCTTGATCTTGCGGTAGGGCGACTCGATGAAGCCGTAGTCGTTGATGCGGGCGTAGCAACTCAGCGACGAGATCAGGCCGATGTTCGGACCTTCCGGCGTTTCAATCGGGCAGATGCGACCGTAGTGCGTGGGGTGAACGTCGCGGACTTCGAATCCGGCGCGTTCACGTGAGAGACCGCCCGGCCCAAGGGCCGAGAGGCGCCGCTTGTGCGTGATCTCGGAGAGCGGGTTGGTCTGATCCATGAACTGCGAGAGCTGCGACGATCCGAAAAATTCGCGGATCGCGGCCATGACCGGCTTCGCGTTGACCAGGTCGTGGGGCATGGCCGTCGACATTTCCTGGTAGACCGACATTTTTTCTTTGATGGCGCGTTCCATGCGGACCAGGCCGATGCGGAACTGGTTCTCCATCAACTCGCCGACCGCGCGCACGCGGCGGTTGCCGAGGTGATCGATGTCGTCGACCGCGCCGATGCTTTTGCGCAGTTTCAGCAGGTATGCGATGGTCGCGTAGAAATCGTCGGGATCAAGGGTGCGCTTGTCGAGCGAGGTGAAGTCCTGGTTCTCGTGCAGCTTGATGTTGAACTTCAAGCGGCCCACGCGCGAGAAATCATATTTGCGCGGGTCGAAGAACATGCCGTGAAATAGCGCGGTCGCCGTGTCGAGCGTCGGCGGATCGCCGGGACGCAGCTTACGGTAGATTTCGATCAGCGCTTCCTGCGGCGTCTTCACCGCGTCGCGCTTCAGCGTCTGGCTGATAACCGTGCCCACATCGTCGCGCTCGGGGAAGAACAAGCTCATTTCGACGACGCCGGAATCGAGAATCTTCGAAACCTTGTCGGCGGTGAGCTCGGAGTTGGCTTCGAGCATGACTTCGCCGGTGGTGGTGTCGACGATGTCGCCGGCCGTCCACGCGCCTTCGAGGTCGGTGATGTCGACTTCGATTTCAGTGATCTTCGCCTTCTGAATATCTTTCAGAATCTGGGCGTTGATCTTGCGGCCGGAGTGCGCGATTTCGTCGCCCGACTTGTTCTTGATGCTGTGAGCGAGCTTCATGCCGAGAAGGCTGGTCGGCTTCTCGCTGGCCGGATCAATCGTCCAGAAAAGTTTCTTGTCGCGGATGGCGATGCGGTCGGTGGTGTAGAACGCTTTCAGAATATCTTCGCCGGAACGCAGGCCGAGGGCGCGCAGGAAAATCGTGCCCAGAAATTTGCGCTTGCGGTCGATGCGGACATAGAGCACGTTCTTCTGGTCGTACTCGAACTCGACCCACGATCCGCGGTAAGGAATAATCTTGCCGAGGAAGTAGGTGCGGTTGTTGGCGGTCTCGAAAAACACTCCGGGCGAGCGGTGCAACTGGCTGACGATTACTCGTTCTGTGCCGTTAATGATGAACGTCCCGTTCTGCGTCATCAGCGGAACGTCGCCGAAGAAAACTTCCTGCTCCTTAATGTCGCGGATGGAACGGTTGCCGGTCTCGGCGTCCTTGTCGAAGATGGTGAGACGCATGGTGACCTTGAGCGGCGCAGAGTAAGTCATGCCGCGCTCTTCGCACTCGGCCACGTCATATTTCAACTGCAGGCCGACCGGGTCGCCGCATTTGTTGCAGAAGTCGGGCGTGTTGGCGTTGTAGGTGCCGCACTTGCCGCACAGCACTTCGCCAGGGTGGAACGGATCGGTAATGACGGTGGATCCGCAGTTTTTGCAAGTAGTCCGGAGGTGGTGCAGGCCTTTCAGGTGGCCGCACTTGCACTCCCAGTTACCAATGGCGTAATCCACAAACTCAAGTTGTGATACGTTGCGAAAGTCGGTAATCGGAAAAACGGATTGGAAAACTGCCTGCAAGCCGCCGTCTTCGCGCTCGCTGGGAAGTTTATCCATCTGCAGGAAGCGGTCGTAGGAACGCTTCTGAACCTCGATCAGGTTCGGGATCTGGATAGTGGCCGGAATTTTGGAAAAGTCGAAACGTTTACGGAAGGCATTTTTCATCGTCAGAAACTCCCAATCTCACGCGCAACCGAAGGCCGCGCTAGAACCGCGGAATGTGGGGCGCGTCGTTGTTCGCAAAACCGCGCCGCGGGTGTTTATGTGTTTAAGACCGTGTTGTAAAACCGTGGGCAGAACCGGAACCACCGTGCATTCTGGTAGATCGAGCTTAAAAGACAGCGGGGCGCCCGCAGGGACAGTCGTTCCCGCAGACGCCAAGCAAGGCGTTTCGCCATTTCAGATTTGAACTCTTTCGCGCCAGTTCGTCGGCCTATTTCCGCTCCGCCTGCCCGCGGAGCAGCCTGCCCAAAGCTTTCTCTCGCGAGGGCTCGCTCGCGCTCGAATGAAGCCCTGGGAGGCGACGTAATATAGATGCTACCATCGCCGCCAACGCTTCACAAGTAGGAACGTGCAAGATAATCGATTTTGCACCCATTTCGGTGCGAACTTGATTATCTGGAGCTGGGACGTGGAGCGGGCACTCCTGCCCGCTGGCTTTAC
>Ga0307476_10000190_pt1 | contig 59115 bp, 52 predicted proteins | sample atmos_gasesECM2C_2_FD_203314 | JGI IMG/M metagenome (GOLD analysis project Ga0307476, IMG submission 203314) | Hardwood forest soil microbial communities from Morgan-Monroe State Forest, Indiana, United States - atmos_gasesECM2C_05 | ecosystem: Environmental > Terrestrial > Soil > Temperate... | reverse complement strand
CGCCTCGTACCGATCGATCTGGCCGGATGCTCCCGTCCGAACGCGGGTTGGCGCAAGATCGAGGGCAGCCCCAACCATGCATTCTTTCTGAAGTGATCAGCGCACAGTGGCGGCGAGCTTAGATCGGTCTACAGCCCAGCTTCAATGCGAGACCGCGGATCGAGATAGTCGCGTAAAGCGTCTCCAATGAAATTGAACGAGAGCACAGCCAGCATCACAGCGAGCGCAGGAAAGAGCACCAGATGAGGCGCGTCAAACAGGTGGGCGCGCCCGTCGTTAAGCATCGCTCCCCAACTCGCCGTGGGCGGGGGTACGCCGAGCCCGAGGAAGCTCATGGTGGCTTCGGCAAGAATGGCTCCGGCCATGCCGATGGCGGCCTGCACGATCACGGGCTGAATGATGTTCGGCAAAATATGGCGGACGATGATCCGCAGGTCGCTCGCACCCAGAGCGCGGGCGGCTTCGACGAATTCGCGCTCTCGTGCGGCGAGAACTTGTCCGCGAACCAGGCGTGCGTAGCCGACCCAGCCTCCCAGAGAAAGTGCGAGCACAAGATTGAAGATGCCGGGACCGCGAAAGGCAACGAACGCAATGGCGAGAAGAATTCCGGGGAACGATAGAAACGCGTTCATCAGGACGACGTTAACAAAGCGGTCGATCCCTCCACCGTAGTAGCCGGCGATGGAACCGATGATGAGGCCGAGCGCAAGCGAAGCGGCGACAACACAGCTTCCAACCAGCATCGAAATGCGCGCGCCGTAGATGATGCGCGAGAGAATGTCGCGCCCGAGTTCATCGGTACCAAACCAGTGCGCATGCGACGGAGTATCGAGACGCGCCGGAAGATCGATCGCAGCGGGATCCTGCGGCGCAATCCACGGCGCGAACAGGGCAAAGATCACAAAGATGATAACCAGCGCGACGCCGGTGGCAGCCAGCGGATTGTGGCGTGCGGTTCGACGGAACGAGACAGCGACGCTCGACATGAGGGAATATTAAACTGCGGCAACGGCCTTGAGATCGCTCCCGAATTGTGCTTTCATAAAGAGTGTCGAGACCGCATCGCCGGTCCGCAGGCGCGCCGCAAACCTCCACCTCTAGCCTACATTCCTAAGGAGGAAAAATCATGAGTAAAGTCTCGTACATTCCAAAAGATTACAACTCCATCACACCTTACCTGATCATTAAGGGCGCTGACCAAGCCATTGAGTATTACAAGAAAGTTTTCGGCGCCACCGAAGTGTTTCGCATGAAGGGCCCGGATGGCAAGGTCGGTCACGCTGAGTTGAAAATCGGCAACTCGCACATCATGCTGGCTGACGAAAACCCCAACATGGGGCAAGGCCACACCAGTGCGGCCACCATTGGGACAAGCCCGGTGAGCCTCTATGTATACATACCCGACGTCGATAGCGTGGTTAAGCGCGCTGCGGCCGAGGGCGCAAAAATCCTGAAGCCAGTCGAGGACCAGTTCTACGGAGACCGCTCTGGCTTCATTCAAGATCCGTTCGGGCATTTCTGGAGCGTGGCCACGCATGTGGAAGATGTAACACCCAAAGAACTGGAAGAGCGGATGAAAAAGGTACAGCGGGCGGCATAGTTTGATTGGACAGGAGGCGGGGCGGCAATGCCCCGCCTCTGGTATTTTCGTTTATTTCCCAAATCTACGCGCTCTGCGGTTGGTATTGATGACGCTCGTACCACTCCTCGCTCAAATCCTTCCATGAAGGATTCACTGAAACGACGAGCGCGATTTTCCTGATTCGCAGCCAGCCCTTGATGCGCTTCTCTCTTTCGATTGCGTTGTGAACATCCTGGAAGCGCTCGAAATACACGAGCCGGTCGAGTTTGTATTTCGTGGTGAATTCCGAACCGCTTCCACTCTTATGCTCGCTCACTCTGCGCATAAGATTGTTGGTGATGCCGACGTATAAGGTCTTCGAGCGGTTCGTCATGATGTAGACAAAATACATAGGTCCTTCGCGTGGTAGCTCCCGGCCGCGCTGGAGCCTGCGGGGCTCAGGATGACAAATTTAGGGGTGGGATGTCTGTGATGAATAAACTTTGTGGCGGCGGAAAACTGGGCATGGGATTCAGCCCGTCAGCATTCATACATTGTCGTGCTTTTATGCCTTGTCATCCTGAGCGCGCTTTTTGCGCGAAGGACCTGTGCAGTTGGGTGCTGCCACTGAGGTGGACGGCGAGGATGAAACGCGACATCACGCTGACGAGTTTGCATCGGGCGGCGGCAGCTTTAGCTGCGCACAGGATCGCCGGAGGCGTAAGCAAAATGCATGGGTCCTTCGCGTGATGGCTACTAGCCTCGTAGGGGCACGCGGGGCTCAGGATGACAAATCTGGGAGCGGCTCATCAGTGACAAATGGCCTTTACGGCCGTGCAAAACTAGGCCTGCTTTTACGCTCTGTCATCCTGAGCGCGTTTTTTGCGCGAAGGACCTATGCAGTTGGGCGGCGCACCAAGGCATGAGAAGAGCATGGCTGTGTTGCTGAAACGCGGCATCACGCGGTCGAGCATGCAGCGGATGCTCCAATTGCGTCACCTCTAGAACATCAGCTTGTAGAGTGTGCCCTGCTTTTCTACGCAAGCTTCCGAACCGTGTGTCAGCGCGGTCGTGACGTACTCGCAATCGACTACTGATCCTTTGTCGCCGGTTACAACGGCAGTGCCGTATTGATTTGACTTGCCTAGGGAAGCACCATTCGTGAAGGCAGCCCCTTCCGTGCCATACACTTTCGCGTACACGCTCCCCCAGTTCGCAGGCATGTGGGCAAAGGTTATGTACTCACCGTTCACTTTTTCGCCGGACGAGGCCACAACCCCGCTAATCTTTCCCCTGCCACTCCCGCCGTATGTGATATCAACAGGAGTCACTTCTCCAGTCGTTAGGTTGTAAATCCGACCATGAATAGTGCAAGCCGCTTCCAATAGGACAATTAACAACACAAACCAGAGTAAGAGTTTCGAGTGGGTCCTTATTTTCATGGCGGCATCATACGCCGCGTATTTTGTGCGGCACAAGACAGTTTCGGCATAATCGGCGCAACTATCCGCGACTGCGGGCTGTATAATTCCGGCGTGGCTATTAAGAAGAAAAGCGGTCCTGCGTTTTTCAAGGACAAAAAGGTTTCCCGCAAAAAGGGTCGGGTTCGTAAGAACGGCAGACCCGGCGGTGGTAAGCGGAACGGGCACCGCTAGGCTCAATGCGCATTTCCAACCGTGCAAACAGCGTACTTCCGGTTTTCTACAGCTACCTCATTGCCGGATTCTAGGGTTCGCCAACGAATACAGCACATCCGTCAGGAAATTCACCGCGACATACGTTAATCCAATCGCCAGGATGCAGCCTTGCACCAGATAGTAATCGCGGTTCGAGATGGCTTGGATGGTGAGGCGACCGATGCCGGGCCAGGAGAAGATCGTCTCGGTGACGATCGCGCCGGCCAGCAGCGCGCCGAATTGCAGGCCTAGCACCGTGATGATAGGGATCATGGCGTTGCGCAGTGCGTGGCGGTAGACGACCGTGCGCTCGGGCAAGCCTTTGGCGCGGGCGGTGCGGATGTAGTCCTGGCTCAGTTCTTCGAGCATCGAGGTACGGACCATACGAGTCAGGATGGCAGCGAGCGCCCCGCCCATGGTGACGGCGGGCAAGATTAAATTTGCGAGCGATCCAGCACCGGAGACCGGGAGCCATCCGAGTTTAATCGCGAATAAAAGAATGAGGATCGGACCGAGCGCGAAGTTAGGGAACGAGAGGCCAAAGAGGCTGACGACGCTGAGCAGGCGGTCATCCCAACGATTGCGGCGCTGTGCCGAGCGCACCCCTGCGGGGATCGACAAAACAATCGCGACGAACAATGACGCTAGCGTGAGTTGCAGCGTGTAGGGATAGCGCTGGGTGAGCAGGCGCGTCACGCTTTGGTTGTAGCGAAACGACGGGCCGAGGTCGCCGTGGAGCACGCCTTTCCAGTAGTGAATGTATTGCTCGCCGAGCGGGGCATCGAGGCCGTAGGTGTGGCGCGTAGCCGCAATGTCGGCGGCCGGCGCGCCTTCGCCGAGCATTTGTTGGATGGGGTCGCCAGGAACTAGATGGATTAGTAAGAAGACCAGCGAGACGACCAGCCAGATGACTGGCAAGGTGTAGAGGACGCGTTGGAGGAGAGCTTTCGACACCGTCGTTAGTCGTTGGTCGTTAGTCGTTTGCTGAGCACTTTTAATCTCCCGCCTGCTTCGCACTCTCCGCTCTGTTCTCGACGTTCTCCACTTTCTCGATCTTCACTTTCGCGATGCGGTGCGCTTCCATTTCGTCGACGGTATAACGGTGGCCTTCGTACTCGAAAAACTCGCCGATGCGCGGAATCTGTTGCAGGCGGGCGAGCATGAATCCAGCGAGAGTTTCAAATCCCGCATCGCGGGGCAGAAGCAAGCCATGCTGAGTTTCGAGGTCTCGGATGTTGACCGAGCCTTCGAGGACCATGACCGACTCGTTTTCGAGCGCCGGCTCCGGCGTCGCCACGTCGAACTCGTCTTCGATATCGCCGACCAGTTGCTTGAGTATGTCCTCGACCGTAATCACGCCAGCCGTCGAACCGAACTCGTCGACGACGACGGCGAGATGGCGACGGCGCTGTTTGAATTCATCGAGCAGTTCGGCGAGGACTTTGGTTTCAGGAACGACCAGCACGTCGTGCATGATCTGGCCAATCTGCATGCGGGCGATGCGCGCGGCCAGCGGCTGATTCAGATTGACCAGGCGCAGGCGGACCCAGCGAATTAATTCTTTGTAATAAAGGACGCCCACAATATGCTCGGGCCCTCGCTGCGGGTCGTACACCGGGATGCGGGAGTGCTGGCCTTCGACCACGCGGTTCACAGCGTCGTCGAGTGTGAGATCGGAGGGCAGCGAAAAAATGTCGGGACGGGCGACCATCACCTCACGCACGGTAATGCTGTCGAGTTCAATGGCATTGTGGATCATCTCCTCTTGCGATTCGGGAATCTGGCCAAACTGGCGGCTGGCCGTCACTATGAGCTTGAGTTCGTCGGGCGAGTGGACAGCACCGCCGCGGCGGGTATCGCGTGCCCCGAAAAGGCGCAGCACCAGACCTCCAGAGCGACGCATGAAAAACAGCACAGGGCGCGCGATGGTGATGAAGGCTTCCATAGGAGGGGCCACGGCCAGGGCGATCTGCTCGGCGCGCTGCAGAGCCAGGGTCTTCGGAACCAGTTCGCCGAGGAGCACGTGCATGTAGGTAATCAAAGTGAAAGCGATAGCGATGGCGATGCCGTTCGCGTAGATGGCCGCGTGCGGAACCTCATGCACAAAACGGAGGTTCCCCACCAGGCCTGCGACCATGGGTTCGCCGATCCAGCCTAGCGTGAGGCTGACAATGGTGATGCCCAGTTGCACGCCGTTCACAACTTCGTCGAGGTGCAAGTGAAGGCGCTGGACGTTGCGCGCGCCGATGCGGCCGGATTCGATCAACTGCTGGATGCGGGTGTCGCGGACGCTGATCAGGGAGAATTCCGCAGCCGCAAAAAACGCATTCGCTGCGACCAGGAGAAGGATCAACAACACCCGGAGCAGCACAAAGGCGATCATGGATGGGTAATTCTAGCATTCTAAAGGCAGTGGCTAGGGGCAGCGATCGCCGGTCGGCGGGAGCGCACACGCGTCGCCCGTGTGGCAGAATGAAAAAGCTCGCAGAAAAATTTCCTCTCGAGAGCTAACCATTTGCCCCAAGCCGCGGTCTAAGTAACGGAAGGTAATTGCTTTAGTCGGGCCGGGCAAAATCAGCGGAACCGGCCCCCGAGCTCATCTCCCAAGATATACGCCAAGGGCAGAACAAAAGCAGCGGAACAAAAGCATTTGTGGTTGCGTACATGGAAGTGAGGGCACGGGACTGGCTCATTCGGTCTCCCGTGCGCAAAGGGTTTTTCGATTCTAGGAGGCGGCCGTGAACGGAAACGGAAATAATAAGAAGAAACGTCGCAAGCTGTTTATTTATGGCGGTATTGGGCTGGCAATCGTCCTGCTGATTGCAATCGGCGTGTTCGCGGCCACGCGCGGCGGCACCAAGATCGACCCCACCAAGCTGGCGAAGGTTGAGCGTGGCGACCTGGCCAAGAGCGTGGTGGCCACGGGAAAAGTGACGCCCATCACCAAGGTCGAGGTGAAGTCGAAGGCCAGCGGCATCGTGAAAAAGTTGCTGGTGGATTACGGCGATCGGGTAAAGCAGGGCCAACTGCTGGCGCAGCTCGACAAGGTTGAGATTGAAGCGCAGGTCGCACAGTCGCGGGCGGCGTTGGACGCGGCCCAGGCGAACCTCAGCAGCTCCGAGGCCGACTTCGAGCGGTCTAAGGTGGATGCGGAAGGTCCGGACGTTCCTCTGTTGAAGCGGGCCTATGACCGAGCCGTCGGTATGGCGAAGGATGGCGTGGTTTCCGCCTCCGCTCTCGACGATGCGGAAAAGAATTATGAGATGTCGCTAAACAAACAGAACGTGTCGAAGGCACAGATGACGGTGCTGAAGGCGAAGATTGCGCAATCGCGCGCGCAGGTGGCGCAGGATCAAGCCAACCTCAAGCAGTTGGAGGAGCAGCTCAGCTATACCGACATTATTTCTCCCATCGACGGCATCGTGCTCTCTCGCGACGTAGAAATGGGTGACGCGGTAAGTTCGATCCTGGTTTTGGGTTCGTCGGCCACGCTGGTGATGACTCTTGGCGACACCAGCGAAGTCTATGTAAAGGGCAAAGTGGATGAGAGCGATATCGGCCGCGTATATCTCGGGCAGCCCGCGCGGATCAAAGTAGAATCCTTCAAGGACAAAACTTTTACCGGCAAGGTCACCAAGATTTCGCCGATGGGGGTGGAAAAAGATAACGTCACTACGTTTGAGGTGCGCGTATCGATCCAGAATCCGGGCGGCGAACTCAAGGCGGAGATGACTGCCAACGCGGAAATCATTCTCGAAGAACACAAGAATGTGCTGCAGATTCCCGAAGGCGCGATCCTCTACGACAAGGATAAGAAAGCTTCGGTCGAGATCCCGAATCCCAAAGCCAAAGATGGTAAGGATAAAATAGCGCTCAATATCGGAATCTCGAACGGCGCGAAAACCGAAGTGTTGAGCGGATTAAAAGAGGGCCAGGAAGTGGTGCTGCAGTAAGGGAGCGGGTTGAGTATCAGGTCTCGAGTCCTGGGTCTTGGGCTTCAGGCATAGGCGTAGTCTTCTATTAGCCAAAGACCGAACACCAAAACCTAAGACCTGACTGCCAAGACCTGAGACCCAAGACCTAAGACCTGGAGCCGACATGAATAACCAATCCCCATCAGCGCGATTTTCTTTCATGGCGACCGCGGCGGTCGTGCTGCTTGCCACCGGCCTCGCCATCGCTTCCACCCCGCAAGGCTCATTTGAGAAGACATTTCAGGTAGGCAGCGGTCCCGTCGATCTCGAGGTGCAGACTCATTCGGGTGACATTATTGTGCACAGCGGTGCCTCCGGCTCGGTCACGGTTCGCGGCAGGATTTATGTCGGAGACCACTGGCTGTTCGGCAACCGGCATACCGACGTATCGGACATTGAGCAGCACCCTCCGATTCGGCAGGACGGGAATAGCATTCACGTCGACTATGTGAATGCGCACGACATTTCAGTCGACTATGAAATCACCGTACCGGTCGACACCACCGTCCGCACCCGCAGCGGCTCCGGAGATCAAACCATCGAAGGCACGCGCGGCAACGTCGACCTGCAAAGTGGATCGGGAGACTTGAAGCTTACGCAGCTTACCGGGGAGATTCGTCTGCAAACCGGCTCGGGCGACGTGCGCGCTCGTGAGATCGCCGGCCCGCTACGGGGAAGCGCAGGCAGCGGAGAAATTGAAGTAGAAGAAATCGGTTCGGGAGACGTCGTCCTGCACACCGGTTCCGGCAACATCAAGGCTCGTGGCATTCAAGGATCATTTCGCGGCGAAACCGGCAGTGGCAACATCACCGCCGAAGGCACCCAGAGCGGACTCTGGGAAATTCGCACCGGATCGGGTAACGTCCACGTGCGCCTGCCTGAGAGTGCTGCCTTCGACGCAGATCTTTCCAGTAGTTCCGGCACAGTGCAGGTGGACCCAGCCGTCACCATGACCGTCCAGGGACGTGTCCAAGAGGGGCATAAGTCGATCCAGGGAAAAGTGCGCGGCGGCGGACCGATGCTCACCGTGCGGACCGGGTCAGGCGATATACATATCCAATAGGCAGCTACTTACCCAGTAATCATCCTGAGCGCAGCCGTTCTTCAGGCGAAGCGAAGGACCTCCTGCTCAACCGGCTTGGAGCGTCAGCCAAACCGGAGCCTCAGCCGCCAGTCCCCTCATTACCTCCGTGCCTTGACGCCGTACTCTCCAGCAATTACTTTCGATTCTTTGGGAAGATTCCGTCTTCAACCCACGAGGCAGCTTTGGCGCACCGTCCAATTATCACTCTCACCACTGACTTCGGCACCAACGACCATTTTGTAGGCGTCATGAAGGGCGTCATTCTTGACATCGTGCCGGAGGCCGAGATTGTCGACATCTGCCACTCCGTGCAGGCCTTTGACGTGCTCGATGGGGCGCTCACCATTTCTCAGGCGTACTCCTACTTTCCCAATCGAACCGTACACATTGTGGTCGTCGATCCCGGAGTGGGCACGGCGCGGCGACCGATTCTGGCTTCAAGCGATAAATACCATTTCGTGGCGCCGGATAACGGCGTGCTTTCCTTGGTCTACGCCAAGGAAAGCCGCATGCACGTGCGGCACATCACCGCCGAGCACTATTTCTTGCAGCCGGTCAGCAATACCTTCCACGGGCGGGATATTTTTTCTCCCGTCGCCGCCTACCTGGCCAAGGAGGTCGATTCGCTCAAGTTTGGCGACGAAATCGAAGACTTCGTGAAGTTCGCCGCGCCCAAACCAAAGAAGGTCGAAGAGAATCGGCTCCGTGGAGTTGTGCTGAAAGTCGACCGCTTCGGAAACCTCATCACCAACATCACGCCGCAAGATGCGCCCATGCTTTTCGGGCCCAAGGCTGGCCCATTCAAGATCGTGGTCGGCAGCCGCGAGATCACAGAAATCCACAATGCCTATGCCGAAGGCGCTCCGGGAGAAGTCATCGCAATTCTCGGCAGCATGGGCTTTCTCGAAATTGCCGCGAACCGTGGGGCGGCAGCGCAATTGACCGGCGTCGGCAAAGGAAACGAAGTCAGCATCATCCTCGGCGAGGCTGCGGCAAAGGGCAAAGGCGCTTAGAGGAACAGGCTTCAAAGTTCAGAGTTTCAAAAGCGTGCCAGCTGAGCGGGCGTCTGTAAGCGTTGAAACCTTGAAACTTTGAAACCTGTCCTTACAAGCTCTTGGGCTTGGGATGCGCGTAGCGTTCCATCTCGCTGGTCCACTTCAGAAAGCGCCACAGATTTGAGCGCTCCCGCCACAAAAATTCCCAAAATTCAATAAAGCCGATCTGCGTCATTTTCACGCCACAGTAAGTTTCCATCCTCCAAAGCAGATAAGGGCTGCGCCACGGAGCCAACCGATGCCCCTTCGTAGCATTCCACAGAAAGCGCAGCGAATAGCGCATTCCAGCATGATAACCCAGGTCTCAAGTCATAGGGTCATTGGCCATGGGGCTTGTCTAAGACCTGTGACCTAAGACCTTGTAGTGATGCAGTTCTGCCCTTTACACTGCCGTGTCATCCTGAGCGTAGCCGGTTTTCAGGCGAAGCGAAGGACCTCCGGCTTCACGGGCATCGAGCGTCAGCCAAACTGCCAAGACCGCTCATTTCCCCGTCACGCCATGTTAGAATCCTGACTCCGCCGGGGATTTCCATTCATGTCCGATGCAAACGCCCGCCAAAAAGCTGAAGACCACTACTACGCCGCGCTCGACTTGATGGCGGATGGAAAGCTCGAAGCGGCGGTTGCAGCCTACCGCGAATCGATTGCCGCCGATCCCACTTTTACCGAGGCGATGCATGGCCTGGCCCGCGCTCTGCAAGACCTGCAACGCTACGATGAGGCCATCGCCGTCGCGCAGCAAATTACCGCACTCGATGCCGACGACGTGCTCGCGCACACCAGCCTGTCCGTGCTGTACCAGAAAAAGGGAATGATCCCCGAAGCCGAGGCCGAGGGAGCGAAAGCCAGAGTATTGGGGTGGAAGCAGCAGTTGAAGAAGAGCAGCTTCTAGCTCCTAGCTACTGCGTGCTGTGCGGAATGGCTAAAAGCTAGTAGCCAGAAGCTTCTTACAACTCGTACTTCTTCATCAAATGCCGGAATGACCTGTAGGAGATGCTGAGCAAATCCGCGGCCTTGGTTTGCACGCCGTTCGACCGGTCGAGCGCATTTTGCAGCAGGCTGCGCTCGATGTTCGCGACGTAGTTCTCCATGCCCACGCCTTGCGGAAGCACGGCATCGGGAGCGATGTCTGCCATGCCTCCCGCCCCGCCGACCCCGGCGGCGGCAGCCCGAGCCTTGGGACGTTCCGCGGGCAACTCTACGTGCAATTCATCGCCAGTCTCGAGAGCCACGGCACGCTCCACCGTATTCTCCAACTGGCGGACGTTGCCGGGCCATTCGTAACCGCATAGGGAGTCGAACGAATTCTTATCGACGCGCAGAATACTGCGCCCGGCGGCGCTCGCGTACTTTTTCAGAAAATGATTCACCAGCAGCGGAATGTCGTCGCGGCGTTCGCGCAAGTTCGGCACGCGAATCGGAATCACGTTGAGCCGGTAATATAAATCTTCGCGAAACAGGTTTTCGGCGACGGCCTTGTCGAGGTCGCGATTGGTGGCTGCGATGACCCGCACGTCGATAGAAATTTCGCTGGTGCTGCCCACCGGCCGCACGCTCCGCTCCTGCAGAACGCGCAGCAGCTTCACCTGCATCGCGAGCGTCATCTCGCTGATTTCATCGAGAAAAATCGTGCCGCCGTCCGCCACTTCAAACAGGCCGCGCTTGTTCTGCGAGGCGCCGGTGAATGCTCCCTTTAGATAGCCGAACAGTTCGCTTTCGAGAAGAGTTTCCGGAAACGCTCCGCAGTTTACCGAAACGAACGGCTGAGTAGCGCGCGGTGAGCAAATGTGTACGGCGCGCGCCACCAACTCCTTGCCCGTCCCGCTCTCGCCATGAATCAGAACGGTGCTTGCGGTCGATGCCACGGTGCGTACAGTCTGCTTCAGCTTTTCCATCGCCGCGCTGGAGCCGATGATGTTATCGAGCGAGTTGCGCGTAGCGGCATCGCGGCGCAGCGCAAAATTCTGTTTGCTGAGAACCAGTTTTTCCAGCGAGCGGTTGATGGCTAACTTGATTTCGTCGACCAGGCCGGGACTCTTGCGAATGTAATCGGAAGCGCCTCCGGCTTTTACCGCCTCCACTGCGGCTTCATAGTCGTCGACTGCGGTAATCAGGATGACCGAAGTGTCGGGTGAAACGCGATGCGCGTGACGCAGAACTTCGATGCCGTCGATTGTCGGCATCTTGATATCGGTGATGATCAGATCGTAAAGTGCGCCGTCGATTTTATTTTTCGCGCCCTGGCCGGATTGCACGGTCTCAACCCGATGCCCGTCACGGCGCAGGGCAATGTCGAGCATTTCGCAGATGGAACGCTCATCGTCGCAAACCAGAATGTTAGCCACGAGCCCTCCCTTCCGCAGCAGAAGCAGCAGCCGCAGCTAGAGCCCCTGTTTGCGTTGCTATCAACTCTGTCGCACCGAGTTCTTCGGGCTTCCCCATACCGGCCGATTTGACTTTTTCCAATTCACGCTTTGCCGTTGGTCTTTCCGCCTCAAGCCTGTGCAACTTCAAAATGAAGGTAGTGCCCTGCCCCGGCTTGGACCTTGCCCAGACTTTGCCTTCATGCGCCTGAACGATCTGGTAGACAACGGCCAATCCAAGGCCGGTACCGCCCTCAAAGCTGGATTGGAACGGCTCGAATATTTTTTCTGTTTGCTGGGGCGTCATGCCGGTGCCGGTGTCGGCAAAGCTGATCTGCCAGTCTTCTCCCGTAGCTTCAACGCCCACTCTCAGCGTTCCGCCTTCGCGCATGGCGCGGACCGCGTTTTCACTGAAGTTCCAGAAAACCTGTTTCAGTCGGTCGCCGTCGGCGATCACCCAGGCCTCTCGCATATCGAAACGACTTTCCACAGCGATACCGGTATTTTCCGCGGTCATGCGATGGCGCACCAGAGTGAGCGTGTCCTCGAGCAACTGCACCAGATCGACCTTGTCGAAGTGATATTGTTTGCCGCGCGAGTAGGCCAGAAAATCGGTGATGATACTGTTCAGCCGCTGCGATTCCCGGGTAACGATGCCGAGCAACTGCCGGTGCTCCTCATTCATCTCCCGCACGCCCGAAAGCATGCTGACCGATCCGGCAATCGAAGTAAGAGGGTTGCGGATCTCATGCGCGATAGCTGCGGCGAGGCGGCCGACCGCTGCCAGCCGGTCCTGCATGCGGACTTCGCGTTCCAGACGCCGGATCTCGGTAAGGTCATCGAAGGCATAGACGAAGCCGATCACCCCGCGTTCTGGAACATTCAGCCGGGCAACTCTCACGCGAAATGTCTTGCGGAAAATTTGGTCGGTACCGGTGCGAGTTTCGAAACGAACTTCGCCATGCGCCTGCTGCGACTCGGCATTGGGCAACGGATCCAGAAACAGCTTCGTGACCGGCGTTTTCAGCAACTGATCCGGAGTGCGGTCGAGCAGCTTCTGCGCGGCACTATTAGCCAGCGTAATGTGCCCATCAAGGCCGGTCGTAATCAATCCGCTGCTGATGGATTGGATGATGTTCTCGTGCAGCACCTGAAGGTCTTCCAGCGCACCGCTGGCGTCTTTCAGTTGCACCCGCGCCTGCCGCAATTTCGCCGAAAGCAATCCGGCCAAATAGGAAACGGCGAGGTACGCGAACAGGTTTACGAAAATGATCGCCTGCAGCGCCTTCAATCCCGGATGCGTGTTGCAGTAAGAGCGAACCACGCCGTAATAGTTGAGTTCGAGGACCGCGCCATACAGAATGAAAGCGAACGCAGCCACCAGGTAAGCCCACACTCGCGGCAGCAGAATGCCGGCCACGATAATCACCAGCGGGTAGAGGAAGTTGAGCGAACTATCCCAGCCGCCGGTCTCGTGTACAACCAGGCTAACCATCACGAGATCGGTAAGGATTTGCAACGTCGCCTGCAGCCGGTGCTCGTGCCAGCGCGAGAGCAGGAACACGTAAAATAACGAAAGCGTGAACCACAAAATAATGGTGCTGATGAAGAGGCGCAGAGGCAGAGCCGTGGGCGTCAATTCCGCCACGGTCACCTGGATTCCAAGCAGGAAGGTCAGAATCAGGATTCGTACTTTGACCAGCCAGGCCAGCCAATTCCGCTCGTCAAAAGTCGATTGCATCGCTATCCCGGTCTCAGGTCTCAGGTCTCAGGTCTCAGGTCTCGGGTCTCAGGTCTCGGGCGTTCGGCATTCGATGTGAAGTGTGAGATCTCAGGCCGAATGGTCTAAGACCCAACACCTAAGACCCAAAACCTAGCTTCCTGCCGGGTCTTAGGCCTAAGACCTAACGCCTAAGACCCAAGATCCGGTTCTGTCTATCCAGCCAGCTTGGCAATCATGGCGAACAACGGCATGTAGAGTGAAATTACGATGCCGCCGATCGTAACTCCAAGAACGCCGATGATGACGGGCTCCAGCATGGCCAACATATCCTTCGTCGCTGCGTCGACTTCTTCTTCGTAGAAGTCAGCGATCTTTTGCAACATGCTGTCCATGGCGCCGGTGGCTTCGCCAACTCCGATCATCTGCGTCACCATGTTGGGGAACACGCCGCATTCTCTGAGCGGGTCCACAATCGTGCGGCCTTCTTCGATGGCCTTCCGCACTTTCATCAGCGCTTCTTCGAGCACCGCGTTACCCGAGGTTTTCGCGGTAATGCTCAAGCCTTCGAGGATGGGCACACCAGAGGTGATCAGAGTACCCAGCGTGCGCGTAAACCGGCCAACCGCGATCTTCCGCAACAGCGAACCGACGACCGGCATTTTGAGCAGCATCTTGTCGAAGTAATATCGGCCTGTCGGATGCTTGCGGATCTGCTTAATCCCGAACACCGAGCCGATTCCAACCACAAGAAAGAGCCACCAGAAACTCTGCACGAACGCGCTCAGTCCCATGGTGATACGAGTGGGAAGAGGCAGGGCGACACCCAGGCCGGCAAACAAGTTCGAGAAGATGGGCACGACCCACTTGAGCAAAGCGCCGACGATCAGCGTGGCGATGCCTACGACCGCAATGGGATAGATCAACGCCGATTTCACCGCAGCTTTCAGGCGAACCGCTTTTTCGACGTAGGTCGCTAGCCGTTGCAGGATGAGGTCCAGAATACCGCCGGTTTCACCAGCTTCAATCATATTGGTGGTGAGGTCGTCGAAAACGGTGGGATACTGGCGCATCGCGTTAGCCAGAGTCGCGCCGCCTTCCACCGTAGTCCGGACGCCGGTCAACGTCTTCTGGAATGACTGGCTCTCCTGATTCGCTGCCAGGATTTCGAGACACTGCACGAGCGGCAGTCCGGCATCGATCATGACCGAGAATTGCCGGAAGAAAATGGCGATGTCTTTGACCTTGACTTTGGTCGAACCGAAAGTGGGCATGGAGAATTCCTTGCCCTTCTCCCGCACCGACCCAGGCGTAATCCGTTCGCGGCGCAATTGCTGGGTAAGTACCTGCTTGTTTGCCGCTGTCCGCTCTCCGGAAATCTTCTGCCCTGAGGCGTCCTTACCCGAAAATGTGAAAACTGGCATGGTTTTAGCCTTTCCCTTAGTGTCGTCGCTAATTCCCGATAACTTCGCAAATCAACTTGCGGGTGCCGTTGCTTCGTGCAACAACCGGCTACGCCCCCCACAATCCCTATCGTTTAGCCGGCGCTGCGGCACGTGCCATGGGCGAACTGGTGCTTCCGCCGCGGTTCGTCAAAGTAGCGCCGCGATTAATCATTTCCTGAAGTTCCTCTGGATTACTGGACCGCTGGATGGCAACTTCCAGGGAAATTTGTTTCTGCGCGTACGCAGTGGCCAACGCCTGATTGAACGTTTGCATGCCGAACTTATCTTGCCCGGATTGCATGGCCGAATACACTTGGTGAATTTTGTCTTCACGAATCAGGTTGCGCACCGCCGGATTCGGAATCAGAATTTCCATGATCATGGCTCGCCCTTTGCCACTGACGGTTTGCAGCAGGCTTTGACACATGATGCCTTCGAGCACCAGCGAAAGCTGGGCACGAATCTGCGGCTGCTGGTGTGCCGGAAATACGTCAATAATTCGGTTGATCGTTGAAGTCGCCGAATTGGTGTGCAGCGTGCCGAAGGTCAAGTGGCCAGTTTCGGCAATACGCAGCGCCGATTCGATGGTTTCCAGATCTCGCATTTCGCCGATCAGCACCACGTCCGGGTCTTCACGGAGCGCGGCGCGCAAGGCGTCGGAAAAACTCTTGGTGTCGGCGTGCAACTCACGCTGATTCACCACGCAGTTCTTGTTCATGTGCACGAACTCGATTGGATCCTCGATCGTGAGAATGTGATCGTGCCGTTCGCTGTTGATCTTGTCGATCATCGCCGCCAGCGTTGTAGACTTGCCTGAGCCGGTCGGTCCCGTCACCAGCACTAGGCCGCGAGGCTTGTCGCAAAGCTTACTCACCACCGCCGGCAGGCCCAGCTGGTTGAAGGACTTGATCTCGAAAGGAATCAGACGGAAGACGGCTGCGCTGGCACCGCGCTGATTGAATACGTTGGCGCGGAAGCGGGCCAGCCCTTTCAGTCCGAAAGAAAAGTCCAGCTCTAGAGACTCTTCGAAGCGGTGCTTCTGGGAGTCGGTCATCACGCTATAAGCCAGTTGCTTGGTCTCAGCCGGCGTCAACTGCGGCAGATCGAGGGGCACCAGGTGTCCGTGAACCCGGATTTGCGGCGGCGAATTTGTAGTGATGTGAAGATCGCTGCCATTCATCTCCAACATTCTCTTTAGCAAATCGCTTAAGCTAAGCCCCATAACAGTCCCCTTCGTGGTCTACTGTGAATTTTGTAATTTCGTAATCGGGCAATTTGGCAATTTGAAAACCTGGCTTCAAATTACAAAATTGCGAAATTACCCAATTACCAATTGCCTTTAGTGAATCGTTTCGCGGGCAACCTCTTCCAACGTGGTAATGCCCGCCGCCACTTTGATCAAACCACTGCGCCGGAGCGTGATCATTCCCCGCTCGATCGCCTTCTTCTTCAATTCCACAGCCGATGCCCCGACCAAAACCAGTTCTCTGATTTCATCGTCCACTTCCATCACTTCATACAAACCGCAGCGTCCCTTGTAGCCCGTGTTGTTGCAAACCCCGCATCCCTTACCTTTGTGGATCTTGATCGTCTTGGCTTCTTCCGGACTGAATCCTTCTTCGATCAAAGTCTGGACTGGAACATCCACTGCCTCCGAGCAGTCCTTGCAAATGCGTCGAATCAGGCGCTGCGCGCAGATCAAGTGAACTGACGTCGCAACCAGGAACGGTTCGATACCCATGTTCATCAAACGTGTAATGGTTTCGGGCGCGCCGTTGGTGTGCAGAGTAGAGAGAACCAGGTGGCCGGTCAGCGCGGCCTTAATCGCGATTTCTGCGGTTTCAAAGTCGCGGATTTCGCCGACCAGAATAATGTTGGGATCTTGACGAAGGAACGAGCGCAGGGCCGCGGCAAAGTTCAATCCGATCTGCTCTTTCATCTGCACCTGATTGACGCCACCCAACTGAAATTCGACCGGGTCTTCCGCGGTCATGATGTTGGTATCGGGCTGATTGAGGCGCGAAATCGACGAATAGAGGGTGTTGGTTTTTCCTGAACCCGTGGGACCGGTCACCAACACCATGCCGTACGGCTTAAGAATCGCCTTCTCGAACTTGACCAGAGACTCAGGCTCGAAGCCCAGCTTGGTCATGTCGAGGCGCAGGTTTTCTTTGTCGAGCAAGCGGAGCACGATCTTCTCGCCCCAAAGCGTCGGCAAAGTGCTGACACGGAAGTCGAGCTGCTTTTTGCGGCCGCCAATGTTCATCTTCAGCATGATGCGGCCGTCCTGTGGCAAGCGCTTCTCGCTGATGTCAAGCTTCGCCATGATTTTCAGGCGGGAAGTAATTGCGTCCTTCAACTTCATCGGCGGCGACATGATCGCCTGCAACACGCCGTCAATACGGAAGCGGACGCGAAATTCTTTTTCGTAAGGCTCGATGTGAATGTCGCTGGCTCCGCGCTTCACCGCGTCGGTGAGCACCAGGTTCACCAGCTTTACGACCGGAGCTTCGTCGGCAGCTTTCTCCAGCTGCGAGAGCTCCATCTCCTGCTCTTCGGCCTGCACCTCGATGTCGCTCTCGTTCATCTCCGACATCGACTGCATCACGGTTTCGAGATCTTCTTCCTTCCCGCCCGCGCCGTACGCTTTGTCGATGCCCTGCAGGATCGAACTTTCAGAAGCCACCACCGGCTCGATGTTGAAGCCGGTCATGAACTTGATATCGTCCATCGCGAAGACGTTGGTGGGGTCAACCATCGCGATGGTGAGCGATGCGCCCACACGGCTCAGCGGCAGAATCTGATATCGTTTCGCGGTTTCGAAGGGAATCAGCTTGACGACGGCGGGGTCAATCTCGAAGTAAGAAAGGTTAATGGCGGGAACGCCGTACTGTCGGGAGAGGAAATTCGTGACGTCCTCATCGGTGAGGAAGCCGAGCTTCACCAGCGCGGAGCCAAGGCGTACATTCTGCTCCTTCTGCGCCTTGGTTGCTTGTTCCAACTGCTCTGGGGTAATGATCTTCTCTTTGACGAGAAGGTCGCCCAGCCGTTGAGACATACGTCGATCTCCTATCCACTTGAGTGGAACGATGCCCGACAACAATCCGGCATTTAACCCAAAGCGCTGCGTTTGCTTCGAAGGGAGAGCAACGTCTTTGCGTTGACACAAATTGTCAACGCAAGTCGATTACCGTACCAGTTACCGTAGTGCTTGAACTCGCCGTAAATTCAGTTGTCCGCAAAGCAGCCCACGAAACCCGCGCCAGATGAGCTTTTTTCGTGAAGCATAGCGAATCTCAACTTCAAGTACATGCACTTCGGTAAGGCCCGGCGGAGGCCGTCCAAGGCGCCCGTGTCACTGCTCGCCGCCAGCGTAAACTGAGCCATGAGGAACTCCACCCTTGCCGGTTGATGCCAAAGAACATGAGATTCGAAGCTACTACCGTACCTTATTTCACGCGTGGGGACCGCAGCATTGGTGGCCGGCGCAGTCTCCGTTAGAGGTAATTGTTGGAGCTTTTCTCACCCAGAACACCGCGTGGACCAACGTTGAACAAGCTCTGGGAAACCTTCGCGTGGCGCGCTTGCTCAGCGTAAGCGGCATACGCCGCGTGCCACTGCCGGAACTCGAGCGTCTGATTCGCCCCTCCGGCTATTTCCGCCAAAAAGCGTATCGGCTGAAACAGTTCATCGCGCATTTGGACAAGCACTATGCCGGCTCCTTAACGAAGTTATTGTCCCTCCCTACGAATCAGCTTCGGGAAGAACTTCTTAATCTGAATGGCGTCGGACCCGAAACAGCGGACTCCATTCTGCTCTACGCTGGCAATCATCCGGTGTTCGTAGTCGACACGTACACTCGAAGAATTCTTGCTCGCCACGCGATTCTCAGCGAGGACGCCCCGTACGAAGAGATTCGCGAACTATTTGAACGAGCGCTGACGCCTTTGGCGGAGGCAGTCGAAGCCTCCTCAGAAAACAAAAACGGCAAAGAGCCATTGGAGGGCGGTTTTCGTGGCGCGTCACACCCTCCCTCGGCCATGAGCACAGCCAAGCGCACCGCCCTAACCCAGGTCTATAACGAGATGCACGGCCTGATCGTCGGAGTTGGCAAGAACTATTGCCGAAAATCACAGCCTCGTTGTGACCAATGCCCTTTACAGAAGTTCCTGCCTCGGGTGTAAGTAAAGGGTCCGGTCCGCGCTGCAGTGGGCTTGTCATCATAAGCGGAGCAGAGGTTTCGCAAAGCGTAATCTCTCCGGAGTCGAACGATCCCTCCTCGGACCTGTCAGCGCTTAGGCTTCAGGTAGTAGGCCACTGTTCTCAGCAAGAAACGCTCGTCGAAGGATCACTATTGAAAACGCATATTTTGTGGTCGGCGATTCTGGTGACAGCGATTGTTCCTGTTTCCACCGCCCAATCCCTGCGGCAGCAAGCCGACCACGCCAGGGTTCTGATCGGAGCTGCCGTCCGTCCGTCACAACTCTCAGAGCCAGCTTATGCCTCTACCCTAGCTCGCGAATTCAATATGGTTGAACCCGAAGACGCCCTGAAGTGGTTAACGCTAAGACCGGACAAGACTATCTTCGACTTCCGCCAGGGCGACGAAGTCGTTCGCTTCGCGCGTGCTAATCGAATGAAGGTGCGCGGCCATTGCCTGGTCTGGGGACGCTACAACCCAGTCTGGCTTACCCAAGGCCATTTCAGCGAGAAACAATTGGCACGCATTCTCCGCAAACATATTACTCGAGTGATGATGCATTACCGCGGCGAAGTTTTCGCGTGGGACGTCGTGAACGAAGCTCTGGATGAAAACGGAAGCGTTCGCGATTCCATCTGGTACAACCAGCCCGGCGTCGGACTCGCTGAGAAAGGTACGGCCTACATCGAGCAGACATTCCGCTGGGCGCACAAGGCTGATCCGCAAGCTCTGCTTTTTTACAACGAAGCCGAAGGCGAAGGAATGAATCACAAATCAGACGTAATCTATGCCATGGTCAAGGATTTCAAGCGGCGAGGCGTTCCCATCGATGGCGTAGGTTTGCAGCTCCATGTGCCTGCACTCAATGCCGATATTCCCGCCATTGCAGCCAATATCGCGCGGCTCAGCGCGCTGGGCGTGCAGGTTCACATCACTGAACTCGACGTCTCTCTTCCGCAGAACTCCAGCCGCGAGCCAGATAATAAAGATTTAACTCGCCAGGCAGATGTCTATCGTGGAATCGTGCGCGCATGCTTGAACAACCCAGGTTGCACGGCGATCCAAACCTGGGGATTCACCGACAAATACTCCTGGATCGGATCGCACTCCCGCGGCACACGCGGCCACGCGCTGCCGTTTGATCGAACGTATCAGCCCAAGCCTGCCTATCGAGCAATCTACCAAGAACTCTCCGAGGGCCGTCGCGCACCGCACTAACTCTCAGCATCAATTTGCCGCTAGGGCCTACTCCGGCACGGGTGGCCTCCCGCTGCTTCATCTGCATCTATAATGACTTCCGGTCCACTAACGTTGCAGGCTCACGACTGAACCGCATCCTCTGGACCGCTGAATTCGCGTGGTGCAAACGGTTCCAACCCGGCTCTCGAAAACTTCCAATCGCAAGCGGCTCATTATCACGCTGGCGATCGCGGTTTTTCTTCTGCTAGCGATCCTGATTTCTCAAACCGCTTTTAACGAAACCATCCTGCGACCGGATACCAATCAGCAGGTTGTAGTTTTTTACGCCCTCTCGCTGCTGATCTCTTTGCTCTTCGTCGCCCTCACGTTTGTGCTGGCGCGCAATCTGCTCAAGCTGTTCGCCGAGCGGCGTCTGGGCGTGCTCGGGTCAAAGTTCCGCACCCGCATGGTGGTCGGTGCGCTGCTGCTTTCATTCGTTCCAGTCATGGTGATGTATTGGTTCGCTTACGGGCTGATGAACCGCTCCATCAACATCTGGTTTTCCACTCCGGTGGAGGAAGTTCGCGCGGATACCGATGCCATGGCTTCTCTGCTGGCGAGTTATGCGGATCAGAACGCGCGAGCTGAGGCGGTTGCGATCGCTGCCGCTCCAGAAACCCAACGGGCATTTGAAGGCCACGGTTTCGCCTCTGCGGTCGAAGAATTTCATCAGCACGAACCTACCCTCCAAGGTGGCTTTGCCCTTGCGATTCAAAGCGGAGTTGCCGAAGCCAGCCTCGGCGCACCGGCTCCCTGGCCGATACTGAAGGAGAAGCTGCCGCTCATTCAGAACGCTACAGGCCGGCCCGCTCGCTTCGCCTGGGAACAAACCGAATACGCGTTGGGCACGGCGCCGGTGGGGAATCACGGCTTAATTCTGGTCGCCCTGCCGCTGCCTCCGGAGTTTTCGAAAACGGTGAAGCAAATCGAAGCCAGTCAACAGCGCTACCTGCAACTGAGCCTCGAGCGCAGACACGTGCGTCAGACCTACATGGGCCTGCTTCTTCTGCTGACCATGATGGTCTTGTTCGTAACGACGTGGCTGGCCTTGTTCCTCTCGAAGCTGGTGACTCGACCTCTCTCTGCTTTAGCCGAAGCCACGCAGGAAATCTCGCGGGGCCGTCTCGACTATCGCATTGAAGTAAGTGCTGCGGATGAAATTGGGGACTTGGTCCGCTCGTTCAACCGCATGGCGGGAGAGCTCGAAACCAGCCGTCGCCAGATCGAAGCGTCCAGTCGCGATCTGAGTTCAGCCAACGCCGAACTCGATCAGCGCCGCCGCCAGATGGAAACCATCCTCGAAAGCATCCCCACCGGAGTTCTGTCACTCGATGGCGACCGCTGCGTCACTCACGCCAATCACGCGCTGTTGCGTATGTTTCATCCCGAAGGCTATGTCAACGGACAGCACGTGCTGCTGAGGGCGCGCCTTGCGGAGGTATTTCCGCAGGAAGTGTTGCTTGACCTGGAACCCTTGCTGCGCCGCGCCGATCGCATGGGCATGACCACCAGCCAAATGGAGATGTCTTTGCAGCGCGCCTCTTTGAATGTGGCCGTCACCGTGGCCACCCTGCTTCGTCAGGGCGGACGCTCTGGTTATGTGCTAGTGTTCGAGGACCTTTCTGATCTATTGAAAGCCCAAAAGCAAGCGGCGTGGCGGGAGGTTGCGCGCCGCGTGGCGCATGAAATCAAGAATCCACTTACGCCAATTGCGCTGTCGGCAGAGCGTATCCAACGTCATCTGGAACGGGCAACGCCCTCCGATCCGCCCTCGCTCGAAGTCATTCACTCCTGCGCCGAAACCATTGCCGGCGCGGTAGAGACGGTTCGCCGGTTGGTTGATGAATTCTCAACACTCGCGCGCTTTCCCGCTTCCAATCCGCATCCGGCGGATATCAACGAAATCATCGCGAATGCGCTCTCCATGTTCAATGGAAGATTGGACGGAATCCATGTTCATCAGGCGCTTGCGCCTGATCTTCCCAAGGTGATGGCGGACTCCGAAGCCATCAAACGCACGATCGCAAACCTCGTGGACAACGCGGCCGAGTCTCTGCAAACGGCGATGGTCCGCGAGATTCAGATTTCGACGTCGCTGGCTGCCAGCCGCGAGGCCGTGGAAATCAGCATCGCTGATACCGGGCATGGAGTAACTCCCGAGTTGAAGGAGCGCCTGTTCCTGCCATATTTTTCCACCAGAAAGCGCGGCACGGGACTTGGCCTGGCCATTGTGAGCCGCGTGATCGAAGAACACCACGGCTCGATTCGCGTGGAAGAAAACCAACCGGTTGGAGCGCGCTTCGTGGTGGAGTTACCCGTCGTTCCCGAGTCCGTCGTTGCTCCGGTCACAGCCTAGCATGCATAAAATCCTCATCGTCGACGACGAAACCGGAATTCGCGAATCGCTGCAAGGGGTGCTGGCAGACGAGGGCTACGAAACTTCATCGCTGGAAAGCGGCGAAGAGTGCCTCAGGTTGCTGCGACGCGAGCACACCTACGAAGTTGTTCTGTTGGATATCTGGCTGCCCGGCATCGATGGTCTGGAGACGCTCGAAAAAATTCGCGAACTCGATAGCCCGCCGGAAGTAATCATGATCTCGGGCCACGGCACCATCGAAACCGCGGTGCGCGCCACTAAACTCGGCGCTTACGACTTCCTCGAAAAACCGCTCTCCATCGATAAGACGCTGATCGTCGTGAAAAACGCAATCGAGTCCAAGAAGTTGCGGCATGAGAATGTCGATCTGAAAAAGCAGCTCCTCGCGCGGAGCGTAATCGTCGGTGACAGCATTCCAATGAAAGCTCTGCGCCAGCAGATCGGCCTGATGGCGCCCACGAACGGACGCGTTCTGATTTACGGCGAGTCGGGTACGGGAAAAGAACTGGTCGCCCATGCCATCCACGCCCAAAGCCTGCGCAAGGACGAAACTTTCGTCGAGGTCAACTGCGCCGCGATTCCCGAAGATCTGATTGAGAGCGAATTATTCGGCCACTATAAAGGATCGTTCCCCGGCGCTGCCGCAGATAAGGACGGCAAATTTCAGAAGGCAAACGGCGGCACGCTCTTCCTCGATGAAGTGGGCGACATGAGCCTGAAAACTCAGTCGAAGGTGCTGCGCACGCTCGATGAACAGCGCGTTGCGCCGCTCGGAAGCGACGAAACGATAGTGGTGGATGCGCGCATCATCGCTTCCACCAACAAAGATTTAGAAGAAGAAATCTCCAAGGGCAATTTTCGCGAGGATTTGTTCTACCGGCTGAACGTGATCCCGTTCTTCGTGCCCCCGTTGCGCGACCGCAAAGAAGATATTCCGCTTTTCGCGCGATACTTCCTTAAAGACCTGGCGGCAACTTACGGACGGCGGCCTCGCGAAATAACCGACGATGCCATCGAGGCTCTGATGCGTTACTCGTGGCCGGGGAATGTGCGCGAACTGCGCAACGTGATCGAGCGCATCGTAATCATGAACCCCATGACCACGCGGCTCGACCGCAAACACCTGCCTCCGCTGGTGTACCGCGACGGCCATCGACGCTCTCCGCGAAGCGAGTTCTCCACGCTACACCAGGCCCGCGACGCCTACGAGCGAGACTTTATTCTTAAGAAGCTCGACGAGAATCACGGGAACGTCAGCCGCGCCGCCGAAGTTTTGGGACTCGAGCGCAGCCACCTTTACCGGAAGATGAAGACGTTGGGGATTGCGGCGAAAGAGTAGGACTGCCGTCCGACCATGTGTCATCCCGAGCGCAGCGAGGGACCTTGGTGTCTGCTTGCGCTAGCGAAATGACGGCGCGGGCAAAAACCATGGTCCCTCGCTGCGCTCGGGATGACACATGGAGATATAAGCGATCAGAGATGGGAGATGCAGATCGCGTTTTACCGCTTCACCATGTGAATCTCAGTGCCGTTCTTTCTGAACTCCACTTCGTCCATCAACTGGTTGATCAGAAAAATTCCGCGCCCGTGATTGGAATAAACATTTTCCCCAACCGTGCAACCGGGAATCGTCCCGGGATTGAAGCCTGTACCCGGATCGCGCACCACGATTAGGATCCCTCGCTCGCGGTCGCGGCCCACCATGCACTCCACCACTTTATTGGGATCTTCTTTTGCGCCATGAATCACGGCGTTGGCCAGTGCTTCCTGTAGCGATAACTCGATCGCATCTTCCTTGCCGTCCACGCCTTCCATCTCGCGCACAACCTCCATCACCGACTGGACCACCGGGTCCACAGCCTTCCGGTCGGCGGCAAGCGTGACTCGCAAAACCAAAGTCAACTGATCTGGATCGAAATCTTTCTCGGGAAGGGGCTGGTCGGGAGAATCCGCCGATGGCATCGTTATGCTCGTTGGTTGTAATTCGCGGTTAGTTGATTCTAGCTGGTAACCCTCAGAACGACAAACGACAAACTCGCAGACCGCAGCGCACGAACTTCCTATGGCAGATTTGTATGAATCGTTTTTGTGAAGGTTCCGTCAGGGTACCCGCTGCCGTGGCTGGTCACGTCGTAAGACAATGTATAGAGCATAATGCCAAGTTTCTTATTTACAGTTGACGGCTCGTACTTGCAAAGAGAAATCACGTCGTTGAGAGGTGTGTAATAACCAGTGGAAGGTTGCATGCAACTGACGCCGATCGCAATTTTGTTGTAAGCGGGGTTTTTAGCCGTGCCAATCGCCTGCGCATACCCGACATACGCGTCGGTTGTGTCCTTCAAACTCCCGTAAGGGCTGTAATCCATCGTCTCTATGTAGTCAAACACAGCCGCATAGTCGTGCAGCAGTTGGTCCATGCCGTACCACGCGGAATAGACCGGAGCAGTCATGATGGCGTTAGTACCGATTTCCTTGCGTATTGCCGTGACCACTTTGACAACGTTCGCATCTCTGCTCGGCGGTTCGTAATCGACGGTCACGCCGTCCATACCCCAATCGTCGACCGCGGCCTTAACAGTTTTGGAAAAAGTTGCCGGGTCTTGTGAAGGGAAAGAATCGCCGAGAATGCCGAGCGTGAATTTCGTCTTCTTTGGTTGGTTCTTCTGGCGCGTGCGGATATCCTGCATCCAGCCCTTGATGGTTGCCTGGCTGTTATGCAAAACCAGACGGTCGAAGTTCAGCGTGCCGTTGGAGTTCAAAATTACATAGAAGAGAGGAACGACATCGACATAATCCGGCGTCATGTCGAGCGTCGGCGATTTCCCAGCTCCGGTCGGCTCCTCACCGCTCCAATAAGCAATATAGAGTTCATTACTCATGGGACTCTCCTCCGCTTCATTTCCGGCAGCACCTTCGCAGGCTCAACTTGCCCGCTCGTAAGATGCGCTAACTGCCTTCTCCAGTCAAGTTCTTCCACGAACCCACGCGACTCTCTCCAGTTGGCCTGCACCTTGACGTAAAGTTCGAGAAAGACTTTCGTTCCCATCATGCGTTCGATCTGCAACCGCGCCGACGTGCCGATGCGCTTCAGCATCTGGCCTTTCTTGCCAATCAGAATACCCTTCTGCCCATCGCGCTCGCAGTAGATTGTGGCAGCAATACGCGTCAGCCTCGAGCCCTCCTCAAAGTTATCGACGATCACCGTGGTTGCGTATGGCAACTCTTCTTCGGTTTCCATTAACACACGCTCGCGAATAATCTCCGCGGCCATAAACCGCGCCGGCTGATCGGTGACTTGGTCCTCCGGAAAAAATGCCGGCCCTGCCGGCAACGCAGCCGTCACCTGCTTCAGCAGGATGTCCAATCCGTCCTTCTTCAGCGCCGAGATCGGAATGATTTCGTAGAACTGGTGTAGCTTCTTATACTCCTCAATCAACGGCAGCAGCATGCTCTTGCCGCCGTGCAGCAGATCAACTTTGTTGAGGACAAGACAAACCTTCGTCGGAGAATTTTTCAGCATTTGGATCGCAAACTCATCGCGCTGATCGAGCTTGCGAGTCGCATCCATGATCAGCAAAATCAGATCGCAGCCTTCCAAAGCCTCTCGCACTTCGACCATCATCTTGCGCCCCAGCGAACTGTCTGGCTTGTGCACGCCCGGAGTATCGACCAAAACGATCTGCGCCCCGCCCTGATCTTTACTCTTACCCTTGCTTTTGGAAACATTCACGATGCCCTGGATCCGGTTGCGCGTGGTCTGCGGCTTGGGTGAGATGATGGCGAGTTTTTCGCCGACGAGAGCATTGAGCAGCGTGGACTTGCCCGCGTTAGGCCGGCCAAGAATGCAAACGAAACCTGAGCGGAATGGCATAAGGGAACGGTGACAGGTCTTAGGTCCTAGGTCTTAGGCACAGATGCGGCGGTACCGATCTCAAGCCTAAGACCTAAGACCAAACACCAGTTATATCAGCTTCAACTGCCGCGGCTGCATCGCGGTAATTCGCACGCGCTCCACCTTGCGGTCGGTCGATTCCAGAACTTCGAAGCGCAGGCCCTCATCATCCACAGTTTCGCCGCGCTGCGGAATGTGGCCTGCCAGCTCGCTCACCAAACCCGCAACAGTCGCGGATTCTTTCCCCTCCGGTTTGCTTCCGAATAGTTCGGCCAAACGGTCGACGTCCATTCCACCCGAAACAATGAACGACTGATCGTTCTCCCGAACAATTTCCGGCTTCTCATGTTCATCCCTGATTTCGCCGACGATCTCTTCCACGAGGTCTTCAATCGTCACCAGTCCGGCGACGCCGCCGTATTCATCCACCACAATCGTCATGCGAATGTTATTTTTTTGCATCTCACGCAGAAGATCGCTGCCCAGCTTGCTCTCCGGCACAAAATAGACGTCGCGGCGCATCAAGGTTTCAAGCGTGCGTTTCGAGGCCTCGCTGTCGGGCACTTGCAAAACGTCCTGCGCGTAGACGATGCCCTTGATGTTGTGAATGCTGTCGGCATACACGGGCACGCGAGAGTAATGTTTCTCGCCAAGCATCTGAATGAATCTCTCAACCGTTGTCTCCATCGGCACCGCAAACATATCGGGGCGCGGCTTCATCGCCTCGCGTACAGTCTTGCCGCTAAATTCCACCACCGATTGGATCAGATCGCGGTCGCCCTCCTGGATGATTCCTTCTTCTTGTCCCGCCTCAATCAGCGCGTCCACGGCCTCGGCCGTGGTTTCCGGCTGCTCGCGTGTATTTTGTCGGGTGAGCGACGCCACCGACTGCATGAAGCCAAGCACGATCGTTACCGGAAGCACGAAGTAAATCAATCCCGTCAACAACCACGTCCACCGGATGAGCCACGTGCCCTTCGTCCGCGAGAAAAAAAGAAATGGCAAAAACTGGTTGAACACGATGATGATCACAATCAAGCTGATGGCGGCCTGCACGATCTCATACATGCTCCAGCGCTGGTCGCTGAACAGAGCAAAGCCCACCAGCAACGCCATCGTCGCCGTCGTCAACTGCTTGAGCACTGACATCGAGAGCGATGCCCGCGCCCGGCTCACGTGCAGCTGGGGCTCAACTTTCTGCTCGAAGACGTCGATATTGTCTTGAAACTCTCGGGAAAGAAATTTGCCGATTTCCTGGTAAACGCGGTCGACATACGATGCCAAGGCTAGAAGGCCCAGCAATGGAATCAGCGCGAGTGCAACCCACCAGTTCATGCAGTTCTTCACCTTGCGCTCGGCGAACGATCCCGGCGTTTGCGAATTGGAATCCCGCCAGCGCGCGGCTGCGTCCGCTCGATCAGTGCGGCCTCTAAATTCAGCTGCCGCCGCAATCGCATTTCTTTTCGCGCCATCTCGCCATTATCACTCTCGTGATCGTAGCCCGCCAGATGCAGGATGCCATGCAGCACCAGAATCTTCACCTCGTCCGCCACCGAATGCTCGAGGCGTGCCGCGTTCTGCCGCGCGATGTCTGCGGAGATTGCCACTTCTCCGGCAAAGCGTTTCGACTTACGGTGCGCGGCCGGAGCTGTGGGGAACGACAGCACGTCAGTGGGCTTGTCTTTACCCAGGAATTGCCGGTTCAGCGACTTCAATTCGGAATTGTTTGTGACCAGCACATTGACCACGTCACGCAAACCTGCCGCTCGTCGAGCCCGCAGAACGAAACGTTCGAGACTTGAGCGGCTCATTCCCGCGATTCTTCTTTGAAGAATAACCACGAATGTTAACCAAGTCGCTTTCACGCCAGGTTACTAAAAACCAGCACATCAAAAAATCATCGCAAAATCAGATCTCGAAATAAAAATAAAGAGGAGGGCCATGGCTTCAGCCCTCCCGCCCACTCTCAGTCTTATTCTCCGGAAGCTTCGTCTCTCGATCTATCGTGCGCGTTCTGTGTCTCCGACGCGCTTTTCAGCTCGGCCCTCACATCGCTCTTGCCGCCAGCCAGCAAAAGCATCTGCTGCTCGGCAACGTGGGCTTTGTGCTCGTCGTAGGCGCGAATGATGCGCTGCACTAGGTGGTGACGGACAACATCGGATTCGTCGAAGTGTACGAATGTCAGCCCTTCCACCCGCTTCAATATATCGATCGCTTCCAGCAAGCCGCTGCGCCGCGCGTTGGGCAAGTCGATTTGCGTGATGTCGCCGGTAATCACGGCTTTGGAGTTGAATCCAAGGCGGGTGACGAACATCTTCATCTGCTCCGAGGTCGTGTTCTGCGCCTCATCGAGAATCACAAACGAATCGTTCAACGTACGCCCGCGCATGAACGCGATGGGCGCGATCTCGATCACATTTTTTTCCAGATATCGATCCACTTTCTCCGGATCGAGCATGTCATAAAGCGCGTCGTACAGCGGCCGCAAATAAGGATCGATCTTGTCCTGCAGCGTACCGGGTAAAAATCCAAGGCGCTCGCCCGCTTCTACCGCCGGGCGCGCCAGGATAATGCGATTCACCCGCTTGGCCAGCAAAGCCGAAATCGCCATCGCCACGGCGAGATACGTCTTGCCGGTACCCGCCGGCCCAATGCCAAAAACCATGTCGTGCTTTTCAATCGCCTCGACATAGCGCCGCTGGTTCACGCTCTTCGGTTGCACCATGCGGCGGCCCAGTGAACGCTGTCGGCCTGCGTCGGCGAGCCCGCGCAAAGTTGCGGTCGAATCCGCCGTCAGCACGCGCAGCATGCTGTTGAGATCGCCGTTGTTGAAGCTGTAGCCAGAACGCTGCAGGCTCTCGTAATCCACAAAAACTTGCTCAGCGCGAGCCACATCGCGCGCCGCACCTTCAAGGTCGATGGCATTCGAGCGAAGATCGATCGTAATGTTCAGGCCATCTTCCAGCACGCGCACATTCTCGTCGCGCGTACCAAACAGCGTCTCGATGTTAGGGCTAATCCCAATACTTTTCTTCATTCAATCTCTTCTGACATACTTGTAGACATGAGTTGAACCACGTGGGACAGCCGCCCCTTGCCTGTCCTGAGCGAAAACGAGGCGCTCCCATCACACACAGCGAGATGCACCCTATCCATTTCCGCAGACAAAACAGGATTACGCTTCGAGACGGGACCAGCCGGGATGCGCATGCCCACAGGGCAAGTCACTACCATTAGGTAAAGCCTACCCCGCGCCGGAGTCCGAGTCAATGGGAGCTTATCCAAGGACTTCTTGCGCCGATGCAGGCACAGTTCGCGTCCGCGCCCACTCGCGCAAACTCTCAATCTCTTCCGCCCGGGTCGTCGAAAGCGGCACAGTCTGCGCCAGAGCATCCAACAAGAATTGTGTCGTCAACTGTTTCTTCTGAGAAAAGGCCGCATACAACGCAGATTGCACCGCCGCGTTGATCTCCGCGCCCGAGTATCCGTTCGCGGCCGTGGCAATTGCATCGAGATCAAACTCCGCAGGATTTCGTTTGCGCCGAGTAAATTGAATTGTGAAAACTCGCCTGAGTTCCGCCTGGTTCGGCAGATCAACGAAAAAAAGTTCGTCGAAGCGTCCTTTGCGAATCAGTTCCGGTGGCAACGCGGTTACGTTATTACAAGTGGCGGCGACGAATACCGGCGCTTTACGGTCCTGCATCCAGGAAAGAAACGACGCCAGAAGCCGCGAGGAAACTCCCGCATCCACCGATGCTGAATCCGGCCCGCTGCCGGCAAAAATTTTCTCCAGTTCATCAATCCACAGCACGCACGGCGCAAGCCCCTCGGCGACCTCGAAGACTTTCCGAATTCGTTTTTCCGTCTCGCCAATGTATTTGTCGTAAACTGCCGCACTATCGAACTTTACCAGCGGCAGATCCCACTCTCCGGCGACTGCCCTTGCGCACAGCGACTTCCCGCATCCCTGCACCCCGAGGATAATCACGCCGTGAGGCGGATCCAAACCAAACTCGCGCGCCGAATCCTCCCATGAGCCGCGCCTCTGACCAAGCCAATTCTTTAAATTCTCCATCCCGCCAACGCTCGAAAAACTTTCATCCGACTCAACGAACTCCAGCATCTCGGAGCGTCGCAACAACGCCTTCTTGGCCTCCAGCACGTCGTCCGCAACCTCAGGGCACAGTGCATACCGCGCCACCAACGCTTGCGAAAGAACCCGTTCTGCTTCTTCCTCGGTCAGCCCGCGCAGGCTTTCCACGACCGAATCGACTCCCTTCGCATCAAGCTTTCGCTGCAGCATGTGGTTCTTCGAAATGCGAACGACGACTTCATCCAGAATCTGCCGCAGACGCCGCCGGTCCGGCAACGGCAAATCGAGAAACTCCACCAGTCCCCGCAGTTCGGCAGGAATTTCAATCTTCGGCGAAGTAAGGACAACGGTGCGTCGATTCTCAGAGAACTTTTGCCCCACATCGCGAAGGCGGCGAACCACGATCGGCTCGTCCATATGGCGGTGCAGGTCTTTCAAAATGAAGGCCGCGCCAATTGAAATTCCCTCGAGGTTACCCAGCATCTGCGCCGGATCCTGACTGTTGTAGATGGCTTTCGAGTTGGCCAGCGCTTGTTGCGCCGCCGCGCCATAACCTGCGACCGAGTCATGCGTGTCGGGCACAACCTCGCCAACCTCGCTTCCACAACGCGCCAAGCCGCTGGCAATCGTCCACTCAAAGGCAGCCAGGTTCAAAGCCGCGCAAGCCGTACGAACCAGGCGAACCGCGCGGGTCTCCTCAATCGTCTCCATCACAACAATCGGAGTCGAGGAACCCAGCAGAACTTTTAGACGCGTCAGTGGATCGGGAATCGCAGGCCATGCCATGTGTTTGACCGGTCGAGACTTACTCGCCTATAATAAGCAATTCGGTGCTCACCGAATATCTCGCTGTAGACACGAAGGTAACGAAGCACACATGGCTAATCATTTTTCGGCGCTCAAACGCGCCCGTCAGACCACCAAACGCACCGCCACCAACCGCGCCAACGCCTCCCGCCTGCGCACCGCGTTGCGCGGCCTGCGCGAGACCATCGAAAAAGGCGACAAACAAGCCGCCGAAAAAACCTACCGCGAGACCGTATCCGCGCTCGACAAGGCCATTCAGAAGGGCACCTTGCATGGCAATACCGCCGCGCGCTACAAGTCACGCTTGGGCAAACGTGTCAGTGCGATGAAGTAGCGCCGGGTTTCGAACCCCTTCAAATGAAGTTTCGCATTGGATAAACCTGAGGCCAGGATCTGACAACCAAAGATCTGCCACCCAGGACCTTTACCGCACAGCACGATACCGTAAGTATCCCAGCCCGACGCGCAAATGGTGATGCAGCGCATCTGGCACGCAGATGGCGAAGCACAGCCCGAGCAGTCCCTGCGCCAATCCCAGCGCCCACAGATTGCGATATCTCCGGAACAGTGCGCATGAAACGATGCCCCACACCAGCGTGGCCGCAGTGAGCACGAGATTGGGCAGATGCGCTACGGCAAACAGAATGCCCGCGATAGTCACCGACGCAGCTTCACTCGAGACCAGCCGCAGCAGTCGATCCATGAAGTAATCTTGCAGCAAAAACTGCTGGTAAATCGTCCAAAGCACGTAGCCGGAGATGTGCGTGAAATCGCCCTTGTAGAACGGATGCAGCGTGCCGACTTTTGCCGCTACAAAGATACTCAGCGCCGCAAGAGCGATGGCGGCCGGCAGAATCCACAATGACGCAACGAAGCCACGCCGACCCAGACCCAGTTCCTCGCGACTTTGCCGCCGCGCCAGCACCACCACCAGGGTCAGCACAAGCGCGACGGGTGAGAGGATCCTTTGCAACGGCTCGGGCGTCCAAATGACGCCAACAATTGCTCCATAGCCAAGAATCAGTTCGATCAGATCGCGCGATCGGCTAGGCTGAACAACAGACATTAGAAAAGTATGGCACAGGGCAAACCTTCCAAGCGTCATCCCGAAGTCCCGCGTTTTCACCAGCGGGACGAGGGATCTCGCCTGCACACAGCCGCCTCTTTTCAAGCTAAGTCACACGCAATCCTTCCGCTCAGAGCAGACCTGAGTAGCTGCCCGCATGAACAGTCCTACACCGCCAATTCCGGCGTGGCATCGAGCAGACTCCGCGTGTAAGCGTGCTGCGGCCGCTCCGTGATCTGCTCCGCCGCACCCACCTCCACTATCTTTCCGCGATACATCACTGCAATGCGCGTCGAGAGATAGCGCACCACCGGCATCGAGTGCGAAATGAAAAGATACGTCAGTCCGAATTCGCGTTGCAGTTGCGCCAGCAGATTAACGATCTGCGCCCCTACGCTTACGTCGAGCGCGGAAACCGGCTCATCCGCGACAATAAACTTGGGTCGCAGCGCTAGGGCGCGGGCGATTCCGATGCGCTGCCGCTGCCCTCCGCTGAATTCGTGCGGGAAGCGCCGCAGAATGGATTCGTCGAGCCCAACCGCGCGCAGCAATTCGATCACGCGGCCGCGCCGAGCACTTGCTTTCGAGCCTCTCACAAGACTCGCGCCTGCGGTTTCCGCTTCTCCATGAATAATGAGCGGCTCCGCAATAATCTCCTCCACTCGAAAGCGCGGATCGAGCGACGCAAACGGATCCTGAAAGATGATTTGCATATCGCGCCGCAGGCGGCGCATTTCGCCCGAGCCAGCAGCCAGCAAGTCGCGCCCTTCGAACTGGATGCTCCCGGAAGTCGGTTCGATGAGCCGCAGAATCAGTCTCCCCAACGTGCTCTTGCCTGAACCCGATTCGCCGACCAGTCCTAGAGTTTCCCCGGCAAAAATGTCGAGCGACACATCGTCCACAGCGCGGACTTCACCTTGGCCGCTCGATTTCCCCCCGAACGCAGATTCGCCCTGCGGATAAATCTTGCTCAAATTGCGAATTTCAACCAGCGCCATTGCTAACCTTGCATGACCAACTGCTTCATTCGTTCGAGCACGAGGACCACACGTTGCTGGCTGGCGGCGTCAGGCAGCAGATGGCCGGGTAGTGCTTCCAGGAAATCGCGGCTCGATAAAAGATTCTCGAACTCCCGGCCTAGATATTTCTCTAGGTCCACTGGAGCGAGATGGACCTCGTTTACTAGTTCGGGACGCCCATCGATGACCGTCACAATATCTTCGAGGTCGTGGCTTCCGAAGTCGTTCTTACCGCGTGCGTGAAATGCGTCCAGCTTCGTGGCTAGAAAATAGGGCGCGCTGACCACGTGGATTTCGCTGTCGCCAATTCTGATTTTTTGTGAATTCTTCAAAGCCGGACGATACCACCGATTGCTGAAGCCGAGGATCGCAGGTTCGGTCGGCATGAGATCAAGGATTAAGTCATCCGCGAGCCATCGGCAGATCGGCGCTCCCTCCGTGTAAGATTGGCGAAAGCCAAGTTGGCGCAAGCGGTTCTCTAGAGCAGTGAACTCGACGTAGGAAGCAATCTCTATGATGGCGTCTACGTCAAGGGTTGGCCGGACAGGAGCGGCTGCAGGGTCGGTGAGAAGCAATCCCACAACACAACCGCCAACAAACGCGATCTGGTCGAGCAGGGGACGGAGTTTTGCCGCTGCCGTTTGAAGTTGGGGTAGGTTCGGGTTTTCAGGTCGAATTGTCACGGGAATCAATTCTTGCGGTCAGCTCACGGATAGCGATCTCACGTTCTCGCGCGCGTCCCTCACGAATGGCATCCAGCAGGCTGAGAAGCTCGTAAAGCTTTTCGTCCTTTAAGGCTGCCTGTGGAACGTTTTTGTAGATCGGTGAAAACGAAATACCGCGATGTAGACCCGCAGCGTGAGGCCACACTGGCAGGAGATGGAAATTCTGCGGGAAATGCTTGCTGAGCGGCAACGCCCCTTCTGCAGTCGGAACTCCGCGGGTCGATCCGCCACGCTCGACAGGGAATACGTATTTCACGCCGTGAATCAGGAACTCCTTAAGATTGTTCCGGTGCGGGAAAAGCCAGATGCGCGGGTCGTCGTTAGATAGCTCCAGTGAATCAAGGTTAGGGCCAGCAACTGCAACCAATAAAAGTGCCTTTTCGGCTCGCGCGACCGAGCTGAACACTTGCGAGGTGCTCATGAACAGATCCCGGCTTAGCTCGGCATAGGTCCATCGCCGGGAGCGCTCAGCCTCGCTCCTAGCGAGAAGCTTCAAAACCACAACCACGTCTTGAGGATGAAGGATCAACTATGTCTTTTATTCTAGAATATGAAATATATTTATAAAATACTACTATAGCTATTGTATATCAATATATTCTATTTTCTAGAATAAAGAATTTTATGACCACGCCGCGATCATCGGCACCGACGCCAGCGCCGCCAGCAGTCCAACCAATCTCCATCGAGTGAAGTGTTCTTTCAGAACAATGCGCGCCAGCAGCACGGTGATCGTGGGATAGAGCGACGAGATCATCACCGCTTCATCGAGCCGTCCCGTCTGACTCGCGCGAACAAACAATATCGTTCCCAGCGAGTCAAGGCAGCCCGTCAGCACGCCCCAGCGTACTCCTGCAGCGGTAATATCGCGCAGCGTCGCGGGCCGCAAGACAATCAGAATGGCCGCAATGCTCGCAGTAATGATCAACCCGCCCGTCCGCGTAAACGACGCGATCCATAACACCGACTCGTCCCCCGCCTGGCGAACGCAAAGATAGAATCCCGCGAAACCGATTCCCGCAATCACTGCCATCCCAATGCCTTGCGGAGTGTTGCCATCTTCGGCGCGGGTTAGCAGCCACAATCCAACTCCCGCGCAGAAAAATCCGAGGATGGAAATCCTGCCCGGCGGCCCCTCCGTAAACATAGAAAACAAAGTTGGAATCGCGGCGCTCAAAACAGCCGCAACCGGGGCGGTCAATCCCATTCTTCCCGAAGACAGCGCGCGATAAAAAATGGCCAGCGCGGCTCCTCCCGAGATGCCCCCGGCCAGCATCCACGCCAGGCTTCGTCCGGAGGGAAACGCCGCGTTGCTGGTCGAGGCCAGCGTGCCTACCACAATCAATCCGCCCAGGTTCACGATCGCCGTGAACACGAAGGCATTCGCTCGCCGCGTCGCGTACCCGCCCAGAAAATCGCTCGTACCCCAAGTCAGCACAGCCGCCAAACTGTATGCAGCAGACGTGAATGGAAGCGGCGCGGACATGCTCGACGAGGGTACCATGCTGCACCGTGCCATTCCTTCACCTTGACACCGCCGCTCGCCTCAACGAAACTAGGCCGATCATTAGTTTGCCCTCGCTCCGATTCTGAAGTGGTGCTTCGGGGCAACCGGCTCCCACAGCGTGTCCGCTCACGCTGGTAACGAACATCCGTGGAGGTTTCCCGTGTCGCACCTCACTCGCATTTCCCTCTTGTTGATTTCCCTGACCACAACCTTGTGGGCTCAGAACAATCCGTTGCCGTTCGTGAATCAGCCTTTGAGTCCAGCCTCTACGGCTCCCAAAGGCCCCGCATTTACCCTCACCGTCTCGGGCACTGGATTCGCCCCCGGCGCCGTGCTCAACTGGAACGGCTCCCCGCGCACCACCGCGGTTATTTCCGGCAGCAGTCTGCAAGCCAGCATTACCGCCGCCGATATCGCGAAGCCCAATACCGCGTCGATCACCATCACCAACCCCGGTCCCGCCGGCGGAACCTCGCTGCCGGCCTACTTCTATGTTCGTAATGCCTATACTTCGATTGCCCTGGTGAATGGACCCGTTTTACCCAATACAGGCGGCGTGGCGGTTGGAGATTTCAATGGCGACGGCAAGCTCGACATAGCCATCTCCCAACAAGGCGCCGTCTCGACCCTGGGTACGATTCAGGTTTATCTGGGAAACGGCAACGGCACATTTCAAACTCCACGTTCAACCCCCACTTTCACCGATGCCTCGGTTCAGCCTGGGAAAATGCTGATCGGCGATTTCAACGGCGATGGAAAACTCGACCTGTTGGTAGCGCAGAATAACAATGCCGGGTTCGGGGCGGCATGGCCGCAGGTTTTTTTCGGCAATGGCGATGGCACGTTTACCTTGGTTCCCACCACCTGTGGCGACGGTGATTACGGCGTTGTTGGAGCAGCCGGCGATCTGAATGGCGACGGCTTGCTCGACTACATATGGATGAGCGGCGCGCAGGGGAATATTTCCCCGGCGGTATGCATAGCCACCGGAGATGGAGACTTCAAGTTCTCCTATGCGGGTTTCTCCAACTTCAGTTGGAATCCTGCCATTGGTGACCTCAACAACGACGGCAAGCTCGACTTCTTCAGCGCCGACAACACTACCGGCTCCACATTTCTGGGCAACGGTGACGGAACCTTTCAAGGCCCGCTCGCCCCAGCGGACAGCGGCAATGCCGCGATTGGCGATGTGAATCGCGACGGTAACCTGGATGTCGTGTTGACGAATGGCCATATCTGGCACGGTAATGGCGACGGGACTTTTACCGCAGCCACTCCTTTGGCGAACACGAACAGCATCGACCTTGCGCTGCAGGATACTCGAGGCACCAATCAGTTGGACGTTGCCATGCTGACCGGCAACAGCCTGCTCATCTATCCCGGCTTCAGCAACGGAGAGTACAACCCTGCCATTTCCTTCCCTGTGTCTGTCTTGGGCTCCTACGGGTCCGACCTCGGCATGGGAGATTTCAACAATGATGGGCGCGTGGACTTCGTTGTTCCCGGCACCACTTCCACTCAAGTCCTCGTCCAGACACGCCTCGGCATTGCGCCGTCTAGTCTTGGCTACGGCATCGTGCCCTTGGGAAACAGCCAGGTTCTGAACGTCGTACTCACGAATGTCGGCAGTCCTAGCCTGCTGATCAGTGGAATTAAAGTCGTCGGCGCTGAGGCGAGCAGTTTCTCGGTCCCGTCCAAGAAGTGCGTTACGCTGCTCAGCCAGGACGTCGCATGCACATTGCCTGTAACCTTCACCCCGAAAGCTTCCGGCACGCTCAACGCTTCGCTGCAGATCGACTACGACGATATCGGAAGCCCGCAGCTGTTCCAGCTCTCAGGCACCGGAACGCCCGTAAAGCTCAACCCTGTCTCCATCAACTTCGGCGACCAGAAGGTTGGAACAGTGAGCCCGCCGGTGAAGGTCACGATGTATAACCTTGGGGCGACGGCTCTCTCCATCACCGAAATTGGAATTGCCGGCGGAACGAATTTTGCCGAAACCAACAACTGCGGCACCAGCCTTCCCGCACACAGCACCTGCGCGATCAAGGTCACGTTCGATCCGACCGCGCTGGGCGGCCAATCCGGGCAACTCAAAATCCGCTTCGATGCGCCGGGAACTGAAGAAGGAGTTCGTCTCTCGGGCAACGGCACTTAGTTTTCAAAGCGAACTGAAACTGAAACCAACTAAAGAGCAATCCCTCGGGACTAATCTTCGCCCCGAGGGACTGCTCTTTGCTCTCTCATCGAACGGGCTTTGGTTGTCATCCTGAACGTAGCCGTTCTTCAGGCGAAGTGAAGGACCTCCCTCTCAACCGGCCGAGCGCCAGCCAATACGACCCGCCCACATCCCCACAAATTATGAAAGACTATCCTCATACTTTCAAAGGAGCAATCATGCAAAAGCGCAAGCTAGGAAAAAGCAATTTAGAAGTCTCAGCCCTTGGCCTGGGCTGTATGGGAATGAGCTTCTCCTACGGCCCGCCCAAAGACAAGCAGGCGATGACTACTCTTCTCCACGCTGCCGTCGATCGCGGCATCACTTTCTTCGACACCGCCGAAGTCTACGGCCCATTCTTGAACGAAGAGCTTGTGGGCGAAGCTCTCGCTCCGTTTCGGGGGAAGCTGGTGATCGCTACCAAGTTCGGCTTCGATCTGAGTGGCAGCGATCATCGGCCAGGAACGGCGGGTGTCAATAGCCAGCCCGAACACATCAAGCAGGCAGTCGAAGGCTCCCTTAAACGGCTCAAGGTTGAGACCATCGACCTGCTCTATCAGCATCGCGTTGACCCCAACGTGCCCATCGAAGACGTCGCCGGCGCGGTGAAGGAGCTGATTCAAGCCGGCAAGGTGAAACACTTCGGCATGTCGGAAGCCGGAGCAAAAACCATCCGCCGCGCCCACGCTGTGCAGCCCGTCGCCGCCGTGCAAAGCGAATACTCGCTGTGGTGGAAGCGGCCGGAAGCGGAGGTCATTCCAACGCTGGAGGAACTCGGAATCGGCTTCGTCCCCTATAGCCCTCTGGGCAAAGGCTTCCTCACGGGAGCAATCAAAGAAGACACCAAGTTCGAAGGCACCGACTTCCGAAGCTCTCTCCCGCGTTTTACGCCGGAGGCTCTCAAGGCAAACCAGGCGCTGATCGATCTGCTCGGCACCATCGCGAAGCGGAAGAATGCAACTTCTGCCCAGATCGCACTCGCCTGGTTGCTTGCGCAAAAGCCATGGATTGTTCCGATCCCCGGCACGACGAAACTGAATCGCCTCGACGAAAATATCGGCGCGGGCGCGCTCGAACTCACCCCCGCAGATCTTCGCGACATCGATAGCGCCGCTTCAAAAATTCCGATCGAAGGAGATCGCTACCCGGAGCGCCTGGAGAAGATGACGGGTTTGTGAAAACATAAACCACCGAGCCTGTCATGTACCTAGCTTGTCATCCCGAGCAACGCAAGGGATCTTGGTTTTTGTTCGCGGCGGCAAGTCTGGTGGTGTGAGCTGGACGTTAAGCGCAAGACGAGAAACAGCATGCGAATCGGCATTCTCGGTTCCGGTTTGATGGGCGCGAAGCTGGGAACCATCTTTGCGCGAGCCGGACACGAAGTCGTATTCAGCTACTCACAAAGCACCGACAAGCTGAAGAAGCTGGCGCGCGACGCCCGAGGCAACGCGCGCGACGGAACGCCCGCCGAAGCCGCTAGCAACGCCGATGCTCTCCTCCTCGCCGTGCATTGGTCCCGCATCGACGATGTGCTGAAGCAGGCCGGTGATCTCTCAGGAAAAGTGATCGTGACCTGTTGCCTCCCCATGGATGCCGACAACACCAAACTCATCCTCGGCACCACCACCTCGGGAGCTGAACAACTTGCAAAAAAAGTTCCCCAGGCCAAAGTCGTCTGCGCTTTTAACACCGTCCCAAGCGAAGTGCTCTTCGATGTCTTCGAAGCGAAGCGCAACGCAACTCGCCCGAGTCCGATTGGCCCAAGTTTGGTTTACTGCGGCGACGATCAGAATGCCAAGAAGGTCGCCGCCAAACTGATCGAAGACGTAGGTTTCGATCCGGTCGATTGCGGCCCCCTTCGCATCGCGCGCTACACTGAGCCGTTCGCTTTACTCGTCGGCCAACTCGCCTACGAAAGCGAAGGCGGCCCAGAACTGGCGTACCGATTCGAGCGCTTTGGGAAATGACTGTCATAATGTCGACGATCGCGATAACACAACTCGCCGCAACACAGATCGCAATGGCACAAACTGCCATGATCGAGATCGCCAAATGGGACAGCTTCTACGTTATCGTCGGCTCAGCCGCCGGCGCCCTCATCGGACTGCAGTTCGTCGTCCTCACGCTCATCGCCGATAGGCCGCCAACGGGTTTGGCCGAGGCTGGCGCAGCATTCGGCAGCCCCACCATCGTTCACTTCGGAGCCGTTTTATTCCTGTCGGCGCTTCTGCACGCTCCCTGGCAAACCATCACCATCGCCGCTATTCTCTGGGGACTCTTAGGCTTCGGTGGCGTCGTCTACTCGGTGATCGTTTTCCGGCGCATGCGCAAGCAATCCGTATATCGACCGGTCTTCGAGGACTGGTTCTTTCACGTGCTACTGCCTCTGTTCGCGTACGTGATGCTCGCGTTTTCGTCATTCGCCGCGTCGTCACACCCGCACGACGCCTTGTTTGCCGTCGGAGGCGCGGCACTGTTGCTGCTCTTCATCGGCATCCACAACGCCTGGGACAACGTCGCCTACCACGTACTCGTAAACATCGCCGGCGCAAATACCGAACGCCGTCGAGACGAGAGCGAATAGCAAGGGAGCGAATTGAGAACTGAATGGCAGCCGCCGCTTTGAAAGGGTGCGGCTTTAGCCGCGCCGCAAACGGCTAGAAAAACCAACCGGCTTCAGCCGCTGAGGTCCCGGAAGAATCAATCATGAAAACACTACTAGGTTGTATGTTAGCCGCCGTCCTCACCCTCACGGGAGCCTCGCCGTCACAACCAGCAAACTCCGCTTCCGCAACGGAGAAGTTTATCGGAGCATGATCTAGGACACTGAAGGCGGCAACCATGATCCTTCGATTCATGCCTGTATGGAGAGAGTGGTGAAGTCCGATATTGCAACCCGCGATACACTTCGCAGAATCCGCTATATCATCCGTTAAACGCGCCGTCCGCATCCGTTTGCGCCCGCGCCCTCCCTGTGCTAACGTCCCATTGATTTCCGAATCACAGATTTCGAAGTGGTATCACTTGGTTCTTACGCAGCGTTGTCATCCTGAGCGTAGCCGTTCTTCAGGCAAAGCGAAGGATCTCCGGCTCGGCCGGCCTGGCGCGCAAGCCAAGAAACCACCGCTAGTCTCCGGGAGAACCCCATGATCGGCATCGCCTTCCTCGTAATCCTGGTTGTCATCGCCGTCGTGCTCATTGGCATGTACAACAGCCTGGTGCAGCTGCGCGTACGCTGCGACTCCGCCTGGTCCGACATTGACGTCCAACTCAAGCGCCGTCACGACCTCATCCCCAACCTCGTCGAGACCGTCAAAGGTTACGCCGCGCACGAGAAAGGAACCTTCGAAAACATTGCCAAATTTCGCTCTCAGGCGATGCAGGCGACCACTCCCGAAGGCAAAGCCGTCGCCGAGAATCAGCTCACCGGAGCCCTTAAGAGCCTGTTCGCCGTCGCCGAAAACTATCCCGAGCTGAAGGCCTCGGAACAATTCACTCAATTGCAAGGCTCCCTCAGCCAGACCGAAGATTCCATCCAAAACGCCCGCCGTTACTACAACGCCGTCGTGCGCGATCTCAATACCAAGATCCAATCCTTCCCCACAAACATTCTCGCCGGCATGTTCAACTTCCAGGCTCGCCAGTTCTTCGAAACCACCGAAGCCGACCGCGAACCCGTCGCCGTAAAATTCTGATCCCATGAGAATGCCGGCGGTAACGTGGAAGAGCGGCGCTTCAGCGCCGCGTAAAGCTTTGAAGGGGCGCGGCTTCAGCCGCGCCGTTGCATTCGCTCAAACCGACGCGCCTTCAGGCGCTGCGGTAATGTTTTTTCCCCGCACACCAAGAACTTTTCAGAAGTCGCTCCCTCTCCTCTTCGCACTCATCCTCACTCTCGCCACCCCGCTCTCCGCGAAATCCTGGCACATCTCAAATTTCCAGGACACCATCACCGTAAACTCCGACGGCAGCGCTCTGGTCAACGAAACCATCTCTCTCGTTTTCGTCGGAGAATGGCACGGCATTAACCGCACCATCCCCATCGAGTATCCCGGCCCAAACGGCACGAACTACCAACTCTTTATTACCGTCACCAGCATCACCGACGAAAATGGCGTCAAGCTCAAATACGACTCATCCACTTCCGACGCCGATCGCGATCTCAAAATTTACATTCCCAACGCCACCAACACCACACGCACAGTTCAGCTTTCCTATCGCGTGCGCAATGGCACGCACTTCTTCGACCAATATGATGAGTTCTACTGGAACGTCACCGGCAACGACTGGCCCGTGCCAATCGAGCGCGCCAGCGCCAGTGTTCACTTCCCCGCCGGCGCGAATGACTCGTTGCGCGCACAAGCCTTCACCGGCGTCTACGGCTCCACCGGACACAACGCAACCGCGAAGGTCGACGGACCAAATACCGAGTTCGAAACCACAAATCCCCTCCCCATGCGCGGAGGGATGACCATCGACGTTTACATCCCAAAAGGCATTCTCAACCAACCCAGCAGCCTCACAAAATTCTTCTGGTTCATCGGCGGCAATCCGGCAGTTTTTCTTCCGCTCGCCACGCTACTCGTAATGTTCGGTCTGTGGTGGTTCGCCGGCCGTGACCCCGATCCCGGCGTTTCCGTTGCGCCCATGTATGAGCCTCCGCCCGGCATCTCTCCAGCCGAAGCCGGAACCCTGCTCGAGGATCGCATTCATCCTCGCGACATTACATCGACCATCGTCGATCTTGCCGTGCGCGGTTTCATCAAAATCGAGCAAACCGACGACAAAGGCCTCGTCTTCCATAACAAGGACTACATTTTTCACCTGCTGCAGAAACGCCAGGACTGGCGCGGCCTTGCGCCTCACGAGCGCGTCATGCTCGAAAACATCTTTGTCGGCGACATCCCTGAAACCCGGCTCTCCAGCCTGAAGAACCGTTTCTATACCACTATTCCCATCGTCCGCACCGACATCATGTCGGCGCTGAAACAGAAAGGCATCTACACTCTTGATCCCGAATCCGCAAACGGCTACAGCATCGGCGCAGCCTTCGCCATTCTCGTTCCGTTCGCAATTCTGCAATACCTCGGATGGGCCGACTTCCTCAGCTCGGTTCCCGTTCTCATCGTGTGCCTGCTCATCGCAGCCATCATCTGGTGGCTGTTCGCCCGCGTCATGACGGCGAAAACCCTGAAAGGCGCGCGCATTCACATCGCCATCCTCGGATTTCAGGAGTTCATGAACCGCGTCGACGCCGACCGCCTCAAAGTCATGCCGCCCGACACCTTCGAAAAATTTCTCCCCTACGCGATGGCGCTGGGTGTCGAGCATCATTGGGCGCAGGCCTTCGACGGGATCGTAAAAAATCCGCCCAGTTGGTATGCCGGCCCGCCCGGCTATGGTTACGGCCCCGGAGTGTTTTTCAATCCCATCCTCTTCTCATCCTCCATGCACGGCATGGCCACGGATATGCATCAGGTCTTCGTCTCCGCCCCTCGCGCCAGCTCCGGCGGCTCGGGATTCGGCAGTGGCGGCGGCTTCAGCGGTGGCGGAGGATTTTCCGGCGGCGGCTTCGGGGGTGGGGGTGGGAGTGCGTTCTAGGCTGCATGGACATATGGCTCACGCATCTCGCACCGGATTGAGGGGCACTTTGAGGTCGCAAACAGTTGGAACGTGGAGTGGTTTCATTCGTACTTGGAAATCGCTATCCTTGAGGGCTCAAAATTCCCCTTGGCCTGGGGCTGATCTGTGCGCCAGGCCGAAACTAGAGTAACCATTTCCAGCCAGATTTCTCTTGGTCTGCCTCCCCGAATGTGGCAGAACTTTTATTGAGGTACTTTGAAATGAAGTTAAGCGATCCGCTCTGCCTCTACCCTGATACGCGCGGCCTACGGAAGGCAGTCCGCTATAAGGTTGAAGATATGCCAACTCACGAAGCTGCGGATATCGCCCTACTAGGCGGGCGCTGGTCGTATTTTCGAGTCTCGCACGGAGTCAGTGGGCATTGGATGGGCAAGTTCCAGACCGCGATAGATGCACTTAGAGATCTCGAAAGCACGTTTCCGCCTAATGAGGCAAAGACGCATGAGCAAAGGGATGTGGATGAGTTGGAGCGCCTGTTGCGCCTAGAAGATCCGCGTAAATGATCGGTGGTGCGCCCGGAGAGACTCGAACTCCCAACCCTCTGCTCCGAAGGCAGATGCTCTATCCAGTTGAGCTACGGGCGCACTCTAAACATTTTACGGCAATAGACTCAAAGCCGCTCACTCCATCTCGAAGCTCAAGTAAGTCAGCCCATCGCTTCGTTCCACTTGCAGCACAACCGGATCGCCAGTCTTCAACGCAACCACCGCGGCGCGCAACTCGTCCATTGAAGTGATGGACGTCGTATTCAGCGCGTGGACGACGTCGCCGGTTTGCAGCCCGGTGTCGGGAGTGATCAGGTCGGCAGCGCGCCCCAGCACGATCACGCCCGATGAAATTCGCAACGTGCCGATCAGATTGCGCAAATCACCCGTGATATCGGTAGCCAGAATGCCGAGGCGCGGCACCAGACTCCTGTCCGGATCGGCTGCATCGAAAAGTTGATCCATCTGGTCGCGATGTTCGATGGCCGGAACGTAAAGAGTTTTCTTCTGGTCGCCGCGCAGAATGTCCAGCTTCAACACTTGATCGAGCCGGTGCAGGTAGAGCGCCGACGAAAGCCCAGGAAGCGTTTCAATGCGGCGATCGTCGGCGCTCAGCACGATATCTTGCACCTGCAATCCCGCGGCGGCAGCCGGCCCGTCCGGCTTCACATCCGCAACAATCACTCCCCAATGTTGGGCCAGCTTAAGTCCGTCGGCCAGAGTCGGAGTAATTTCCTGTGCCACCGCTCCGATCTCCACGCGGTGAACGTGGCCGTATTTGCGCAGGCTGTGGTAAACAAAATCCACAATGCGCGCGGGAATGGCGAAACCCAGCCCTTCGCTGCCTCCACCGGTCGACAGAATAAACGTGTTGATCCCGACCACCGCCCCATTCATATCCACCAGTGGCCCGCCGCTATTGCCGGGGTTAATCGGTGCGTCGGTCTGAATGTAAGTCAGCGGCTTATCCGGATCGGGCTGCCGCGAGACGGCACTGACCACGCCCATGGTGACCGAGCCTTGCAACCCCTCGGGACTGCCGATGGCGAAGACGAGTTGCCCCACCCGCGGACGTTGCTGCGCAAGCAGCGTCAGAGTCGGAAGGTCCTTCTCGTCGACCTTCAGCAAAGCCAGGTCCGTATCTTTATGCACTCCCACCAGACGCGCTTCGAGAACGCGCCGCTTCCCAACCGGCACCGGACGGCTGGAATCTCCCGGCAGCGGCAAAGCCACACGAATGCGCTGCGCTCCTTCCACCACGTGCGCGTTAGTCATGATGTAGCCCGAGGAATCGACGATCACGCCCGAACCGACCGCATGCTGCCGCACGATCAGCGCGGTCTGTGTGCGGTTCTCGTCGTGCAGCGGCCCGTAGCCGGTGACCAGAATCTGCACCACCGCAGGAGAGACCTTAGCCGCAAGGCTTTCCAGCGCATCGTTGAACTGAGCCAAAGTCTCCGCCGACGCCGCCGGAGACTCCACGTTCGGCTTCGACTTTCCGTCGATAACCTTCGTGGCCGGAGTTGGATTGGGCAACTTCTGAGCGGGCGGCTGCTGGGCCATCAGATATGAGACTGAAATCAAAAAAAATGCGATCACGGGATAGGTGAAGTGTCGCAACCAACGGTTCGCCCACGCTGAAAATAAGAATCGACCGAGCATGAGATAGCTCTCCTGGAGAAGAAAAGGACTCTCATCAGACGGTATCACGCGGGTTGGGTTGCAGGGTAAAGCTGGGGTCAAGAGAGAGAGATGGAGGATGCTGAGCCCATCCTTTCGCAAAGAACTCGAAAGGATGGGCACCCGGCTCGCCGTACGAATTAGGAAGCGGCGGCAATTACATTTTTACTTTTTCGCAATAAGCGACTCCAACCGCGACAAGCGCTGCTGAAACTCCTCGTTCCGCTCCTGCAGCGATTGGATCTGCTCCTGCTGGCCCTTGATCACATCCTGCAGCGCCGTGACTATCACGTGTTGCTTCTGCAATTCGTTCAGCAGCATGGGCGCCAGGAACTGATACAGAACCGTGGAAGGCTGACCGTCTTTGTCGTACGCCACCATTTCGGGATAGACCTCGGCCACCTCCTCGGCGATGAGGCCGTATTGCAAACGGCGGGATCCATCGTCGTACTGCGGCTTGTAGAAGAAGGTCACCGGACGCAGTTGCAACAGTTTGCTGCTGCTCTCGCCCATGTCAGCAATCTGTTCCTTGAAGCGGCGCGAGGACGAGGAGCCTTGGATTCCGAGTTGCCCGGTAACCGAGTCGATGCTCACCAAAGGTTGGCCGTTCGTGATATGGGGGAGAATGGGCTCGATGAAAACCTGGAATTGTGCGGCGTAGGTCGTATCCAGGTAGTTCCCAATGCGGATGGTATTGGTTTCATTAGGCGTCGGCCCTTGATGTCCGATGTAAATGTTTTCGCTGCCGGTGACGTTGTTTACGCCAGCTCGATAGCCATAAAAAATATTGTCACTTCCGGTGCTGTTCTTGAGACCAGCTTGGTAGCCGGAGAAGGTGTTGTCATCGCCAGTGGTGTTCGCTATGCCAGCCGAGTTGCCCAGAAAAGTGTTGGAGTTGCCGCTGGTGTTAGCGCTACCAGCGCTAAAGCCGAAAAAGCTGTTGCCGTCTGCGAAATTGGCGTAACCAGCCTGGTAGCCGTAAAAGCTGTCGTTGCTTCCGGTGTTCTTGAATCCCGCCTGGTAGCCCATGATGGTGTTGTTGTTGTTTGCCGCTTTGCTGAAAAGACCGAAAGCGGCGTCGACGCCAACGTAGGTGTTATTGTTGCCCTTAATGTTGCGATAGCCCGCCGCGACACCCACAGCAGTATTTCCTGAGCCTTGTTGGTTATGGAAAGCGGCACCGTAGCCGACAAAGGTGTTGCTGGTCCCGGTGTTGCCGTTTGAGCCCTGAGCGAATCCCTGGGCACCGGCTAACACGCCGGCATACAAATTTTGGTTGGCTACATCTGTGAGCTTACTTGGCCAGCCAATGCTCAGGACGGGGCTTTCGAGGATCTGGTAGTTTCCAGTGTTATTGTCTGAAGTCGGCGATACGTTGATTGCGCCGTTCACATCTAGAGCCGCTATCGGTGCTGGTTTCAAGATGCCCACAGGCCCGCCGGGGAACCCGGGTTGATAGATCCCGGAGCTCACCAAGTCGCACGGCCCGTCCCACATGGCTACTTGGGGTAAAGTGCCGCCGCCTCCAAGCGAAAAGCAGGTTGGTTTAGCCGAAGTGGTAGTACCTCTGGCTTTCGAGGCAGTGCCAGCTTTCGCGGCAGTGCCGGTCTCGGTTGATGTGCCGCCCGATGCATCCGTCGGCGTTGCCTTCACGAAAGCCGATGGTGGCAGTCCGCCCAGCGTTTCCGCTTCGTGCGCTTTGAAGGCATAGGGCACGCTCACCAGCAAAACGCGCGCCTGCTCCGCTTCTCCCTGCACCTGCACCCCGAGCCAGCGCTGCTCCTGTTGCAAGAACAGGTCGTCCGGTAATCCTGTGGCGGTGGTGCTGCCCAGAACTACGCTGTACTGACCGCTGGCGTCGGGCGTGACGTTTTGTATCTCCTGCCAGACGGGCACGCCGCCGTCCTGCTGCTTGTAGATGGCGAAGGTGACGCCGAGCGGCGTCCCGGAAGGCACTGCGCCTTGCGCGTCTTTCAATGTTCCGCTGTAACGGATGAGGTTGGGAACCGTTGCGGTTGAGGTTTGTTGGGCTGAACTGGCGGCGACAAGCAAAAAAGTGGCGAGAGCAATAGCAATGATGTTCGTGCGGAAGCGTCGCATGTGGTCCTCCATTGCGAAACTAAGCTGAAGTAACTCCCGAGCAGGAGATCGAATGCTCTAGAGTTACGAATCTGAATTTTCCCTGGGTAAGTGACCGGTAAAAAACCTAGGCTCGTTCGTCCCGCTCGTGGTCTGGCTCCGGACTCGGTGACCGGAGAACAACATGGGCCACGAGGAAGCAGGTTCATCTTCCTCCCAAAATGCGAAATGTCAAGAGAAATGTAGAGAAATGTATAAGTAATGTAGAGAAATATAGAGAAATCTAGGGATTGCCCACCTTTTCAACGGTTCGTTTGTCCCAATTCCGGAATGAGACTGCTTGGGAGAGACCGGTGGCAGGCGCGTGGCCCAACTCTCAAGCGGAAGTATATTGACGTGTCAGCGGGCGGTAGCCGGTGATCAGAATCTGGACCCCAAACGGAGAGACTTTCGCGGCGAGACTCTCCAGCACATCGTTGAACTGAGCCAAAGCTTCAGATGACGCCGCCGGAGATTCTAGGTTCGGCTTCGACTTTTCGCCGATGAGCCTGGCGGTAGGAGTTGGATTAGGCAACTTCTGAGCGGGCGGCTGCTGGGCAATCAGGTGTGGTGATCTTCGCCAGGAGAAACATGATCGCATACTGGATGGAGCTCGAAGACTCACGCCCCGTGGGCCATTGTTCTTGGCTTCGGAGGAGCATCCGAATAATTTCCTCCGGGGCTGGCGGGGCCATCTTGGGCCTGCGCATCGACCCGCTTTTCGGCGCGCTCGATCTTGAACTGCCCCATCAGGCTGCTCAGGTGGGAGGCGATCGAAGCCAATTCCTGCGCCGCTTTCTGTGACTCTTGCGCGCGCAATAAAGTTCCGTCCGCGGCCTTTGTCACTTCTCCAATGTTCACTGCGATGTTGCCGGCGCCGGTAGCCGCTTCGCTGGCGTTGCGCGTCATTTCGTTAGTAGTCGCACTCTGCTCCTCCACCGCGGCCGCTATCGTCGCAGAAATGTTATTGATCTCATTGATCACGCCGCTGACCGCACCGATCGCCGTGGCCGCGTCTTTTGTGTCCATCTGAATGGCGCTGATTTTGCTGCCGATGTCTTCGGTGGCTTTGGCCGTCTGCTTGGCGAGTTCTTTTACTTCGTTCGCCACCACCGCGAAACCCTTTCCCGCCTCTCCTGCACGGGCCGCTTCAATGGTCGCGTTCAGAGCCAGCAAATTGGTTTGCTGCGCGATGGCGGTAATCACCTTGATGACTTCGCCAATTTCCGCGCTGGACTTCCCCAGCTTGGCCACCGTTCCGTCGGCAGTTTTGGCTGAGCTAACCGCCGAGGTTGCCACCTTCGCGGCTTCGGTGGCGTTGCCAGCAATGCTTTGAATGGTTGACGTCATTTCACTGGCGCCTGTCGATACGCTCTGCAGATTCTGGGCGACTTGTTGCGTGGCACTGGAAACCGAATTCGACTGTACGGAGGTTTCCCGCGAAATCACAGTAATCTGTTCGCTGGATTCAAGCAGTTGCTGGCTGGCGACGGTGAGCTTTTGAGTATCGGCCGCGACACCGCGAAGGATTTGGTGCAGCTTGTCCAGGAAAAGATTGAACAGGCGGCTGATTTCGCCCAATTCGTCGTTGGCGAAGTCCTCGGAAGTCTCCAGGCGCCGGGTGACGTCGCCGTCGCCCTCGGCGATATTCTGAACCATTTGAGTCAATCGCCGGAGAGAGAGCGAGATGGTTCGCACCAGCATAAAGCTGCCAAGGACAAGGATCAGAAGCGCCACTCCACAAATGGCAAACATCGCGCGCGTGGCCCGAGCCGCCTTTGCCTTGGCGCTAAGTTCGGCGTCTTGCGCACTCGTGGCCAGCTGATCGCCATCCTCCTGAATCTCCTGCTGCAGCGCCTGATACAGTTCCAGGGCTTTTCCGGATGCCGCTACCGCCGCCGTCCGGTCATTCACGATCACTTTCGATAACGAATCGCCTGCGCCGATATATTCCTGCACTTTTTGGTTCTCGGCATCCAGAGTTGCCTCTAGCTTCGGATCCGTCACCATCGCCCGCGCAGCCGCCGTGCGGTCCGCCAGCAACTTGGAGTGCGCGGCCAGATTTGCGATGGCATCCTTTTGCTCGTCTGCGGTCTTTGTGCAGACCGCGTAAATATCCTCGCGAGTCATGTCGTTGAACATGCTGGCTTCAACGTGGTTGCGGATCGCTATACCAAGAGCCCCTACTTGGACGGTGGTCTTGGTTACGGAAGTAATGCCCCAGTAGCCCGTCGCGCTCACGCAGGCCACCAGCAGCAGACTGAGGGCGGCCAGGCCGAAAAGCTTTGTCTTAATCGTCAGTTGCATCTTGACCATTCCCTCGTGGCGGCAATCACCGGCAACTGCGTGTCAACCCCGTAAACGTTGATCGAAGCACATGCGAAGAGGGTTTTTTTCACAGTGTTTTCCGGCGAATGAATCGGTTTTCCAGGAGCCTTGACTCGGATGGCACCTCTTGTTACTTCGGCAGCGGATTGCGCGACTTTAACCTGGGGCGAATCGGGGGGAATCTAGTTCCTACCCTTAACTAACTCTTAATCAGGCTTTTTTAGAGGTAACATCCGTGATATAACCGCCGATAAGCAACACAGTGGGCAATTCGCCCGCCAGGAGCGTTCGATGGTTGTGGCCCGGTTTGCAGAGAAAGATAAAAGTCAGGGACAATCAGCTCAGGAAGAATCAGGCCACGAAAGAGGAGGAACTGTGTCCGAAGCACGGACCGGAAAAAGGTTTCCACTGGAATTGCCGATAAAGGTCCATAAGGAAGGCGCGGGCGGCGACGCAAAAGGGCTTACAGGAAATCTCAGCGCGGCAGGCGTTTACATTCGCGCCGACGCCTCCCTGGATGTTGGTTCGCCAGTGGAGTTTGAGATCACGCTTCCACCAGATGTCACCGGAGGAGCGGAGAACGTTGTGATCCAGTGCAAAGGGCGCGTGGTGCGCACCGATCCCACTGGAGCTACCGCAGACGGCAAAGGCGTCGCCTGCGTGATCGACTCGTATGAATTCGTCAGAAACTCTTAAAAAGAAATTGCTGATTGCTGATTTTTTGATTGCTGATTAGAAGCCTGCCCACGCGGTTCTTTTCAAATCAACAATCTGCAATTAACAATTCGATACTTTTGCAGCTAATCTTGGAGCGCCGATAACATGCTCAAACTGATTCTGGCCGATAACCAGGCAATCTTCCGCGCCGGTATCGCCAAAGTGCTGGCGGTAGAAGACGAGATGCGCATCGTCGCGCAGGCTCAAACGCAAGAGCAGATGTTCATGGCTCTGGACAAATTCCGCGCGGCAGTGCTGGTAGTAGCGGCGGGTTTTCACAACGATTTCGCCTCCATCGTGCAGGCAGCTGCGAAAGCTAAAACCCGCGTGATTGTGCTCGCCGATACCGGCGAAAGCGCCCAACGCCACATGGCAAATGGCGCCCATGGCGTGGTCTACCGCAACGTCACCAGCGCCGCATTGGTCGATTGCGTCCGCAAAGTCGCCCGCGGCGAAACCTGGGTGCAGGACGTCGCCGTGCCCAGCGAACTCACCGAAAACGACATGGTCGGCTTGCGCGTGCGCGACCGGCTGACTGCGAAAGAACTGCGCATCGTCGCCCTCATCGTTCAGGGCTACAAGAATAAAGAGATCGCCACGCAACTCGGCACCACCGAGCAGGTCATCAAGAACTACCTGCGCAACGTCTATGACAAGATCGGCGTCTCAGACCGCCTGGAGCTGGCGCTGTTTACCATCCATCACCGCATATTGAACGAAGCCGCAGCCGCCACAACAGCTGGCCCCGTGCCGCAAGCGCCAGCAGGTGCCATGCCGTAAGGTTCACAAGTTTTGACTTTTGCGAAGGCCGTCCGCGGGCGGCCTTTTGTTTTTGTAGAGACAGCCGCCTCGGCTGTCTCGCGAAGCGAAGCGAGCACCCCCCTCACAAGAAGGCCATCTCACTAAAATACCTCCCACTAAAATTGTCATCCCGAGCGCAGCGAGGGACCTTGGTTCTAACTAGCACCAGCACAGAGGTATCGCGGGCAGGCAAGAACGAAGCTCCCGCGCCGTTCACGATGACAACGCGATATGCAAATCTCTCCGCGCATCGTTCACTGTGCCCGCCGCATCTATCCCTCATGGAATTCCGAACCCTAGGACACTCCGGCTTGAAAGTACCTGTGTTGAGCTATGGCACGGGAACGTTTGGCGGCGGCACCGATTTTTTTCGCGCATGGGGTGCGAGCGATGTGGCTGAGGCGACGCGCCTCGTTGATGTCTGCCTCGAGGCCGGCGTCAACCTCTTCGATACAGCCAACGTTTATTCCGACGGCCTCTCCGAAACCATCCTGGGCAAAGCCGTCGCCGGCCGCCGCGACAACGTCCTCATCTCAACCAAAGCGACATTCCGCATGGGAAGCCAATCCGGACCCAACGATCTCGGCTCGTCGCGCTATCACTTGATCCGCGCCTGTGAAGCCAGCCTGCGCCGCCTCGGCACCGATTACATCGACATCTATCATCTCCACGGCTTCGACGCCCTCACCCCGGTCGAAGAAGTTCTCAGCACGCTCAACACCCTTGTGACCAGCGGCAAGGTCCGATACATCGCCTGCTCGAATTTTTCCGGATGGCACTTGATGAAGTCCCTCGCCGTCTCAGACAAATTTGGTTGGGCGCGCTATGTCGGACATCAGGTCTATTACTCGCTGATCGGTCGCGAGTACGAGTGGGAACTCATGCCCCTCGCCCTCGATCAAGGAGTCGGCGCCCTTGTCTGGAGCCCTCTAGGCTGGGGACGCCTGACCGGCAAGATTCGCCGCGGCCATCCGCTCCCAAAAGAAAGCCGCCTGCATAAGACGTCGGAGCAAGGCCCGCAGATGGCGGATGACTATCTATATAAAGTCATCGATGCCCTCGAAGCAGTCGCAAAAGAAACGGGAAAGAGCGTGCCTCAAGTCGCGTTGAATTGGCTCGTACAGCGCCCATCGATTTCTACGGTAATCTTTGGCGCGCGCAACGAAGAGCAGTTGCGCCAAAACCTCGGCGCAGTCGGATGGAATCTCTCACCCGACCAAGTCGCCAAACTCGACGCCGCCAGCGATGTCACCCCCGTCTACCCCTACTGGCATCAGCACCAGTTCGCCGAGCGCAACCCGTCCCCAATCCCACCGCCAGCGAAAAAGTAAAAACTGAATCAGCTCAGTCTTGTGGCTGGAAAGAAGGGTTGTCATTCCGAGCGCAGCGAGGAATCTTGGTCTTCTGTCCTCGTCCCCACCTCCGCCCACTCCTCATCCACACAAGCCTGAATCGTCATCCCTTCATTCCTCAACAAATCCCACGCCTCCCAATACTCCCCATATTTCTGCCGCTTGCTCTTCGGAGTAAAGTGCAGCGAGCAATTCGTCCTCCCCATCACTTCAAACGGAATGATGTACCAATCATCTCTCGGGATCAGCAACACCGCAAAGAAATCCACCGACCCCGGCTCATACTTCTTCCGTTGCGGCCCCATCACATTCAAGCTGTACTCCCCATTGCGCCGCTTGTAGATCGTAGACTTCACCTGCACCCGCAGCACCCGGCTCCCGTTCTCCACACCAACGTCGTATCTCCCGGAATCCCCAAACAGCCGCAACACCTTCATCCCCAGCCCCACCGCCATCATCATGAAATAAAGCTCCGCCCACTCTCCGCGCTCTTTGCACCCCGTCAACTTCCCACCCGCCATCCGACTAGCCTTCCGCCTCATCGCATAACCCCTTCTTGTTTTCTGAACACCCGCAGAACAATCTCGCTATTTCAATCCTAAGTCCGTCCACAAGGTCATCCATCACAAGCACAAAACAAGCCCTGTGCAAATGCCCGAATCTGAAATAGATCCAGGATGGCGCAGCACTTCAATGCTGCGATAAAGCGAGAGTTTTGAAAGGGCGCGACTTCAGTCGCCGCCGTAAGCCCCGACAAAATTTTGTCATTCCGAATCGGGCTGAAAGCCCGGTGAGAGCCTGCCCTGAGCGGAGCCGAAGGGTGCCGCAAACCTCAAAAGGAAGGGTGGAGCAGGCCTTCCAGGCCTGCGTCAACGGGTCACCAGTGAAGCAGCGGGCTTCAGCCCCCGAGGTGCGTTCAGATTCGTATCAGCGAACGACCCAGTCGGCCAAGGGCCCACAAAATACTTGTCATTCCGAATCGAGCTAAAAGCTCGGTGAGGAACCTGCTGTTCGCCGACGCCACCCCGGACCGAGGGTGCCCCATCCTTCGCGCACTTTGCGAAGGAGCCTGCCCTGAGCTTGCCGAAGGGTGCCGCAAGCCTCAAAAGCGAGGGTGGAGCAGGCCTTCCAGGCCTGCGTCAACGGCTACCAGTAAAGCAGCGGGCTTCAGCCCCCGAGGTGCGTTCAGACTCGTATCAGCACCCGATGCAGTCGCGCAAAGAGTCACAAAACTTTTGTCATTCCGAACCGGGCAGAAAGCCCGGTGAGGAACCTGCTGTCAGCCGAAGCTACTACGAACCGGCGGTGCCCTTATGTCTCGCGTCTCTTGCGAGACGTGGGATTCCACGATCGCATCCCTCTTAGGATATTGGGAGCGGCACGGCCGGGAAGGGCACGACTTCAGCCCGAGCCTGCCCGAGCAAGCGAGGCGCGCCGAAGGAGCCTGCCCTGAGCGGAGCCGAAGGGTGCCGCGAGCCTCAAAAGCAAGGGTGGAGCAGGCCTTCCAGGCCTGCGTCAACGGCCACCAGTAAAGCAGCGGGCTTCAGCCCCCGAGGTGCGTTCAGATCCACGGCCCCATCCCTCTGAGAATTTTGGGAGCGGGCACGACCGGGAAGGGCACGACTTCAGTCGTGCCAAAAACCAAAAGAAATGAAACCGAGTCCCGGGCGGGCACTGGCGGCGAGCAACTAAATCTCGCTAAGATACAATACAGACCTCATCCCGACACCCTTACCTTGGCGACCTGCGACCAGCTCGTTATAACAAACCCGAAGAGGCGAGTCACAACTCTGATCGGTCGAGACCAATGGTTCCCGTACTACGCAGGCTTCTCGAGCGAATTTGCAAGACAGATCATTGCGAGTAGTGCCCTGGCCGAGGGTTCTACGCTAATGGATCCTTGGAACGGCAGCGGAACTACGACCTCCTCTGCCGCGCTGAATGGCTGCAAAGCCATTGGATTCGACCTCAACCCAGTTATGGCAGTGGTAGCGAAGGCTAGGCTGCTTCCACAGCACGAACTTGCAAGCATTGCTCCTTTGCTGGCAGACATCCTCAAGAAGGCGGCGCTCGCGCGGGGCGGGCCTGACGTTGGAGACGCGTTGCAAATTTGGTTTGCACCCGATGCCGCCATAGCCGTTCGTCGCATCGAACAAGCCATTTACAGGCTCCTCGTCTCCGCAACAGAAGATGGAGGAGCGCTGGACTCAATTCAAGATCTTTCGAGCATAGCCGCCTTCTTCTATGTGGCCTTGTTCGGCGCCGTGCGATCGCTGCTCCGTCGCTTCAAGGGATCGAACCCAACCTGGATAACGCGACCTCGCACGGTTAATTCTCGAACCAAACCCGCGGCCTCGAGCGTGAGGGACTCCTTTGCGAGTTATGTTGAGTACATGGTGGCGAGTTCTCTGTCGGTGGCTGGGGAGTGGCAGCATTGCGGAGCCGATTCTACGATCAGAGTGGCTTCTTCGGAAAGCCTCCCTGTTCGGCGTGGAACGATTGATTTTGTGCTCTCTTCGCCCCCGTATTGCACGAGGATTGACTACGGCATCGCGACGTCGCCCGAACTGGCAGCGTTGGGGTTTCGGGTTGATACACACTTGGGCGAACTCCGTGCCCGACTTATCGGAACACCCACCATTCACACAGACACGCCCAACCCGGAGGTATCATGGGGAGGCACCTGCTCCAAAGTGCTTGAACGAATCAGTAATCACCCCTCGAAAGCGGCAAAGACTTACTACTACAAGACCTATGTCCAATATTTTGCTGCGATGGCACGATCATTTTCCGAGATGAGCCGGTGCCTCAAGCGTCGGGGCCGATGCGTCGTTGTGGTCCAAGATTCATACTTCAAAGACGTGCGCATCGACCTAGCTGGGATCTTCGCCGAGATGGCGCTGTCGTCCTCTCTCGAGCTTCGCCGCCAAGTCGACTTCCCAATCACTCGCACCTTTGGCAACATTAATTCGAGATCGAAAGGCTACCGGGATACAAGCTCAGCGACCGAGTCAGTCCTTTGCTTCGTGAAGGGCGTATAGCAGATGCACCCCAGCTACACTGCGGCGATGATCTTGCCCTTGGTGTGTGGGCTGGTGAAGCGCTTAAACGCACTCTCTAGAAACAAATTTCGCCTTTTTATGGCATACGATTCGACTGACGCCTGAGAGATGTATTTCTGAAATCCCTCCAGCACTGCCGGATTTGTGGGCTTCTCGAACTCGCTCAATAGTTTTAGGTTTACCTTGATTTCGTCTAGCAGCTTTACGTAGAACCTTGCGAAGTCCTCCATCTCTGGCGTCCTCTTTTGAACGTGCAGTTGCTCGCAAAAGAGATAAGCTGATACGGCCACCGCCCTACTGGAAACACTCTCCGCCCCTTCGTCAAAATGCTTTTCCATGCTCTTCAGGACCACACGTAGTCGACCTAGGTTCTCGTCGTCCTTGTGCAGGTCGTGCTTTTCTTCGAAAAATTCTTCTAGGTCGTCATAACGCGCTCTCACGAACTCCCCGGTCTTGTGCCTGCTGAAGGAATTGATGCAGATCTGTGCGAGAGTAAACTGCCTAGAGAATCTCTTCTCCGATAATCTGGTGCACCTCAGGAATGGAGCTTCCTTGCCCATTTCGACGTAGACGAAATCCCGAATCGTCCCCGTGTGCGACTTCAACAACTCTCCGGAATTGAGCCGGACTCCGAGCTGTAGGCGCCGAAATATCTCCCGTAGGAACTCGTCGTCGTCGGTCTGTGGGTAAATCACGAATGTCAACAGGTATTTGTCGATCTTGTCGGCAAGCGCAGGCAACTCCACCCGAAGCCGTTTGTATGTGTAACGCTCTCCCGCGACCCTCGCGGTCAGCGGGCTGTCAGCGGATTGTTCCGGCTTGAAGAAATTCAGAAGAGTCGCCATCCGTTGTTTCCCGTCTATACACTCGTAGTCAAAATTTTCCTTACCTGCTATCCGCGCCAAGTAAATCTTTGGTATGTCGATGTTCTTAATAATTGAGTCGATGAGTAGTTCTTGTTTCTCTCGTGACCATATTTTCTCGCGCTGATAATCTGCGTCCAGATCGATTCGGTAGACCCAGTCTTCGATAAATGCCTTTACGGGGATCGATTCTAGGTCTCTGGTGCGAGCCGCTGTTTTCTTTGGCATAGATTATCCTCCCACCTCGATCACTCTCTTTAAATAGCGAGTGCGACCGACCTTCGCTTTTCCAAGCATTTTTAGGCCTTTGTACTTGAGCCATGTCTTGAAGGGATTCTCAGGTTCGGGTTCTGGGACTAGGCTGTCCGGGATCTCCGTTAGGGTTTTAAGGGCAGGGAAGAAGCCATAGTTGTGGCGTATCCCAGCCCCGACGTTCTCCTTGGCTATGATCTCCATTTTAAACGCCGCTCCTCTCTCCAAGTGCGCCTTGAAAAGTAAATCGATTAAGTGGACATCGTTCTGGCTAAGAGAGCAGCCGATGACCCGAAGTGCATCGCAACCAATTAAGGTCTCCAGCGCCTGATTCCAAATGCAAACGTAGGGAGGATGCATGTAGCTCTTGGTAGATCCCAAGGGTATGATTTCAATTGTTCTTTTTCTCCCGCGTATCGTTTTGTTTGTCCAATTGAACGAACCGTGAAGCTTGAGCAGTGGGATCCCGCGGGCCGCTGCCGGGTCGGACTCCAGTGAGAAGCAGTAACGCTCAGCGCCATAATATTGTCTATATGCAGCGTCCAGGACGTCATCGTAGTTTAAAGAGATAAGACCTGTTAACTTTTCTCTTTCCTGCGTTGCTGCATGCTCGTGGAGCTCAAGCAGCGCCTTATGCAGGTGGAAGCGGCGAGTTCTGGAGGCGGTCAGGATTTCCTCTATGTCCTCCTGTACTAGGGTCCTTAAACGTCGGGTTTTATATTCCCAGTCGTGAATCTTGCTGTTCTCGATCAGGCTTATTAGCAGTTCGATGTTTAGCGAGCCCTTCGTGCCGGAAATCGTGCGTACGTCCTTTAGATACAGAGGGTCTCTCCGGGCTCGTGCAATAACCCGTGAGGAAACATCGCTCACCAGGAGCCCATAGCCTTTCTCGCGTAGATCAGGCTCAATGTTCTGGAGCTCGGCATGAGTTGCTCCAGCCCCAAAGAGGTAAACGATTTTGCTTGGCTTAGCTTCGGCCATGCGCGCGTCTAATACTCCCAACGAAAAAGGGGCCACGGCTTCGCCGTGCCCCCTCACAGTGGAGCATTTATACTCCTTGTCCCTATAGGCGCCAAGCCACTTTCGTGCGGGCGACTCCCCACTAACTTCCTAGCTGCAGCCGCTCGTGCTCCTGCAACTCCCGCAGCGATAGCACGAACCGTTGCGCGTCATGATGCTGCCGCAGAAGCTGCAAATGAAGGCTTCTCGGATTCGCATCATGCCCCATACAGCCTCACTGCCAACACTTTGCTGTACGCGTGAAAATCGCTGTCGACAGTGAACACTTGCCACTCCCGCCGCAGCACCACAGCGCAGATCAGGAAGTCGATGGCCGATCCGGCGATTCCCCTGCTGCGGCATCGATTGTGCGCCTCTGCGGCCGTTTCGTAATCGGCGATTTCCAACAAGGGTTCGTCGAACGCCCGCAAGTAATCGCGCAACTTCTCGAACTTTTCCGCCTCGCGAATGCCGGAAAGCAATTCTTGACGGATTACTCCCACAATCTGCACCCGCCCCTCCCGGATCAACTCTGCCAGAGCTGTCGAGAGACGCCGCTCACGAGCATTCAAATCACCGGGCTTGCGCCGTAGCGCCAGCGACCACACTGAAGTGTCCACCAGCACCATCATGTTCGGGCTTTACCCTTAACCCTGCGCCGCTCGGCCTTGTAGTCATACGCCGGGTCAAATTCAAAAGTCCCAAAGGCGCTTAGGATGCGCAACTGCCTTCGCCGCTTCACGTACTCGGCGAGCGCCGCCGTGACCGCATCTTTCTTCGTCTTGTGCTTCCCGGC
>Ga0307476_10000189_pt1 | contig 59264 bp, 68 predicted proteins | sample atmos_gasesECM2C_2_FD_203314 | JGI IMG/M metagenome (GOLD analysis project Ga0307476, IMG submission 203314) | Hardwood forest soil microbial communities from Morgan-Monroe State Forest, Indiana, United States - atmos_gasesECM2C_05 | ecosystem: Environmental > Terrestrial > Soil > Temperate... | reverse complement strand
GGAACCATGTCTTTGCCCAACGCTGTTTACCTCCGGCACGAAAAAATTTGAGATTGAGAATGCACATTAACATAATGGTTTGTAAAGGGAATATGAATTTCACGCGGGAAAGAAAAAAATGGCGGAAACCGCTGGCGCGGTTCCCGCCACCATGCCCGGTCCGTTTAGGGGGAGGGCGCCGGGCAAATCCGCACTACTCTACCACAGGTTCGGCCCTGGTCAACAAAAAGGGTGCTGCTTTTCGGATTTCCGAACGGCAGCGGGTCTTGCAATTTTCATTTGGCGGCGACCGAACTGACTGCGATGGTGTCGCCGTTCAAAGTGCCGGTTACGGTGGCATTCTTGCCGGCCTGCTTGTCGAGCGTGGCCAGCGCAGCCTTGTCGGTGGTGTCGAGGACATAAATCTTCTCGCCCACGACCAGGGCAAACTTGGAGCCCTTTCCGACGCAGGTGCGGGTGCAATCGGCGGCCGTTCCCTCCATGTGCTGCCGGCCACACATGGCGTCGCCAACCTCACCGGTGAAGGTTTGCTTGCCAGCGGCAAAAGCAGACAGGCTGGAAAATAGCATCGCTGAGAAGAAGATGACCGTTGCTACCACTTGAAACCACCGTGAACCACGATTCATTCCATGTTCTCCCTTGGCGTGATCGGCAGGATCGAGGTCTCCGGCCTCTCGAAAACTACTTCAGAAATCAAGTTTAGCCTATGTCTGGTAGATGATCACCAGAGGCAAAAGGTGGCAGAACTTCCGGGTTTACTGTGCGGCCTTGGCGGTGTATTGGAGGTCTACGTCTACGGTTTTGTCGCGGGCGATGGCAGTGACGTGGGGGTCAACTTCCCAGTCGAGGGTGGGCGGGAGCAGCTTTCGGGCTTGAGGCAGGAACTGCTTGAGGTAAGTGGCGTCGTAGACCTCGCCGGGACGGATCTTCCAGGCGGCGCGCAGCCGGGCGGTCAGATTGTTGTCGAGACCGCGGAATTGGAGCTCGCCCATGCGATAGAGGGCGCCCTCCTGGACGGCAAGGTGATACACCACCCCTCCGACGACGTCGTCGAATTCGGCGTTCACCTTGATCGCCGCCAGGATATATCCGCGCGAGCCGTAGAGCAGTTGAACCTCTCGCAGATCGTTTCCCAACTGAATCGTATTTGCGGTTTGTCCGGTGCGGGCATGGAGCAAGGGGTCAAGCTGGTCGCTCGCGATCTCTTTGTTGCCCGACCAATCCCACTTCGTGAGCTTGTACTGGAGACCGGGAGTAACGGGAAACGTGACCTCGACGAAGGTGGGCGGCAGTTTGTTGTCGACGGCGTCGGAGGCGTCCGGCTTAATGACCTTGGGTAGTGCCGAAGCGCATGAGGCCTTCAGGTATCCGTGCTCGCGGTAGATGGGTAGCAGGTCGTGCTCGATGAAGTTGTTCATGTAATCGCGGGAGTATTCGCGATCGAACAGCTTTTCCGCAGCCGCCTGGAGCTGGGGTAACTCGTCCGCTCCCGCGCCGGGGAAGTCGGCGTGGTGGATACGAATGCTTACGCCGGCGACGTTGTAGGCGATCGACTCGAGTCGCTCATCCTTGCCATTGTTGCGCACGTATTCGACACGGCCGGGGATTGCGTTTTCGACCAGCATGGCCTGAAGAACGTCCGAGACCTGGTCAGGCAAACGGCCGTTGGCGGGTAATTCTCCGTTGAAAAGGGGAATGCGGTCGTGCAGCTTGTGGAGCAGTTCTTCGTCGGTGAACCAGACGAAGTCGGCGAAGCGGGCAGGGACAAACTTGTCGGCGTCGACGACGTGAAACTCGAGCCTGGTGCCCGCTGAGGAGTATGTGTAGGTGTAGGTGATGTCGCCGAAGGCTCCGGTTTCGCCGAGCTGGCGGGCTGCCTTTTTGAAATCCTCTTCGTGGGCGATGGTGCCGATCGGCAATCCGCTGGCAGCGGCGACGTCCTCTTGCGTGAAACGTTTGCTGCCGGTCACTTTTACTGCGATGAGCTTGTAGGAGACTGGTGGCTGGGTCTGAGAGAGGACAGAGAGGCAGAGCAGGCCGAGGAGCAGGGAAGCGAGGAGGGAACGCGCGGGAAATCTTTGGAGAAAGGTCTTCATTTACTTCGATCGGGACGCGATACGTCGCTGGATTTGTGTTTCTTGGCAATCTCGATGAAGGCGAGGGCGGCGCGGCTAAGAGCCTTGTCTTTGCGGAAGACCAGGGCCAGGTCGCGGCGGAGTTGGGCGTCGGCCATGGGAATGGCGAGGAGAAAGCCGGCGCGAACGTCCTCCTGTACGTTGGAGCGGGCGATGAAGCCGACGCCGACGCCGGCCGCTACGAAGCGCTTCAGGAGTTCGCTGGAGTCGAGTTCCATACTGTAGTTCGGCTTCAACTTGCGTTCACGAAACAGACCATCGAGAGCGTCGCGGGTGTGGCCGGCTTTGGGAAGGACCAGCGGATATTTGGCCAGGTCTCCCACGGGAGCTGTCTTCATCTTACCCAGCGGGTGGTGAGGCGGAGCAATGATGACCAACTCATCCTGATGGATGAGGACTACGGTGAGGCGGTTGTCTTTTACTGGGAGGGAAACTACTCCGAAATCGACGGAGTTGTCGGTTACCGATTCGAGAACTTTGGCGTAGTCGGCGCGCTTGATGTTGACCGACACGTCGGGATACTGCTTCTTGAAGTCGGCAAAGACCTCGGGAAGAATGTGGAGGCAGGTGCCTTCGTTGGCGCCTACGGTGATGGCGCCGCGGGGGACGTGCTCCATTTCGGCGAGAGAGGTGAGCATGGCCTTGCGGGCGTCGAGGGTTTCCTGGGCATATTTTTGGAACGATTTGCCGGCGGCCGTAAGAGAGACTTTGCCGCCGGAGCGGTCGAAGAGCTTGGCGCCGACTTCGTCCTCGACGGCGCGAATCTGGGAGGAGATGGCGGGCTGAGTGCGGAAACGCTTTTCCGCCGCCCGGGAGAACGAGGCGTGGCGGGCTACTTCGAGGAAGGTTTGGAGTTGATCGAAGTCCATGGGGCAGTGGTCAGTGGCCAGTGGTTAGTGGCCAGTTAGACCGAAGCGCAATCCTGAAAACTACGCAGCAATTGCCTTTACCTGTCTTGCGAAGCGAATTGTAGCAGGGCGGGTGGCTGTCCGAGGGCCAGCGCCGTGGAGGAACGGGCCCAAAGGCGAGATTGATTCAGAACAGCCGCGGCCCAATTCGAACAACTGCCAAGGTTGCATCGTCGGTTTGATGTCCCTGGGAGAAGTCATCCATAGTATTGAAGATTAAATTGACCAGATCATCGGCGTCTTGAGAGCATTGCGCTGCGCAGGCGGCTGCTTTCATCAAGCCGTGAACGCCCCATTCCTCCCCGGCCTGATTTGTCACTTCGGTGAGTCCGTCAGTGAAGGCGATGAGCAAATCACCGCTCTCGAGCTTTACGATGCCCTCCCCATATTCCGAATCGGCGAAGAGTCCAACTGGCGCGCCGCCCTTTTCCAGACAATGCATTGAACCATCTCGCCGAATGACGGCCGGCGGATTGTGCCCGGCATTTACATAGCGCAGAGTGCGGGTCGACTCGTCGAATACTCCGTAGAATAGGGTTGCATATCGGCCCTCGGACGACGACGTGTATGCCTGATGATTTACCACCTTGAGCAGCGCGGCCAAGTCATCTCCGGTGAACAAAGCCGCGGTACGAAGAGAGGACTGAACGTTGGCGATCATGAGTGCCGCCGCCAGACCTTTGCCCGACGCATCTGCGACGATCAGCGCCAGGCGGTTGTTCTTCAGTGGTATGAAGTTGTAGCAATCGCCGCCGAGCGCCCGAACCTGTCGGCAGCGGGCGCTATAGTCCAGGGAATCGCTGGCCGCGCGTGGCGTCTGCATAAAGCCCTGTTGCACATCGCAGGCCAGTAGCCAGTCCTGGCTAACGTCCACTACCATTTCGTCGGTCGTCATTTTGCCGCCTCCACTTGTATGTCGGTTCCGGCGGCCCCAAATCGACGTCCGGTGGTGTTTTTTACCCATGAAATGTTTATTTAGGAGGATGTAGAGAATGGCGGGACGGCTCCGACTACGGGATAAGGCGCAGATCGCAGGCGCCTACCAACCAGGAAGGAAGGGGTAAAGGACATGAAATACATTCTGCTGATGTCAGGTACGAGTGCAGGCGTTGAGGCGTATCACGCGTGGCCGAAAGAGGATATCGAGGCTCATATGGCAGTTCTCTGGCGCATCAATCAGGATCTCACCGAGTCCGGAGAATTTGTCGCCACGCAGGGTTTAGCTGGACCGAGGGAAGCCAAGGTCGTGCGCGGCGAGAAGAACGGCGTTCCAGTCACCGACGGTATTTTCCCCGAATCGAAGGAATTTCTGTTGGGCTACTGGATCGTTGACGTTCCGAACGCCGAGCGCGCTTATGCCATCGCGGGACGGATTTCCGCAGCATCCACAAACATACCGATTGAGGTGCGGCAGTTCGCGACCTATGAAACCAAATCCTGATAGACAAATATCGAGAACGCTAACCTGGTACCGACTCGTTAGTGAAGGAGCGAGAAAACAGCGCCAACCGAACTCGATAGGAGAAGAAAATGAAATATATTCTGATGATGAATACGATGCGAGCCGGCCACGGCGTGCCCGAATGGCCTCAGAAGGATCTGCGAACGCACATTGCATTTATGATGAGCCTCAACAAAGAGCTTCGAGAGTCCGGAGAACTTGTCTCAGCCGAGGGATTGTCGTTTCCCGAGCAAGCCAGGTTGGTCCGGGCCGGCAAGAACGGAGCTCCTGTTACCGACGGAGTGTTTCCCGAGAGTAAGGAGTTTCTCGCCGGGTACTGGATCGTCGATGTCGACTCTGCGGAGCGGGCTTATGCCATCGCAGCGAAGGCTTCTGCTGCTCCCGGGCCGGGCGGCGCACCCTTAAACATGCCCATTGAGGTGCGCCCCATTATGAGCGGGCCGCCACTGGAAATGCTGTAGCGAAAACTACGATGACCAAGCCATGGGATACGACCTCTGAGCATCTGTTGCGCGAACTCGCGCCGCAGGTGCTGGGCGCGGTCGCCCGGCGTTTTCGCGACTTCTCGGCGGCCGAGGACGCTGTCCAAGAAGCGCTGATTGCGGCGTTCATCCAATGGCCCAAGGAGGGAATTCCCGACAATTCTCGTGGCTGGTTGATTCAGGTAGCATCGCGGCGCATGACCGACCAGATGCGCAGCGAAATTGCCCGCCGCGAGAGAGAGACGGCGGTGGCTGCGGAAACGGAAAACCTGACATCCATCCTCGAGATCGAAGCCGACATGGACCCAGACGACACACTGATTTTGTTGTTCATGTGCTGCCATCCCGCGCTGACTCCGTCCTCGGCGATCGCGTTAACTCTGCGGGCGGTTGGCGGCTTGACCACGGCTGAAATCGCCAATGCATTTCTGGTGCCCGAGGCCACGATGGCGCAGAGGATCAGCCGCGCGAAACAAACCATCAAGACTTCGGGCACACCGTTTCGTCTACCTTCTCCGCAGGAACGAGCGGAACGACTGCCCGCAGTTCTGCACGTACTCTATCTGATCTTCAGCGAAGGATATGCCAGCAGCATCGGATCTCATCTGCAACGCTTCGACCTGGCCCGGGAAGCGATTCGGTTGACGCGCAACACGAAAACGTTACTCCCCGATAATGCCGAGGTCGCAGGACTTCTGGCTCTGATGCTTTTAACCGACGCCCGGCGCGCAGCCCGGACCGGGCCGGATGAAGAACTCATCCCGCTGGACAAACAAGATCGAAGTTTATGGGACCGCCTGGAGATTTCCGAAGGCATTGAGCTCCTTACGGTCGCGCTGGGTAAAGGGTCGATCGGGTTGTACCAGCTTCAGGCGGCGATCGCCGCCGTTCACGACGAAGCGGGGCGTGCCGAGGACACCGATTGGCCACAGATTCTGGCTCTCTATGAGTTACTGAAACGAGTCTCGCCCGGTCCGATGGTTACTCTCAATCATGCAATCGCAGCCGCGATGGTTCACGGCTCTGCCCAGGGCCTTCAACTGCTAAGAGCGCTCGATTCCGACCCGCGCCTTGCCAGTCACTATCGACTCGATGCGGTTCGTGCCCATTTGCTGGAAAAGACGGGAGATTATGAAGCTGCCATCAAACACTACCGAGTGGCGGCGGCCCGGACGACGAGCATCCCGGAACGGAATTACCTCATGACGCAAGCAGCGCGCCTGGCCGGCGAATAGCCCCCGAACCGACGTCTGGCTCCGAATCGTTTTCTGAATATTGCAGCATAAACTCAATCGGGACCGGCTTTGTATTTTTGTATGTTGCACCCGCAACACTTCTATGTTGTAATGGCAACATAGGAGGCAAACCATGAGCGAAATCCTGGAAGCGCTCTTCCATAGGCGAGCAGTTAAAGTGTTTGAGCCGGTCGAAATTCCACACGTAGTGCGTGAACAAATCCTCGATGCAGCCCGCCATGCTCCCTCCAGCTTCAATTCGCAACCCTACCGGTTCTTCTGGGTGGAATCGTCGCCGAGAAAGGCAACCGCGGCGAAACTCTGCATGGGACAGATGCCTGCGGCAACGGCGTCGGCGCTGGTGGTTGCGGTGGCCGACATCGGGTCGCTCAGAGCGACCTCGCAAGCCCAATTGGAGTGGATGCGCAGCAGCGGCTTCAGCCACGCCAAAGTTCGAGATTACGAGCGGACGGCGAAAATCGGCCGGATCCTGTTCATGCCCGGACCGTTCGGCATTTTTGGCGCGGTCAAGTGGGCAATGTTTCGACTGGTGAATTTGTGGAAGACGATGGGGCTGCCAGCGATGTTTCGGCAGGACCAATTGAAGTGGGCGATGAAGAGCACATCGTTGGCCTGTGAGAATCTAATGATTGCTGCCGAAGCACTGGGACTCAACACGTGCCCGATGGAAGGATTCGATGGCCGCAGACTCTCCAGATTTCTCGGGCTCTCAACCCGGTATCATGAAATTGTGATGGTGATTGCGATCGGGAAGAAATCCGCTGCTTATGCGGAACCGCCTCAGTGGCGGCGACCTCTCGATGCCACGGTAACCGTCCTATGATCGTCGTTCCAAACGTCATCGTTCCAAAGAAGGATATTCCTCAGGACATCCTGAGGGACTCAGTGCTTGCCCATGTTGCTGCAGCCTATTTTTCCGTCGGGAAGAGGCTTGAACGAAAAACTCGGTGCTCTGCGACTCGTGGGTTCATCCTATCGACGCTCCGGAGCGGTGCCGCGCTCAATCAGAATCAAATCGCCACACTTCTCGGTATCGACCGAACTGTGGTGCACCGGGCCATCAAGTCAATGGTTCAGGAAGGTCTGGTGTCGGAGAGAAAAGCAAAATCGGGCAGAGCAATTCACGTTACGTTGACGCCAAAGGGCTACAAATACAGGAAACGGCTGATCAATGCGAGGATCGCCGCTGACGATAAACTCCGAAAAGAACTGACTCCGGAAGAACGCACAACACTGCTTCGACTCCTGAAGCTGATCGCCGAATTAGAGTTCTAAGACTGCGCCGTCGCCCATTCTGGATGGGTTGTGGTCTGCGGGCACCATCCAGAAACGGGCTTCGGGGAGGTTGGGCTATGGGCTACTGCTTCAACTGCTTCTCGATCGCCGAGACTACTTCTTTCGAATCGGGGGTGACGGCCGGTTCGAAGCGCTGCACTACGTTGCCATTGCGGTCGACCAGGAACTTGGTGAAGTTCCACTTGATGTCGCCGGTGATGCCTTTTCCGGTTTCTTTGGTCAAGTAGGCGTAGAGCGGAGACTGGTCGGCGCCTTTGACTGAAATTTTCGAATACATCGGAAAAGTTACGCTGTACTTGCGGGTGCAGAAGGTCTTGATTTCTTCGTTGGTGCCGGGTTCCTGGGCTCCGAAGTTGTTGGCGGGGAAGCCGAGGATGACGAAGCCCTGATCTTTATACTTCTCGTAAGTTGCTTCGAGAGCGCTGTACTGAGGAGTGTAGCCACATTGGCTGGCCACGTTGACCACCAGCACTACCTTGCCCTTGTAGTTCGCCAAGGGCGCGGGCGTACCGTCGATGGAATTGAGGGTGAAGGTGTAGATTCCCGAGGCGGCAAACAAAGAGGCAGCCATAATCAGCAGTGCTCCGGATAGAAGATAGCCACGAATCGTGAAAAGGAAGCGAAGGTAGGAAAATCTCATTTATTACTCCTGACTGGGTTTAGGCTCGGATGGAGTTGAGGATAAGCGGGATCGAGGAGACGCCGCAAGGGAGCAATTTGTAAAATTTCTGTCTTTCAGGCAGTCGTGCTGAGGGACGTCGGCTTGGCAGTCTGTTTCACGATTCGATCCACCAGTTTGAGGGCCTTGGCTGAATCGGCGGTGACCAATTCGAGGTGAGTTACGTCCATCAAGCCTTCCTCAATCGCATCGAGGGCCTGACCGGAGCGCTCCAGAACGGTGAGCAGATACTTTTGCGCGATGGGGCGATCAGCGGGGTGAATGAGATCCCACCAGCGGCGGATAGACTCCTGGACCTCGACCTCTGTCTTTTCGCCGACGACCAAGGCGTCGATCAACCGGTACACCTTGCTCTTGATGGCCTGATAAGAGACAGACACTTCCTGGGGCATGGGCTTTTGGGACTTCTGCACCTTGGTACAGCAATCTGTCCGCCAAACTGTAGATGGTTGCATCGTAAGTCCTTTCGACTGCGTGGCCTTTGAACTAATCCTGCGAATGGAATAAATCCAAAATTTGGATATGAATTCTGGAAGGTGACTTGGAGGCACTCCGGGTAGCGCAGTCGCCGGTCTTCGAATTGGCTTCTTGTATACCTGGATTCGGACGGAGTTGGTCCGAAACATTCGCGCCGCCAGCAGGTTACAATGTTCCGCCCCGTCCAACCACTGATCGATGAGTTTGGGAGTATGGCCCTGTCATGGGTGGATTGGGGAGCTGCACGGTTGTGAATTCTCGTCAAGCAACACAAAATTCTGGAGGCTGGATGAAAACCTTGGCACGGATTTTTGTATTTTCCCTATTAATCTCAGTGTTAGGCAGAGCGCAGAGTGCGGCGCCTGCACCTGCGAGCGATTCACCGGAAGCGAAACCGCAGCTGCGAATGTTCTTTCCCAGCGACATGCTGTGGGGCTGGGCGCAATTGGATCTTGCGCCACCACATAATGAAATCGACCCTGGCATCTGCGCCGGGAACGCCGGACAATACGGCGGGGTGAACGCGCCTTGCAGCATGTTTGCGCGCTACATGATCTCGGGAATGCTGGAGGTGCGTCCTTTTGGCCGGGGACAGCTGCGGCGTTTTATGGTGTTTGGCGCGCCGTCGTTCCTGTTCGGCAAAACGATTCCTCAGACGCTGTACACCTGGTCACCGGATGCGATCGGCATCGAGCATTCCTGGGGAGTGGGGATCTTTATCGCCAAGGGATTTGAGTTTCGTGTGACCCAGCACTTCCTGTTCGATCGCCTGGGGGCGCGCGACACCAATCTGGGTGCTGCCGATCAGGGCAACAACGGACCCTGGGGACGCTACGCTTCGGTGGGCGTGCGAAAGTATTTTGGGACCAGACGCTGGTGATGGCGGTCACACAGAGCTGTGACGCCGGAATTCGTCGGCTCTCGGCGCCATGGGTATTCTCGATGGGTTATTCTTTAAAGGAGCGTTTCAGTATCTGTTTGGAATTTTGTGGGGAGGATGACGATGGCGGGCTCTTATAACGGGGTGGCAGTTCCGTCGGATGGAAAGAAGATCGGCTATGCAGCAGGGAAGTATGAGGTGCCGGATAATCCGATCGTTCCGTTTATCGAAGGTGATGGAACTGGACGCGATATCTGGAAGGCATCGCGGCGCGTGTTCGACGCGGCAGTGGATAAAGCGTACAAGGGCAAGCGACGTGTGGCGTGGTACGAAGTGTTCGCCGGAGAGAAGGCCAAGGCTAAGTTCGATACCTGGCTGCCCGACGACACGGTGGACGCCATTCGCGAATTTCGCGTCGCCATCAAAGGTCCGCTGACCACACCCGTCGGCGGCGGTATTCGGTCGCTCAACGTAGCCCTGCGTCAGATTCTGGATCTCTACTGCTGTGTCCGTCCGGTGAAGTACTACAAGGGGGTGCCGTCGCCGGTGAAGCATCCGGACCGCATGGATGTGGTCATCTATCGCGAAAATACCGAGGATGTGTACGCCGGCATCGAGTGGGAAGAGGGAACGGCGGAATGCGCCAAGCTTATCGAGTTTCTCAATAAGGACATGCTGAAGGGCGGCAAGAAGCAGGTGCGGCTGGATTCCGGCGTCGGCATCAAGCCGATCTCTGTGACCGGAACCAAGCGCCTGGTTCGGATGGCGATCCGGTATGCGCTTGAGACTGGCCGCAAGAGCGTGACCCTGGTGCACAAGGGCAACATCCAGAAGTTTACCGAAGGTGCGTTCCGCAAGTGGGGATATGAGCTTGCCACCGAGGAGTTTCGCGACGAAGTAATCACCGAGCGCGAAAGCTGGATCATCGACAACAAAGACAAGAATCCGAATCTGACGGTGGCGGAGAATGCTGAACTGGTGGAACCCGGCATGGAATTTGCTCCGCCCGCCTTTCGCCAGGCTGTAGAGAAGGAAGTGAGGGAAGTGCTCGACCGCATCTATGCGACGCACGGCAAAGGCCAGTGGAAGAAGAAGATCATGATCAACGATCGCATTGCTGATTCGATCTTTCAGCAGGTGGTTACGCGGGCCGATGAATATTCAGTGCTGGCTTGCCCGAACCTGAATGGCGACTATATTTCTGACGCTTGCGCGGCGCAGGTGGGAGGCCTGGGCATCGCTCCGGGGGCGAACATCGGCGATGGCTATGCCATTTTTGAGGCTACGCACGGCACGGCTCCGAAGTATGCGGATAAAGATGTGATCAATCCCGGGTCGGTGATGCTCTCGGGGGTGATGATGTTCCGCTTTCTGGGATGGAACGAGGCTGCGGATCTGATCGAAGGCGGGATGGAGCGGACGATTCTTCAGAAAAAAGTCACTTATGATTTTGAGCGGCTGATGGAAGGCGCTACCAAGGTTAGGACCAGCGAATTCGCGGACTCGATCATTGAGAACATGGGCGCCGCGGTACTGGTGTAGGAAGCAGCAATCAGCAGCTAGCGTTGAGCATCAGCACCACAGCAGATTGCCGCTGCCCGGCAAACAGCGGGTTCCTCGCTGCGCTCGGAATGACAAGGCCTGCGAACTGAATGCTGACTGCTAATTGCTTAATTTTGAAAGGACTCATGCATGCGTAAGAAGGTAACGATTGTAGGTTCTGGCAACGTGGGTGCGACGGCGGCTCACTGGATTGCCTCGAAAGAACTGGCCGACGTTGTCCTCATCGACATCATCGAAGGCGTGCCGCAGGGCAAGGGGCTGGATTTGCTCGAAGCCATGCCCATCGAGAAGCGCGATTCCCACATTAGCGGCACGAATGATTACAAAGATACGGCGAACTCTGACATCGTCGTCATCACCGCCGGCATTCCGCGCAAGCCCGGGATGAGCCGCGATGATTTGCTCAACACTAATTACGGCATCATGAAGGCGGTGGTCGGCGAGGTGGTGAAGTATTCGCCGAAGTGCATTTTGATTATTGTGTCGAACCCACTGGATGCCATGGCCCAGGCGGCTTACAAGCTGAGCGGATTTCCGCGCGAGCGCGTGGTCGGCATGGCGGGCGTGCTGGATTCGGCGCGCTTTCGAGCGTTCATTGCGGATGAGTTGAAGGTCAGCGTGGAGAACGTGACTGCGTTCGTGCTTGGCGGACATGGCGATACCATGGTCCCGCTGCCGCGCTATTCCACGGTTGCGGGCATTCCGATCACTGAGCTGATCGAGAAATCACGGCTGGAAGCTTTGGTGCAGCGGACCCGCGACGGCGGAGCGGAAATCGTGAAGTATCTGAAGACGGGCTCGGCGTACTACGCGCCTTCGGCAGCGGCGACGGAGATGGTTGAGGCGATTCTCAAAGACAAGAAGAAGATTCTGCCTTGCGCTGCATATTTGCAGGGTGAGTACGGGATCAACGGGCTCTACGTCGGCGTGCCGGTGAAGCTGGGCGCTAAGGGGATCGAGCAGATCATCGAGATCAAGCTTACTGCGGAGGAGAAGGCTGGATTGGATAAGAGTGCGGCGGCCGTGAAAGAGCTGTGCGGAGTAATTAGTGTCTGAAGGGAGGAGCTATGACGCGCGAAGCTAGAATGCTGAGTGGAATCATCCTGATCAGTGTACCGTCAATTCAGTACGGCGGATATTTTCTCCTTACGTCGCTGATGGACAAAAGCAGTGGCTACATGAACAATCCTCTGCGGCAGAATTTCTTCCGGGCGGGTCACGCTCACGCAGGTGTGTTTATTATTCTTTCGCTGGTGTGCCAGGTGTTGGCGGACGCAGCGGTTCTTCCTTCGCCGTTGTTGTGGGCGGCCCGAATTGCGGTGCCTTTGGCGGCGATCCTGATCCCGGCGGGATTTTTCTTCTCGATCTTGCCGCCGACGGCGACTCAGCCTAATGGCGCGGTTGGACTAATCTATGCCGGGGCGGTTGCCCTTGCCGGCGGAGTTTTGCTGCTTGGGATCGGACTCATAAGATCGGCGATTTCCGGATAGAAACGACCGGTCAAGAGCTTACATCCAAGCCAAGGCGCGGTTGCCTTTGTGACGATTTAACGACACGACTGAACGTCGCGTCTTCCCGATCCCATCCGCTCGCCCCATTCCCGCACGTATAGAGAGTCATCTACACTTTCTCGATCGTCACCTTCTTCACCACTACATCCTTGTTCGGCTTGTCCTGGCGGCCGCGGGGGACTTCGGAAATCTTTTTAACGATGTCCTGACCTTCGACCACCTCGCCGAAGATTGTGTGCTTGCCGGTCAGCCACGTCGTGGGCGCGACGGTGATGAAGAATTGCGAACCGTTGGTGTTGGGGCCGGCATTGGCCATCGCTAGCTTGCCTGGCTTGTCGAGCTTGTGGGGCGAGCCTTTGGTTTCATCTTCAAACTGGTAGCCGGGGCCTCCCAGGCCGGTGCCTTGCGGGTCGCCACCCTGGATCATGAAGTCGGGAATGACACGATGGAAAATTGTTCCGTCATAAAGGCGGTCGTTGGATTTCTTGCGGGTTGAGGGATGTGTCCACTCGCGCTTGCCTTCGGCAAGTTCCACGAAGTTGGCTACGGTTTTGGGAGCGTCTTTTTCGAAGAGGCGGCAGACGATGTTGCCTTCGCTGGTTTCAAAGGTGGCGTAGAGTCCGGGTTGGCGGGTCATGGAGTCCTTTCAGTCGTTGGTCGTTAGTCGTGTGTCGTTGACGGATTATCTTGCAATCGCCTGGCTTCGTTGCGGACAGGCGAGCGGCTGTCTCGACATGAGTCAATTTGGAGTGGCGGGCTTCGGCACACTCGTCGCAGGTTTAGCCGCGGCCGGTGTGGGCGTGCCGTGAACGATCTTGATGTGAAGAATCTTCACCGGACGAAATGGCCTGTCGTTTCGAGGGTCCGTGGCCATGCGCGCGATCTGTTTGACGAGCGCGACGGTGGCGTCATCGCACTGGCCAAAGATGGTATAGCTGCCGCTAAGGTGAGAACTATGAGCGACGTCTTCTGTGATAAAAAATTGCGATCCGTTGGTATCAGGGCCGGAGTTAGCATAGGCGAGACGACCGGGCTTATCGAAAAGCAGGTCCGAAGAGACCTCGTTCTTGAACTGATATCCAGGATCACCCGTTCCATCGCCTTTAGGATCGCCCCCCTGAATCATGAACCCAGGAATCACGCGATGGAAGATCGTGCCGTCGTAAAGCGGCACACCGTGCTTGGTTGCGCCGCTGACGGGATTCTTCCAGTCTTTGGTTCCAGTGGCGAGTCCGATGAAGTTCTCGACGCCGATCGGGGCTTTGTCGGGGAACAGCGTACAAGTCATGTTGCCCGCCGTGGTCTCGATGATCGCGGTGGTTGTTCCCGCTGCCGCATGGTGAACAGGCGGCTTGGGCGGCGTAGCCGGTTTGGCCGCGGGCGCTGCCTGGGTACTCGATTGCGCCCAAACTGCGAGCGCAGAAATGAACAGCAAGGCAGAAACTAAGAAGGCGTTACGCATGAGTGCTCCTTGCACCGGGACAAACATGCCCCTGTATTTACCGCGACGCTCGATTGTAACGTTGAATTGTACGACAGAGAAGCCGGTCAGCGCTGGCGCTAACGCGACTGGGCCTGCATTTCGCGGCTGACGGTCTCGACCTGGCGGAATACTCGCAGAATATTACCGCCGAGAATCTTCTTGATGTCTTCCGCGCTGTAACCGCGATCGAGTAGAGCTTGCGTGATCTTCGGCAGGTCGGCGGCGGAATCCATGCCCTGTGGAGTGGCGCCGCTTACGCCGTCGAAGTCTGAGCCCAGGCCGACGTGATCGACACCGGCGACTTTGGCGATGTGATCAATGTGGTCAATTAAAACCTTGAAGGGCGGACGCGGGATCTTCGCCGTCCACTCGCGTTCGATGCGGTCCTTTTCGATGTAGTTGACCGGCTTACCCTGCGCCTTTAATGCGTCAAGGTATTTCTGAACCGCAGCCTTCTCGTCCTTGTCTTGAGCTTCGTTTACGTTGCGGAAATTCTGGTCGACGAAGCCCGAATAGAAATTGACCTGCACGACCCCGCCGTTTTTGGCTACCGCGCGCAGCATGTCGTCCGTCATATTTCGCGGTGCGTCGACCAGGGCGCGGGCGGAGGTATGCGAGGCAATCACCGGAGCCTTGGTGGTGGCGATGGCGTCCCAAAACGTTTTGTCGGCCACGTGAGAGATGTCGACCATCATGCCGAGGCGGTTCATTTCCAGCACGACCTGCTTGCCGAAATCCGTGAGGCCGTTGTGGCGTTCAACCTTGGAATCGTCGAGGTCGCCGGAGGAGTCGGCCCATTCGTTGGTGTTCGACCAGGAGAGCGTCATGTAGCGCACGCCGAGGCGGTAGTAGTCGCGCAGCAGGTGCATGTCGTTCTCGATCGAGTGGCCGCCTTCGATGCCCATGAGCGCGGCGAGCTTGTGCTCTTTGTGCGCACGTTCGATGTCGGCAACGGAGTAGGCCATCTTCATGCGGTCGGGATGCCGCGCTGCTTGCTCGTAGACTGAATCGATGAGATCGAAGGTATGACGGGCGAAGTGGCCCTGGTTGGTCTCGGGGTCGACCCAGATGGAAAAGAATTCGGCGCCCAGATTGCCGCGTCGGGCTTTGTCGAGGCTGATGTGGCCAGCGTCGTTGGGATCAGTTGAACCGATGTCGAAGCCTTCGTCGAGAAAACGCTGAGGGGTGTCGGCGTGGGTGTCGACGACGATGGCGGAATCGTGAATGGCTTGAGCTTTGGCGCTGACGGAGGAGGCTGGCTGATTTGCGGACTGCGCAACCGCACCGGAGGCGGCGAGAACCGGGCATGAGAGCAGTAGAATTCTGAAATAAGTCATTCTGAAATGAGTCATAGGGTTGGACTGCCCGGCGGGTCAGTCCGCGGGCAAGTCAACGATTGTATAAGCCTGAGCGTGAGGAAGAAAGCACGATTCGAGGAAGAACAGTTTATCGGAGCGCTCCCAGCGCCTGCTCGACGCACCCCGCAAGCGGTTGCCCAGTGTCGATCACAGTCTTGGGCAAAGTGATGGCTTCGAATCGGGATTTCACTTCCAGGTAGAGTTGGAAGTTACGATTGCCGGCGGGATGTTCTTTGGAGGCGGACTGTTGTTCGATGCGCTGCCGAGCGACTTCTTCCGGGCACACGCACTCGACGATGCGCCAGTTCTGGTGCAGGGCAGCGGCTGCGTTTACGACGTTGTCGATCTGGTAATGGCGAGAGAACGGACGTCCGTCGAGAAACACGATGCGTTCTGGATCTCTCCGCAAGAACTGGCTCGCGGTTTCAAGCATCACTTGCAAGCAGAAATCGTCCTGGCGGGAAGAGTATTCGATTTCATCCGCTGAGAAGAGCGCGTGGCGGACTTCGTCTTTATCCAGCACGCGACCCGATGTACGGGTGGCCAGTTCGCGCGCCAGTGTAGTTTTGCCGGTGCCGGGAAGGCCGGCCATGAGCACGATCATGATCCATTAAAGCACGCTCGATGTTCCCGTCCATGAATCGTGTTGAGGAACAAACTCATCCATAGGCTAGTCTTTTGCAACTCTACAGGAGGCCTTAATGCCACTAATTCGAATTTCTTTACGTGAAGGTAAAACCGAAGAATATAAAAGGGCTCTGGCGGATGGCGTACATCGAGCACTCGTGGAGGGAATGGACGCGCCCGCGCAGGATCGATTCCAGGTGATCACCGAGCATCCGGCGGGCGGTCTCATCTACGACCCGGCCTATCTCGGAGTGCAGCGGACGGACAACTTCGTGATGGTGCAGATTACGCTCTCAACCGGACGCAAGCTGGCGCAGAAGCGCAAGCTGTTTAAGCGGATGGCGGAAATTCTAGCGGAGAAGCCCGGACTGCGACCGCAGGATCTGATGGTGAGTCTGGTGGAAGTCGCGTGGGAGAACTGGTCGTTTGGCAACGGCGAAGCCCAGTATACGTTGTAAGGAAATATGTAGGTGACTATTCCGCGCGGCTGTCTGCGGTGACGACGACCGGCTCGGGGCGCTCGTGCTCCACGGGAACGAGGTCCTGGGTCTCTCGCCAATCGGCGTAGCGGCCCGAGACCATGATGTGGAACACCCACTGGCGGCGCTCTTCTTCGGGCTCAACCAGGCCGATGGCCTTCATATAAAAGAGGTAGTGTTCCATCCAGTGAATCTGTTCCTGAGTCATGCCGCGGCGTTGCAGGTCTACCGTGAGGCCGGCGAGATGACTTGACGCGGTCTCGCCCTCAGCCGGCGCTGCGTTGCGATTGTGCCGGCGAAGCTTCTTCTGGACCTTAACTGTACGCACTGCGGAATTTACCTGAATCTGTTCGTGGAAGCGGTAGTAGTAAGCCTGAGCGATGTCCTGCACAAAGTCTCGGGTCCAGGGACGGCAGTAGCGGCGCGAGGGATCGAGGCGCGGATCAAAGCGCAACGTTTCTCCAGCGATGATGGGCTGCAGCGCTCCGCTGGCCTTCAGCGCTTCCAGTTCGTCATCGTCTTGAATGCGGGGCAACTCCAGCCGGTCAACTTCGGCGTTCTGCGCTAAAAGGGATTCGTGCGTCGGCCGGAACATGGGATGCCACAACGTCCAGTGCAGCCGCGGGAACCGGCGATGATGGACCTTGTGCACAGCTGTAGCTGTGACCCCAAAAAGCGGGCTGCACAGGCACGCCAGCATGGCCAGAAGAATTAGTTGACGCTGTGGTCTTGTTCTCAATGATTTCCGCAGTCTTCCAAACGGTTAACCTGCGACCGTCGGGACATTGTAAGGCATCGTGTCAAGCATCCGACCCGCTGATCAGACGGCGATGGTTACCAGAGTGTCTGGCATGCATTACTTCACGCCAGGTTACCGTTGGTTACCCGCCGCTTCGCAGGGCGCTTCCTTAGTGGATGGGAGCACGCGAAACGCCATCCCCGCGCGGGATTGCGGGCGACTCATGTCCGTCTGGAGCAATCAGTTAGCCCTTATTTGAGATGGCAGGGGAGCGGAATCTCAGTAAAAGTGACAAAAATCAGCGCCGGAAAAGGTCACCCACGGCTTGCTTCATGACGGCGCCGCCTACCTCGGAGATGGAGCGGGCGAGGGGGATGTCCTTGGGGCAGACTTCGACGCAGTTCTGCGCATAGCCGCACTCCTGGATGCCGCCGTCGCCCATCAACGCGGCAAGGCGCTCGCGCTGCAGCTCTTTGCCTGTGGGATGCGTGTTGAACAAGCGCACTTGCGCGATGGTAGCCGCGCCCACGAAGCCGGTGTCTTCGTTAAATTGCGGGCAGGCCTCCATGCAGCAGCAACAGGAGATGCAGCGGGAGAGAGGATAAGCCGCCTCCTGCTCTTCGGGCGAAATGCGAGGTCCGGGGCCGAGGTCGTAGGTACCATCGATCGGTACCCAGGCCTTGACGGTTTTGAGATTCTCAAAGAGAACGCTGCGATCGACAGCGAGATCGCGGACGATGGGGAACTTGGAGAATGGCTCGAGCTTTACCGGTTGCTCGAGATTGTCGATCAAAGCAGAGCAGGCCATCCGTGCGCGTCCGTTGATGAGCATGGCGCAGGAGCCGCAGACTTCTTCGAGGCAATTCGAATCGTAGGTAATGGGCGTGGTCGCCTTGCCCTCGCGGGTGACGGGGTTGGCGGCAATCTCCATCAGCGAGGAGATCACGTTCATGCCCGGATGGTGGGCGAGTTCGAACTCTTCCCAGTACGAATTGGAGGTCGGGGTGTTTTGGCGCTTGATTTTGATTAGGACGGATTTATTAGACATTCGCCTTTACTCTTAATCTGCTCCCTCATTCTGAGCAAAGCGAAGAACCTACGTACTCTGCCGGCGCCGGCAGATTGCATGGGTCCTTCGCTTCGCTCAGGATGACAGGGCATCTCGGTTTACTTGACCGCGTCATACTTCCTCGGCCTCGGCGGAATCAGCGACGTATCCACCGGCTCGAACTCAAACTTCGGCTCATCCGCATCCGGCGCGAAATATGCCTTCGTGGTCTTTAGGAAGTTCTTGTCATCGCGCTCTGGGAAATCCGGCTTGTAATGCGCACCGCGCGATTCGTCGCGCAGGCGGGCGCCCTGGGCAATCACGCGGGACAACTGCAGCATGTTATAAAGCTGGCGGGTGAAGACCACGCTGGTATTCGCCCACTGCGTCCGGTCGCTCAGGTTTACCTTGCGGAAGCGTTCCAGCATCTCCACCAGTTTCGCATCCGTTTGCTGCAAATTCTTGTTGTAACGGATGACCGTGCAATCCTTAGTCATCAGCTCGCCCAACTCGCGCCACAGCCGGAACGGATTCTCCGTCCCCGAGTTATTCATGAGCAGGGCATTGCTCTCTTCTTGCTTCTTCTTCTCCGCCTCGAAAACTCCATTGCCGTCAGGAAGCGCCTGCAAGCCGCGCGCATACTTCACCGCGTTCGGCCCGGCGATGCTTCCACCGTAAATGCACGACACCAGCGAGTTCGCTCCGAGCCGATTCGCACCGTGATACTGATATTCGCACTCACCAGCAGCATAGATGCCGGGGATGTTCGTCGCCTGCTTGAAGTCGATCCACAGCCCGCCCATGGTGTAATGCATGCCGGGGAAAATCTTCATGGGCGTGTCGCGGGGATCGTCGCCCACAAACTTCTCGTAGATTTCGAGAATCCCTTCCAGCTTGCGGTCGAGAATCTTGCGGTCGATATGGGTGAGGTCGAGATAGACCATCGGCTTGCCGTCGATGCCAAGGTTGTACTCGAAGACCACCTTGAAGATGGCGCGGGTAGCGATGTCGCGCGGCACCAGATTGCCGTACTTGGGATACCACTCTTCAAGGAAATACCAGCGTTCTTCTTCCGGTATCGACTTCGGATCCCGCTTATCGCCTGCCGTCTTCGGAACCCAGACGCGTCCGCCTTCGCCGCGCGCCGATTCTGACATCAGCCGCAGCTTGTCTTCGCCAGGGATGCAGGTCGGATGCACCTGAATGAATTCGCCGTTGGCGTAGTAACAGCCCTGCTGATAGAGCGCGGATTGAGCCGATCCCGTGCAGACGACGGAATTGGTCGACTTCCCAAAGACGGCTCCATTGCCGCCGGTGGCGATGATGATGGCGTCGGCCGGGAAGGTACGGACTTCCATCGACCGCAAATCCATCGCGCAGATGCCGCGGCAGATGCGGTTTCCGTCGAGCACGGCCGAAAGAAATTCCCAGTGCTCGTACTTCTTCACCTTGCCTTCGGATTCGTAGCGCCGGACTTGTTCATCAAGGGCATAAAGCAATTGTTGGCCAGTGGTTGCGCCCGCGAAGGCAGTGCGGTTATACAAAGTTCCGCCAAAGCGGCGGAAGTCGAGCAAGCCCTCCGGCGTGCGGTTGAAGGGAACGCCCATACGGTCCAGCAGATCGATGATGCCGGGTGCGGCCTCGCACATGTCTTTGACCGGTGGCTGGTTCGCGAGAAAATCTCCACCGTAGACCGTGTCGTCGAAGTGGATCCACGTGGAATCGCCTTCGCCTTTCAGATTCTTGGCTGCGTTGATGCCGCCCTGGGCGCACACCGAGTGCGAGCGCTTCACCGGAACGATCGAAAAGAGATCGACGTTCGCGCCCATCTCGGCAATCTTGATGACAGCGGAGAGTCCCGCCAGTCCGCCGCCTACGACGATGATTTTCGGAGCTGCCATCTTTCTCTACCGGCCTCCCGTGTTCTTTGCAGCTTGCGCGGATTGCAATCCGGCGGTTCCCGGCTCATAGGGTTGCTGCGGGCGCGACCGGAACGCAGTCAAGCTGGCCAGTCCCGCACCGGTCAAGACAAAGAAGAACGCTAAACAAACGACCAGAAATCGTTTCTGCGCCTTTTCCCCGGAAACGATGCCCCACTTCGCTGAGAACAGCCAGATGCCGTACGCAAAGTGCCAGGACGCCGCGATCAATCCGACAACGTAAAACAGGAAGAACGGAATCTGAAATACCTCGGACTGCACCTTGCCGAACGATGCGCTCGGGTAGGAATGCAGATCGACTCCCGTAAAGCGCATCGTCCACGTATGCCAGAGGATGTAGGCGAAGGCGATGGCGCCGGTCCAGCGCTGCGCGGTGTACATCCAGTTGCCGGTCCAGGGATATTCAATCGTGTTTCCATCGCCGCGGTACCAGATGTAGAAACCGTAAAGCCCGTGGAACGCGATCGGCAGCCAGATGCCAAACAGCTCGAGGAAAAACACTAGAGGAAGATTCGCCAGGAAACTCACTTGGCGGGCATAGGCCTCAGGGCCGCTGATCGCAGTGGAGTTCGAAATCAAAATATGTTCGAAGAGGAACGCGCCCACGGGAACGATGCCGGAAAGCGAATGCAGGCGGCGCAGTAAAAATGAGACACCGTGACCGGCGCGGAGGGGCGCGACGCCACGCGTTACGTTTTTCACCACAGCGGGAGCAGTAGAACTGGCTGCTGAAGCCACGAATCGCTCCTATGAATTCGGATACGTTCTTCTTAACGGCTCAAGAATGACAAAAGAACTTTTTATTATCCGGCGGCAGGAGAAGTGAAGTCAAGAAAGCAGATGCCGGGGTAGGGGGCTGCTTTGAATTTTGCAATTGATTGCACTAGTAGCATACTCTGTGGCTGCTGGCGTGACCGATCGGCTCTGGAGCGCAGAGGACTAGGTAGCCCTTTGGGAAGCCTACGAACAGCGGGGGCGGAAAGAACGGTAGCGTGAATCGGCAAACGGCGAGGGTGAAGCTGTTCTGGGGGATTCTCCTTCTAATCCTGACTCCGGTGTTTCTGTTTGTAAAGCCCCTAGGTAAAACAGCCATTCTCCGCGATCTTCTGCTAGTGGTCTGGTGGGCCTTCGTACTCTGGCTTCTGATTACAGGAATGAAGGAATCGAAGCCGCCGAATCCAGAGTAGCCCACTAGGGGTCGCCGGTTTGCCGACTGTCAATCGTTACCGAGATGCTCACACCACTCGAGCAACTCACGAAATGCCGCTCCGCGGTGGCTGTATTCAGACTTCTCTTCGGCGCTCAGCTCGGCGAATGTTTTCTTGATCTGCGGAAAATAAAACAGCGGATCGTAGCCGAAGCCGTTCGTGCCGCGCGGTGCGTCGAGAATGATTCCTTCAGCCGCGCCACGAAACGTCGCTAGCGTCTTGCCATCCCGGGCTGCGGCCAGCACGCAGACGAATCGTCCAGTGCGCTGGCTCGGGGGAACGCCATTCAGTTCCCGCAGAACGCGCGCGTTGTTGGCTTCGTCGTCGGTATTTGTTTCTGCTTTATCGGGCTCGTCGGCAGCGTACCGCGCAGAGTGCACGCCGGGCGCGCCATGCAGAGCGTCAATCTCCAGGCCAGAGTCGTCGGCTACGACAATTTGCCCCCGACCATTCTGGCTATACGTCTCCGCCTTTTTGCGCGCGTTGGCCTCGAACGTGAGGCCGTCCTCGACGACGGTGGGCAGGGAAGAGAAGTCCGGGATGCCGGCGACTTCGACTCCGTGTCGCAGAGCAGCGCCGGCGAAGTCGCGCAGCTTGCCCGGATTCGAAGTTGCGATGAGAATTCGCATTACGATTCTGGTAGCGCCGCCGTCTCGGCGGCTGTCCCTTCGGCAGGCTCGGGGCGGGACACGAGCGAATCTTGCCCCAACAGCCGGCGAGACGCCGGCGCTACTCTTTTAAGCGACACCAGCGCAAGAACGATGGCGATAATCGAGACCCACCCACCCGCCGTGCGATCCCAGGTTCGAATAAAATCGATCTGCACCCGACTCGCTCCCGCTTGTACCGGAACCGGCATCTGTCCTGTATCCTCCCCGGCGTCATGTCGGACATGTTCGCACAAGGGCGCTACATTTAACCGCGATTTAATATTCCTGAAATCGTCACGTAACAGCGATCGGCTACTGTACTCGCAATGGGGTAGAACAGACCACCGATAGGTGAAGGACCCACGCCAGAGACGGGGCATGGGTTCTTCGCTTTTCGGGAACAGTTCACCGAAGTCTCTCGCGCGTTCCGCTGCCCTCGCTGCCAGTCCTGCTCCTGCCTCGTGTTAATCCAAGAAGTCCCCAAGCCTCTTTCCGCGAGAGGCTTTATTTAAAGTGGGAGTTTAAGTTCAAGAGAGTCAACAAGGGAAGATCCGGCAGAAACATCAGAGGCAGGACACGCAAACTACGTTGCGACACTCTCGCCCGATCGCTGGCGGCGAAGTTCTTCGAGGAACTCATCCTGTTGCAGAGACGACCCGTGGCGCAGCAGTTCAAGCAGGGGATCTTCCAGAGGGTCAGTCATGCCTTCGATAGTCGAGCCTTCCGCGGTTCCGTCGGCTGGCTCCGGTGCGTGTTCGAATTGGCTCAGGTCCGCCGTCAAAGCGCGCGGGGAAATAATCAGTTCGGGCATGGATTCAGGGCAGCTTTGGAGAAAGCTGATCAGGTTGCCCACCTGGGCGCGCTGCTCCGGCGTGCGGGAAGGGAATTCCAATCCCATGCCGTGCCCCGGATGCGTGACCCGCACCATACCTTCAGTGTGGATCGCCATATCTTTAGTCTTCAGGCAAAGGTCGACGAGCGCCCTCTCGGGAAACGGCGAATCGCTTTCCAGATAGCACCCACCCAGGCTCAGATCAGTAAGCTTGCAGTGTGGAACAGTCTCATCCGGTCCCGCGCCATTGGTTACCGCGGCGGCGTGCAGCCAGACTTTTAGCTCCGCTCTGAGGGACTCATCCAAATCGAGAAAGTGGACTCCTGTTTGTCCGTTCGGGTTCGCCCATGCCACCTGGCCGTGGGCCTGAACTTCAAGAGTTCCGTCGGGCAATTGAAAACGGAAATTCAGCAGCGATCCCGGAGCCTGCGGTTCCGCCGTGAGAACGTCCATTCCAGTTTCGCTCAGGTCAAGCAGAATGCCCTCGGCTTTCCGAGTATCGGGCAACGTGATTTCGACGGGAGCTTGCACGGGAACGCGGTAGGCACGACGGCGTTCGCGATTGAGCAGAGCGGTCACCGCACGCAGTCCGGCCTTGGCTGTTTCGTCAGAGAGAGGCTTGTACAGAACGAAGTGCGCCCCGTTGGTAAGAATGGCGCGCGCTTTTGCAGGTTCTGCAACTAAAGCCACGGTGACGGGCGCTTCGCCCGAATTCAGCCGGCGGGCCTCATCGAGCACTTGACCAGCAGCGTCTGGGTCGTCGAAGTCAACGATAAGAGTATCGAACCTTTGCTGCTGCAGACGGTCGATGGCAGTCGCAAGGTCACTGAAACGCTCGAGAGCGATCCCCGAGGCCGGCAGAACCCGGCCCAGGATCTCGGATGCGGAATCGTCAGTAGAAACCAGCAGTGCCAGAAGGGTCATAAACTAGATGCCCGCCTTAACGGCGAGATTAAGGCCAGCGAGGTGCCGCAGGCCGCGCCGCCTTGGACGCTCCCGCGCCCGAGCCAGCCGCTCCCGCCTTCGCCGCCATGCTGTCAGAAGTCTCGTCGACTTCCATCAATACTGAGTTATCTTCCTCGTCGTTTTCCGCAAGCAAGGGAGCCACTTCACGCAGCTTCTCCGCCGCCTGCTGGAGCATCTCGATCTGCTTCCCCAGTGCCGCGTACTTGGTCTGCTTCTGCCGCAATACCTCATGAATATCCTTCATACGACCCCCTGTGGAGAATGTAAGGAGCGGGACCAGTAGGGGTCAACGGTAATCCCGGCTCGACGGTTACGGCGGTAATCGCGCCCGCGCCTGAAAACGGCTCACGTGGCGGCACCGGTGTCGTGCCCAGACCAGTCGCTCTCGAGAGTTTCCGACCGCGCTACCCGTAACTCTGCTCGAACTCGTAGCCAGCTCAGGCCATCGGCATAGCACAGGCGTGGAGTTCACAACCCGCCGGACTGCGGGTAGGGTAGGCTTTGAACAGTTCCGGGGAGGGCTGTTCGGGCGTCTCGAGACTCGAAAGAGTCCGGGGCGCTTCTTATTTTTCGGGCAACCTTATTGCGGCAATCGTCCGCCCGCGCCCGATCGACAAAGCTGTCACGAGGGACGTTTTGACCCGGTGGCCGGCGGCTCGGAGCGTACTTCGGAACGTTGTTCCAAACGTTGTTCCGAACGTGGCCCGATCACATCTCGAAGCCGGCGCGAGAGATTCGTGGCCAAAGACCGGTAAAAGCGCGACGCGAGGTGAGGAAACAGCTCAAACAAGCTTTGCAATGTGGGTGCGTCAAGGTGATAGGCCTCCACCTCGCCTTCGGCGACAACGTTGGCGCTGGCGGCCGCATCTTCCAGGAATGACATCTCTCCGCAAATCTCGCCCGGCCCAATCACTGGCGCCGGGGTTTGCGGAGGGATTTGCACCCGCGCGGTTCCTTTCAGCAAGAGGTAAACGCCATTCCCTCTCTTGCCTCTTTGAACCAGTACCTCGCCTTTCTTGAAGCTGAGGCGGCTCGCCTTGTCGGCAACTAGAGCCCAATCGTTGGCGGTGAGATAGACCAGCCCGTGTTTCGACGACGACAGGATGGATACATCCTGCTCGATCACTTTCGACATGGCGCGCGACCCGAGTTCCGGAGAACTTCTCCGGTCAATGACAGAAACAAAAGGTAAAGAAATAAAAGGTAAAGAAACAACAGGGCCCACCCAGACTAACAGAAAGTCCCGCCCACGTAACCCGTCCCGCACCACACGAGTACTCTTCAGCTCTCTCTCTGCGTCGCCCTTCCATCGGTCAGCGGCGCACTGCTCACGATCCCGCCCTAGCTGGCGGAGCCGACAACGCAAATTTCGCCGGAGCTTTCGGAGACTCTGGAACTTCGCGCGCGAAAAAAGGGCGGGCCCTTTTTCAGGCCCACCCGCTCTTAGAGAAATGTTTAGAGAATGTCTACAGGGTGACGGCGGCAGTAAGGGCGGTGGCGGCGCCGTTTGCCGGGATCAACCTGGTATCCAGTGGAGACAGTCCAGTGGTGCGCTGCGTGTCCGCACCTGTGGTGCTGGTGCCGCTTCCAAAAACAACGTAGCTGGTGGTCATACTGTCGCTACCGTGGGTTGCCAGGGACCAAGAATACGGTATGGTCATTTTGCAGGTTCTTGTGGCCCCGGTTCCCGTGGCCGTTGCCGTGGCGCTCTCGGTGTAACCGCGCGGACTGACCGAGATATTATCCTCATTGCTAACCTCAGCCGTGCAGTTGAAGATAGTGAGTGAGGTTGTCTTCACCGTAATGGTGAGCGTTACCGTGATCGTTCCGGTAAACGTCGTGAAAGTTGCAGGATCCACAATTTCGTCCGTCGCCATAGGGACGGGACGAAATGCCCCAGTTTTCGGATCCAGGTATCCCAGGATGCCCGGCTTGGCGCCACTGTTCGCCGCTTGGCCCCAAACCCCCGGCGCAACCATGATGCAGCACACACAAATCAGGAACAGCTTTGTGATTCTCATTTTTGTCTCCTCTCAGGAATTAGAATCTTGAACAGGGAAAGGCTTACTGGGCGGGGGGGCACCAGCACGTGCCGCAGAGTCTAGCACAAGACAGCCGCTTCGCCCCTGTGGAAGAAAAAATCGCCTTACCTCAAAGACTGAAGACTAAAGACTGGAGTCTTAGAACCTGCCCATTCCGCGAATCTGTTCGGCACCGCCGCGGCGCGTCAAACGCGCGCTTTGCGGTGGAGGTCGCTGAACTGAATACGGGACACGACTCCCATGTCGAAAGTCCTAGCGAAGTTGCCGACATCTTACTGGCGGCCGCGCAGGCGCAATGAAATGTGACGGCCCGGCTGATCGGCAAAGGTATGACGCAGATTCTAAATCCGATGCTACAGGGGCAGGGCACTGGGGAAGCGCGTCTGAAAGTCGAGAAGGCCGACCCATTCGGGGGTAATAGTGATTCGCACCATGTCTTGAATCATAGAGGCAAGCTGCGCCACCCAGGCTTTCCCTTGCTCGGCTCCGAAATAGCGCTCCGCCGCCACTGCGTATTCAGGAACGATTCCATTCACCGATTGCAATCGCGCGGTACCCCGCACTAGCAGCACCTTATGGGGAAAGCTGTTGTCATCAATGGTGAGGGCGACCTTGGGATTTTTTGCCAGCGCCTTAAGCTTCGGAGCTTTCGAAGGGGTCCCCAGCACGAGCTCTCGCCCATCCCAATGGAACCAGATCGGGATAACTCTAGGACTGCCATCCGTCCAGACATAGGCTAAACGGGCGGGAATTGTCGACTGCAGGAGCTCTTTGGATGCGGGATGCTGCAACAATTCAAGACTTCCCTGCTTGACGGGCATGGATCACTCCGGTGGTACTGAGATACGCAAGCAGACTGGTTCGCGATTATAGTCCCCGGACTAGCCGCCGGATAGTGGGCTTCTTTGGTCGAGAATGGGTAGATCGCTACCCATGCCTGACGAAACATCTCTATTACACTCATTGACCCGAGACGCCGCGAGGGAACCTATACGTCGGAGGTCTTCGTGGCCTGATGAAAGAGCATCTGCCGCGTGTCGCCACGCCGAATCCAAAGTGAACTGCGCAAGGCAGCTTGTGGCTTGCCGCCTGGCATTCTTTTCAGAGTCGGCAAGTGAGCTAATCTCCTAAGCGCAAAAGAAAAACGCCCGCCAGAAGGGACGAGCGTTCTTACAAAGTGGCTGAATCTCGAAGAGAGTTTCTAGTCGTCGATTCGTTGCACTACCGAAAGAATCTTCCACTCACCATTGACTTTTGAAAGCGTCATGTAGTCTAGCCATCCCGGAGTGACGAGTTTAGCGGACGCCACATCCCCCGCAACATCCAGCACAGTAACCTTTTCCGTCCGCTGCGCTTGTGCCAAGTCGGTGCCTCCGCCATTGCGCACGGCCTGTACCAGTTCTTGGCCTGTTTGCTCCCGCATCGGACGGTTTCGATGAATCCTGTGCTTCAGGTAGTGAGGATGCAGCGTTCGCTCCATCCGAGCAGCGTCACCCGTGTAATAGGCTTCGATGTAGTTCGTTACCGTGACACCCACGGCCGACGCATCGTCGCCAGAGGTTCTGTTTTCTTGTGCATTGGTTGAGAGGTTGAAAAATAGAAACAAACTTAGGCCGAAGCCGAGTGCGAGGCGGTTCATGGTAGAGTGTGTCCGTGTAGCAAAGAGATCGGGCAAATGTAATTGTGGCACTTTCCTCGCTGGGGTAAAACTACACCAAAGTCCATATCGCTGCAGGGTTGCCGTAATAGTTTCTCGCAAGTGCACCAAAAACAGGGCAGTCTCTTAAATCTGAGATTCCCCTTTAACTTGTTTGTTATCTGGTAAGAGAAATGGTGCGCCCTGAGAGATTCGAACTCCCGACCTTCTGGTTCGTAGCCAGACGCTCTATCCAGCTGAGCTAAGGGCGCTCACTTGTAATCCATCATAGCAAACAAAATTCGGGGCGGCCATTTCTCGGCCGCCCCGCTTTCGTCCGTCTTTCCTGGCTACCGGCACTGCGCCTCTGCCATCATCGCGTCTTCCGACGTGCACAGAGGCAGCCGGTAGGGCTGTTTATGGCTCAGCACCGACAGGCCCTCCTTGTTGGCTATAAAGATGAGCTCCCGCGTGTCGTCCGGCAAAATGCTGGTCACTCCGCTGAAGGTTTGAATGGTCCGCGGATGCTTGGGATCGCCGAAGTCCATCACATTCACGACTTGAGTAGAGACCGTGCTGGGCTCCAAGTCTGTTGATCCTTTCTCCGGAGCCAGAGTAACTGCGAGACCGGATTGAATCCATTCCAGGCTGCCTCGCGAGGCAACCCGCTCCACGATGGTGGGGTTCTTCGCGTCCGTCACATCCACCACTATGAAATGGGCTCCCTGTTGAAGATAGAGGAATTGTTTGCCATCGTGATGCTGCAAGTACATCTGCCGGACCGCGGTTCCCGGCAACGATATATGTGCGATCACTCTGGTCGGTTCTTCTGCGCCGGCGGCCGTGGCAAGAAGGATTACGGCAAACAGCGTCACAACGATCTCAGAAACGACGCTTGCTGTTTTTCTTCCTGAAGCTATCGTGGATTTCATATTGATTTAACTCCTTTTCGTAAGCTAGAGAATGGTCTGGTTCAGGTCCGGCGGCGCAGCGTAACGCCATACCAGACTGCTCAGTCAGCGACTGAGGCAAAGTCCGAGAAGACAGTAATCGGCGGAATTGTTCTCAGCAGGTAGGCGGCGGCCGGTTGTAAAGATTTTCATCGAGACGAAGAAGGTCAAGAGGCGGCTGAACCGGTACCCTGCGAGGATAGAAGTCCGGCACCAGAAGCGTCGCGAAAACAGGGACAGGAGATCTCCACTCGGCCGCATCGCGGTCCATGTGTTGCCTTACCGCTTGTGCAGCACCGGACCTTGCAGTGACGCCATCAGGGATCGTGACTCGGAAGGTGCGAGTCGCAAGGCTAACAACCAGAGACAACAGGAGGCAGCTGACAGGCGCCCAGCGCCAGGGAGACACCGAGCGAAGCGCGAAGCTATTTTTTCCTGTCTTGTTCAATCGACCTCACAGTCCGTGCATTTGGGCCGGATCACGAGAGCGAGCTATTTGTTCACTTGTTAGATGACCTTGCCCAATCTTCGGTTGCGTCACCTTTCTACAGCGAACTGGTCGAATCTAAGGCAGCGACTCACGGCTGGGACTGTAGAGCCGAGCTCCCCGAAGAGCTCCTCAGTTTTTTGGGTTTCTACTTTTTGGGCTCGAATCCTCGCCCGACCCGGAACACGTGCCCATCGGGATGGCGAAGGTGCATCTCGCGAACATTCCACGGCATATCGGTGGGCGGAAATGTGACCTCCAGCCCGGCGGCGATGCAATGCTTGTGCATCTCATCCACGTCGTCCACCCACACCGACATCCAGACGCCCTTGTCGCCCTCTTCGTCGCCCTCCTGCTGAAACGTGGTGGTGTTGGCGCCGCGGCCGCGGCCTCCCTGCGCCCCCTGACAAAGAAAGATGCAAGCTTCCTTACCCGATCCAACCGCGCCAAACGTCGGTGGAGTTCCCCAGTCCCACAATTTCTTCCATCCCCACTTCTCAAACCACGCGACCGTGCTCGCGATGTCGGACACATTCAATATCGGAGTCAAACCTTTGGCTTCCATAACCCAAGCAGGATAACACCGGAGGTCCGAAGGGTTTCGCTCCGAAACACAGAAAGGTGAGCGCGACGGTTGACGATGTCCTGATTACACTCTAGTTTCCTATGCCACCTAGTTAATTCAATTGGAGACTTGACAGCCGCTTAACCCGCCTTGAGAATAGGCGCCATCGGTGTCGGCCCCTCCCCGCAGTCACTGAGCTCATAAATCCCAGGAGATTACCCAATGAAGTTTACGCACCTCACACTCGTCGTGTGTGCATTCATGTTGACCCATGTGGTATTCGCGCAAATCGATCAGCCCATAGCGATTCCAGCGGGCACCACCTTTCCGCAGATCCACTATCACCCGGCTCCCGATCCAAATTCGGTAGAGCCTCCGCTGTCCGGTTCCACCATCCCGACCTGGAACTACAGCGTCGTTTCGCCGATCGACAAAAAGACATACACCGGTACTATCATCGGGAACAATCCAGGCACCAAGCCCGGTGGGATCACGGTTGTCCCAATGGTGATCGTTCCGGTGCGGCTGGTTTTCCAGTACAGCTCGACCTCAAGCTTCATCTTCGATCCGACCGTTCCTGATGCCGGTTGCCTCGGTGCCGGCAACACTGGAGTCAGCCTGTTGCAGGCGTCGCCGCTGTTTGACTACGTAACGTATACAGCAAAGGGAATAAATGTTGGCACGTCTCAGTACATTGACTTGTTCCAGCGGGCCAATTTTTGGAACGATGTTTCCGCATCGGGCGGCGCAAATTACCACACTCTCCTGGGTGCTGCCCTGCTTCCCGTGCAGACCGTGACTGTGGCGAGTGCCAACACCGGCACCCCGAAGGGCACTGTCTACAATGAATCGGTTTTCTGTGGCAAGAACACGGGCAATGTCAATGAAGCCGGAAAGATGGGAGTGATGAACATCAGCTTCTGGGACCCGACTGCTCAATCATTGATCACCAAACTTGGTCTGAATCCCAATACGTTTGTCTTTTTCCTGTTTTACAACACGGTCATGTCTACCTCTCCCGTGAACGCCTGCTGCACGACGGGCTATCACTCTTTCAAGGGGGCGCAGACTTACGGCGTGGGCGACTTCCAGGGAGACCCGAACTGGCTCGTTGCCGTCTCCGACACTTCCGCTCTTAGCCATGAACTCGGCGAATGGGTGAACAACCCGATCGGAGTGAACGCCACGCCCGCATGGGGTCACATCGGTCAGGTGTCGGGTTGCCAGGCCAACTATGAAGTGGGAGATCCCCTCTCTGGAAAGCCTCTTCTGGCGGTGAAGATGCCCAACGGTTTTACCTACCACGTACAAGAGCTGGCTTTCTTCGACTGGTACTACCGGATCTCGCCCTCAACTGCAGTGAACGCATGGTATTCCCTCGCGGGAACGTTCACCACAGATGCCGGCGCGGTCTGCAAGTGACAATCGCCGTCTTGAGCCGCGGTAGCCGAAGCATGACTTCCTCACGCTGATTTCCCTCAGGTGTTGGTGAGCCTGTTCATTGGGGTGTGTTGGTTGTCGGTTCTGCGGCACGCGGGGGAGAAGTTCCTCACTTTTTCCCCGCGTGCTTCCACGCTCAAAGGCACTCCCGTCCGCCCGCACGGCCGCCTCGCAACGCCGCTCCTGGTAAGGTCTTCGACTTAACTTGGGGAACTACGCAGAGGTTCGAACGTCTGACGATTTCCACAAATACTTGTCGCGGCTCTTTCCGCGTCTCCACGCTCGAAGTAAATCTTTCCCGGCCCAGAGCAATTCCTACAAAGCGGAACTGGGAACCTGCTTGTATTTTGAGTGGCTTAGAGACGGCACGCCAGATGCTTATAAAAGCCCAGACGAAGTGGCGCGCAACGGGGCGCTCCAAGGATGACTTCGGCCAGAGGTTTTCTTGGGACGCCCCTTGCATTTATGATGTCGCGCCCAGCGCCAGCCCTCCCCCCACACTTTGTCATTCCGAATCGGGCGAAAGCCCGGTGAGGAATCTTTTTGTCATTCCGAATTGGGCCGAAGGCCCGGTGAGGAATCTGCTTCATTCCTTGTATAGCCCTACGCCAGCGCCAAAGGTTCCCGCACGTCCACTCCAGCCTGACGCAACAGCCGCGCGACCGCGTCCGTCTTAAGCCGCGAAGCGTCAAACTCCACCCGCACCGTGCGCTCCCGTTCGTTGAACTGCACCCGCCGTACTCCGTAAACCTCGCGCATCCCCTCGATCGCCCGCAATTCCTTCTCGCCCGGCGCGGCGCCGTACCGAAAAACCACGTCCAGATAAGTCATGGGATAATCCTTTGCCGTCAACGAAAAATGATGAGAGCACACCCGGATCGCTAGCCGGGGCTGAATCCAATATAAAGCATTTTCCATCGAAGTCGTAGAGCTTGCATGCCAGGTGCGTGCAGTGACGTGGCAGAGCGGCGCTTAAGCGCCGCGTAAAAGTCTTAGATCGATGCGGGCTTTAGCCCCTGAGGGAACAAAACACCTGAATGTCCACGAACCCGCCAAACCCAGCGCCCAGCGTCGAACGCGATCCCGTCTGCGGCATGAGTGTAAATCCCGCCACGGCGAAACATATCCACGATCACGCCGGGAAAAACTTCTACTTCTGCTGTGCCCCGTGCGTGGAAAAGTTCAAAGCCGACCCGGCAAAATATCTCGCCGCGCCTGCGCGCCCGTCCGGTTTGGTGACGCTCGGTGCCGCCAGGCCACCTTTAACCGCGCAAGCCGAAAGCTCCGCCTACGTCTGTCCCATGTGCCCGGAAGTCCGCGAAGATAAACCCGGTGCCTGCCCATCATGCGGAATGGCCCTCGAACCTGAATTTCCAGTCGCCTCCACCCGCACCGACTACACCTGTCCCATGCACCCGGAGATAGTCCGGCCTGCACCCGGCTCCTGCCCGATCTGCGGGATGGCCCTCGAACCCCGCACCGTCACCGCATCCGCCGATGAGAATCCCGAACTCCGCGACATGTCCCGCCGTTTCTGGGTGAGCCTCGCCCTGACCGCTCCGCTGATGGCAATCGCAATGGCCAGCATGCTCGGTTATAAGCTGAGCGTAGACCTCGACATCAACCACGTTCTGATCAATTCGCCCCGACTCGAGCTGGCACTCGCCACGCCAGTCGTCCTCTGGTGCGGCTGGCCGTTCTTCCAACGTTTCTGGACTTCGCTCATCAACCGCAGTCCAAACATGTTCACTCTGATCGGCATGGGCACCGGCGTGGCCTATAGCTATAGCGTAATCGCCACGCTAGCGCCACAGATCTTTCCCGAGTCCCTGCGCGCTGGGTCTGGCAGTATGTCCGGATATCCCGACGTCTACTTCGAAGCCGCCGCCGCAATCACCACTCTGGTCCTGCTCGGCCAGGTCCTGGAGCTGCGCGCCCGCAGCCGCACCAGCGCCGCCATCCGCGCCTTGCTCGACCTCAGCCCCCGCACCGCTCACCAGCTAAATCCCGACGGAACCGAAAAAGATATTCCACTCGAGCAGGTAAAGCGCGGAGACCGCCTCCGCGTGAAGCCTGGAGAAAAAATCCCGGTGGATGGCGTCCTTCTCGAAGGCCGCAGCGCGATCGACGAATCCATGATCACCGGGGAGTCCATGCCGGTCGAAAAATCTCCCGACAGCAAAGTCATCGGCGCAACCATCAACGGCACCGGCTCGTTCGTGATGCGCGCTGAACGTGTTGGTAGCGAGACTTTGCTCGCGCGCATCGTGCAACTCGTCGGCCAGGCGCAGCGCAGCCGCGCTCCCATCCAGCAGCTCGCCGATCGCGTAGCCAAATGGTTCGTGCCTGCCGTAGTGGCAGTCGCCGTGATCACCTTCATCGCCTGGCTGTCTCTGGGCCCGCAGCCGCGCTTCGCACACGCGCTGGTGAACGCAGTCGCCGTGCTCATCATCGCCTGCCCCTGCGCCTTGGGACTAGCCACCCCGATGGCAATCATGGTCGGCGTGGGCCGAGGCGCCCGCGCCGGTGTCCTCATCAAAAATGCCGAAGCCCTCGAAATCCTCGAAAAAGTCGACACCCTCGTCGTCGACAAAACCGGCACTCTGACCGAAGGCAAGCCGCAATTGCTGGGCATCACCGTGTCGCCCAATGACCACGGAGAATACCTTCGTCTCGCCGCCAGTCTCGAGCAAGCCAGCGAGCACCCGCTGGCCAGAGCCATCGTGAAAGCTGCGCAGAAACAAGGACTATCCCTCTCTCAGCCCCAGGATTTCCGCAGCATCCCGGGAAAAGGAATCACCGGAGTGGTCGATGGCAAAAAGCTCGCCGTCGGCAACGCCGCCCTGATGACGGAGCTAGACGCCTTTGCCCGCGCGAATACAAGTTTTCATGATGCCAACCCCGGCATTAGCTCCAGCTTGTACGTCGCCGTAGACGGCAAGTTCGTTGGAGCGTTCAACGTTGCAGATCCGATGAAGCCTGATACTCCCGATGCCATTCGCGCCCTCAAGCACCAGGGCATGCGCATCGTAATGCTCACCGGCGACCAGCGAACAACTGCGGAGAATATTGCGGGAGCGCTGGGCATCGAAGAATTCGAAGCGGAAGTCCTGCCCGAAACCAAATTAGAAATCATCCGCAAGCTGCAAGGGCAGGGAAGAGTAGTTGCGATGGCGGGCGACGGCATCAACGACGCCCCCGCGCTCGCGCAAGCCGACGTCGGCATCGCCATGGGCACCGGCACCGATGTCGCGATCGAAAGCGGCGGCATCACGCTGGTAAAAGGCGATCTCACCGGAATCCTGCGCGCCCGCAACCTAAGCCAGGCCACCATGCGCAACATCCGGCAAAATCTTTTCTTCGCTTTCATCTACAACGCCATCGGCGTACCCATCGCAGCCGGCGTGCTCTACCCGTTCTTCGGACTGTTACTCAGTCCAATCTTCGCCGCGGCCGCCATGAGCTTCAGCTCAGTCTCAGTAATCACCAACGCCCTCCGCCTGCGTACGGTGAAGTTGTGACCAGCGTGGGCAGATGATCATGTTGGAACTTGGTGTTGCACGTGTGGGTCGGACACTCCTGTCCGACGCTTTTGACTTTTGATTTTGCCTTAGCGGGCAAAGTCTCAGCTCGGCCTCGCCTTACAGCTTCCCCAGAAAATCAATAACCTCAGGCTCCGTCCAATCCACGGCCCCAATAAACTTGCGCCGCACCACACCGTTGCGGTCGATCACATAGGTTTCAGGAAACTTAAACGTCCCATACAATTCATTGCTCTTCTGGTCAGCGTCACGCACCGACAGCAGATTCACATTGTGCTCTCGCAGAAACCGCCGGTACTGCTTCTCATCAGCGTCAACGCTGACTGCCAGCACGGTCACGCCTTTAGCTTTCATCCGTTGCTGCATCTGCACCAGCGACGGCATTTCCTCGATGCACGGCGGGCACCACGTAGCCCAGAAATTCAGTACCACCACCTGCCCCTTGAGCTGGCTCAGCGTAACCGTGCGCTCCGAGTCATGCACCGTAAAATCCGGAGCCGCCGCTCCAATCCGCGACGGACGCGTCCCGCTCCAGCATCCCAACACCGCGAGAGTTGCCAGCAGCGTAACCATCAGCAAGGCCGACGCCATCGCGTCGGCAACCCGGGTAAAGCAAAAGATGCGTCGCACCCAGCTATAATAATGGATTCGGCGTATGCCTGCGACAGACACAGCCTCCGCTCGGCCCGCAGTATCGGTCATCGTTCCGGCACGCAACGAAGAAGCCTCCATCGGCGCCTGCATTCAATCCCTCGTGGCGCAGCACGAAGTGCCTTTCGAAATCATCGTTGTCGACGATCAATCCACCGACCGCACCCGCGAAATAGCTTCATCCTTCCCTCATGACCGAGTCCGAGTCATTGCAGCCGGTGAAGTCCCCTCAGGTTGGACCGGCAAGAATAACGCCGTCGCCACTGGATCGAAAGCAGCCCGCGGCGAATGGCTCCTCTTCACCGACGCGGACACCATCCATCGGCCAGGTTCGCTCGCCCGCAGTCTCGAAGAAGCGAACCGCCACTCAGCAGCCCTGCTCTCCTACTCACCCGAGCAAATCGTAAAAAGCTTTTGGGAAAAAGCTGTCATGCCCGTAATCTTCGCCGAGCTAGCCGCCAACTTCCGCCCCTCCCAGGTGAGCGACCCCAATTCGCGCGCAGCGGCTGCCAACGGCCAATACATTCTGATCACCCGCGAAGCCTACGACGCCGTCGGAGGACACGCCACCATCGCCACAAGCCTGCTCGAAGACGTAGCTCTCGCCCGCGCCGTTAAGCGATCCGGCAGAAAAATATTCTTCCGCTATGGCGGCGACGCCGTCCAGACCCGCATGTATCGCAGCTTCGCCCAACTCCGCGAAGGCTGGACCAAGAACCTCGCGCTCTTATTTCCCTGGCCCGCGCGCCTTGCTGCACTGCGAGCAATCGAGTTTGCGCTCATCGTAGCCAGCGTGGCCACCAGCCTCGCCACCGCTCTCCGTGGACACCTCGAACCCGCCACGTTAGCGGGAATGCTGGCCATAATCGTGTACGCATTGTTCCTCAAGCGAATCCGCCGCGCGCATTTCCATTGGGATGCAAACCTCGAAGCCGTCTTCGGACTCCCCGTTTTTTCCTATCTCCTGCTGCGCTCAAAAAGAATCCACGCCAAGGGAAGCGTCATCTGGAAGGGTCGCAAGTATTCCGACGAAGGGTGTTTACTGGCAACTGGCCACTGACCCCTGGCAACTGTTTTTATGGTCTACCTGACACGCAAAGCCGAGTTTTCCGCATCGCACTATTACCACAATCCGGCCTTCACTCCGGAGGAAAACCGCCGCGTCTTCGGCAAATGCAATAACCACAACGGCCACGGCCACAACTACACGCTAGAAGTCACAGTAAAAGGCGAAGTCGACCCCCGGTCCGGCTTCGTAGTCGACCTCAAACAACTCAAAGAAGTCATGCACCGCGAAGTGCTCGAGGCCATGGACCACCGCTTCCTGAACAAAGAGGTCCCTGAATTTCTACACCAGATCCCCACCACGGAAAACTTAGCCATAGCCATCTGGCAGCGTTTAGTTTCAAAGTTAGAACACGCGAAACTGCATCGCGTGCGGGTTTACGAAACCCCAGACCTGTTTGTGGATTATTACGGTGAAGCATGAAGCAAAAGGAAAGGTTCTACCCAGTGAACCTCTGTGCCCCCTGTGGTAAAGATTTCGATTCGAAGGATCCCTCTCCAAGAGCGAGCGCATGAAAGCCCACCTCTCCCGCCGCTATCTCTTCTCCGCCTCGCACCGCCTGCACAGCGCAGCCATGTCGGAAGAAGAGAACCAGTCCACTTACGGCAAATGCAACAACCCCTACGGCCACGGCCACAACTACATCGTCGAAGTAACAGTAAGCGGCCCAGTCGACGAGAAAACCGGCATGGTCTGCAACCTGATCGATCTCGACGGCTTTATGGAAAGGGAAGTGCTCTCCCGCTACGGCCACGAGAATTTAAATACGATGGAAGAATTCGCCAAAGAAGTGCCCACCACAGAAAATCTCTGCATCCAGATCTACGAAATAGTGCACCGCGGCTTCCGTTTCGCGCATCTGGAAAGAGTAAGACTGGAAGAGACAATGATGAATTCCTTCGAGTACGCAGGCGAATCGCTGCTGCTCAGATAGTTGTCGAGGGAAATGATTGGGACCAACGACGCCATGAAAACCACAGAACAGCCAACCATTACCAGCGCCAGCTTCGAAGATCTGGTCCAGGAGATGCTAGTCCGCCTCGGCGAGGACCCCCAACGCGAAGGCCTGCAGCAAACCCCGCAGCGCGTCCGCAAATCCCTGCAATTTCTAACCCGGGGCTATACCGAAGATCCCGAAGCCCTGCTTAAAGGCGCGCTTTTCACCGTCACCTATGACGAAATGGTCATCGTCAAGGACATCGAAATGTTCAGTCTCTGCGAGCACCACCTGCTGCCCTTCTTCGGCAAAGTGCACGTAGCCTACATTCCCAACGGCAAGGTGATCGGCCTAAGCAAAGTCCCGCGCCTCATCGAAGTCTTCTCCCGCCGCCTGCAGATTCAAGAACGCCTGACTACGCAGATCGCTGAAACAATTCAGAAAGTAATCGAGCCGCAAGGCGTAGGTGTAGTCATCGAGGCTCGCCATCTCTGCATGATGATGAGAGGCGTAGAAAAGCAGCATTCCGCCGCCGTCACCTCGTCCATGCTGGGCTGCTTCCGCAACGAAGAAGAAACCCGCTCGGAATTCCTTTCGTTGATCCGCCAGCGCCCGAATGGGATATAGAAACCTGGTGTGCAGATCTACCCTGTGTGACCCCGTGTCCCCTGTGTTTAAGGTTTTATTTCACTCCTCCATGGCTCCAGACGTTTACACAACCAACAATTCAGACTAAGATTGCGCTCGCCGCTCAGATGACATTGGAGGAACCATGCGCAAAAGTTTAGTGCTAACAGCAGCGCTGCTAGCCGTAGCGATTTTCACCGTCCCCGCCCACGCCCAAGACGCCATGAAGAAAGCCGCCGTAAAGCCCGCTGACAGCCCGTCGCAGGCCGTACTGGCAGCCTGGAACGACATTGGCCGCAAACTCACTGCCATGGCCGAAGATTTCCCCGAGGATAAATACGACTTCAAGCCCACACCCGCCCAGCGCAGCTTCGCCGAGCAACTCCTCCACGCCTCCAACGCAAACTATTTCTTCACCAATCTGGCTCTCGGCCAGAAACCGCCGGCCGAGGAAGATCCCAAACGCGCCGACTACAAGACTAAGGCCGACGTCGTTGCCTTCGTGAAAAAAGCCTTCGCCGACGGTGCCGCCGCCATTAAAGCAAAAGGCGATAAAGGAATGTCCGACCTGATAGTCGACCCCTTCGCCAACCAACAAATCCGCATCTCCGACATGGCCTACGGCATCATCGAGCATTCCGGCGAACACTACGGCCAGCTGGTCGGCTATTACCGAATGTCAGGGCTAGTCCCACCCGAGTCGCGCCCCAAGAAGTGATTTTGGCGTCGGTTGCACGTGTGGGACGGACACTCTTGTCCGTCGCTTTTGACTTTGATTTTGTCTTAGTCTTTGACCTTGACGTAGATTCTTGCTCTTCCGCCAGACCTACTGGTAAGCATACGGATACCTCCGCGACCGCTCAGGAAACAGCTTGATCATCAACGCGCCGGAAATAAATCCCCCCACGTGCGCCCAGAACGCTACGCCTCCCATGTTCTGCCGGTGCACCGCAAGTGCGGTTGCAGTCCCGCTCAGAAAGTTCCCCAGGAACCAGATTCCCAGCCAGATCCACGCTGGTATCCAGAGAAACAAGAAAATAAGTTCGAAGAACCACGTCAATACTCGCGCCCTGGGATAAAGAACAAAGTAAGCTCCCAGAACTCCCGCAATGGCTCCGCTGGCTCCGACCGCCGGTGCCGTGGAATGCAGAGTCATCGCTACATGAGTCGCCATCGCAAGCACGCCCGTGAGCATGTAAAACACCAGGTACTTGAAATGTCCCAGGTAGTCCTCGACATTGTCGCCAAAAATATAGAGGAACCACATGTTTCCAATCACATGCAGCCACGACCCATGCAGAAACAGGGACGTGAAGAAGGGAACCACAACCGCCGGCAACGGGTAGCTAGGCGATCCAGACAGAAAATGCGCCACATGCGATGGCACCACGCCGAACTGATCAATCAGCAAATTAAGGCTCCGCCGATCCAGCGTCGCCTCAAAGAAAAAAATCACCAGATTCAGCCCGATCAAAAAGTAGTTTACCCACGGAGTGCTGTACCGAGGCTGGTCGTCGCGAAGGGGAAGCATAAAGAATCTGGTAACTTGGTAATCGGATAATTTAGCAATTGAAAATCCAACGAATGCTCACGCCGAGTTCAAATTATCCGATCACACAATTACCAAATTACCAAATGATCTCATGAATGGCGTCATCATCATCGACAAGCCCGCGGGATGGACCTCGCACGACGTGGTCAACCGCATGCGCCGCATTCTGCAGCAGCGTTCCGTCGGCCATCTCGGTACCCTCGATCCTCTCGCCACCGGCGTACTCCCCCTCGTGACCGGAAGCCTCACTCGCCTCGCCCAGTTCTACACCGCGTCCGAGAAAACCTATGAAGGCGTGATCCGCTTCGGCTTCGCCACCAACACCTACGACGCCGATGGCGAACCCGTGGGCGAGACGCACCCTGTCTCCCCAAGCCTCGAGCAACTCCACAAGCTAGCCGCAAACTTTCAAGGTCTGATCGACCAGGTCCCGCCACCGTTCTCAGCCAAGAAGATTCACGGCGTCCCCGCCTACAAGCTGGCCAGAAAACAAGAAGAGGTGGTCCTGAAGCCGGTCCAGGTCGAGATCAAGGAATTCGCGATCCTCTCCGTCGATGGCGGCCGCGCCCATTTCCGCGCCCGCGTAGCCTCGGGCACCTACATGCGTTCAGTAGCCCACGAAATGGGCCAACTCGTCGGCTCCGGAGCCCATCTCGAATCCCTTCACCGCACCGCCGTAGCCGAGTTCGATATCACCCAAGCCCACACCCTCGAAGAAATCGAGGACCATATAAAGGAAGGACAATTAAAGGACGCAAGACCAAAGGAAGCACAAATCCAAGAAGCTCCCGTAAGAGATTGTCATTCCGACCCGAGCTTCGCTTTCCCGGAGGGAAAGGGAACCGGAGTGGAGAGCCTGCCCCGAGCAAGCGAAGCGCGCCGAGAGGAACCTGCTGTCTCGATCCCCAAAGGCATAGCGGCCTTCTTCGTCCACCCGCGCCAGCTCTTACCCCAGCTCCCGTCAGTCACCGCCGATGAGCCCACGGCCGCCCGCATCCGCACCGGCCGTCCCGTCAACCTCCCAGAGCTATCCCGCGCGCGCCAGGTTAAAGTGTTCCAAGGCCAAAGCGATTTGATAGCCATAGCCACCCGCGTAGCCGGAACTCTATTCCATCCCAAGATCGTGTTCCCGCAGCAATAACCCGAGCCGTCCATCGAGTCAAACGACAAAGGTATGCAGGAAGGACGCGGGAAGGCGTAATGTCCGATAACAGGTATTATGTTAAGTCTTGGGGACCCATTGCAGCAAGCGGGCTCCGCTAGGGTTTGTTCTTGGCCGACGACCGAGGTCCGTCGGCTGCCTTTACATCTTATACTTCCCCAAATCCTCGTCGTTCAGCCCTTCCAGATATTTCCGAAGCTCCTCGGCGGTAACTCGATCGGACATGTTCGCTGTCTGCTTCGAGTTCTTCAGCACCACTTCATCCACAAAGATCGGACAATCCACCCGCAGCGCCAGCGCCAGCGCATCCGACGGCCGCGAATCAATGCTGATCACCTCGCCGCTCCGCTCCAGCCAGATCACCGCATAAAACGTATCTTCCTTCAATTCGGTCACGACTACCTTATGCACCTGCGTCTCCAGCCCGGTCAGCACATTCTTGATCAAATCATGCGTCATCGGCCGCGGCGTATTCACCTTCTCCATCTCCAAAGCAATCGCATTCGCCTCATAAACTCCCACCCAAATCGGCAAAACACTCTCCCCAGCCACATCCTTAAGAATCACAATCGGCATATTACTAACCGGATCCATTAAAAGGCCACGGATCGTCATTTCTACTTCCATAGGAGACTCCTTCGGCGCGGCTGCGCCGCCGTTCTTCGATTCTTATACCACCATTTCGCCTACCAGGCTGTTGGGAAAGCTGGCTGTGGCTCTCACTGGGACGTAGCTTCCCACCCTGGGAGCGGACGCCTCTGGAGCCGTGAAATTCAGCGTCTTGTTCTGCGAGGTGCGGCCGATCCATTGGGCGCGGGACTCGTTTCTTCCTTCAACCATTACTTCGGAGATTGTCCCTATGTATTTCTTGTAGCGTGCGATCTGGATTTCCCTTTGTCTTGCCATCAAAACCTCCAAACGACGGGCTTTTTCTTCGTCTGGGATGGCATCCTCCAAGGCTAGGGACGGCGTGTTTGGACGCGGAGAATATTTGAAGGTGAAGACGGAGTCGTAGCCGACTTCGTCCAGCAAGGAGAGCGTCTCGGCGAAGTCTTCTTCGGTCTCACCCGGAAAGCCGACGATCACGTCGCTGGTGATGCTGATCTCGCGCTTCGCTGCCTTCATCCAGGCGATGCGTTCCATATACTGTTCGCGGGTGTAGAGGCGCTGCATGGCGTTCAGCACGCGATCTGATCCGCTTTGCACCGGCAGGTGGACGTGGTCGCAGAGCGTGGGGACGGCATCGATCGCCTCGATGATGTCGCGCCCGAAGTCGCGGGGATGCGAAGTCGTGAAACGCACCCGGCGGATGCCGGGAACCTCGCCCACTGCCACCAGCAATTCGGCGAACGTTTTCTTGTTTCTGGAGAATCCGCCACCCGGCTTCCCTGCCGGATCCTTATACGAATTGACGTTCTGCCCCAGCAACTGGATTTCCGTGTAGCCGAGATCGGCCATCTGGCGGGCTTCGGCGAGCACCGAGTCCGAGGTGCGGCTGCGCTCCTTGCCGCGCGTAAACGGCACCACGCAGTAGGCGCAGAACTTGTCGCAGCCTTCGATGATGGTGATGTATCCGCGATGAGGATTGGTGCGCGCGGTGAATTCGGTCTCGAAGCATTCGTCGGTCTCGCGATCGTCGAGGCCAGTGATGCGTACCAGGCTTCCGGCTTCGGGCTTCCGGCTTTCGGACTTCCCTGTTTTCGGTTGGGCGACTTCCAGTTCCGCCAGCATTTCCGGCAACTTGCGGTAACTCGCCGATCCGCAGACCAGTGAGACATGCGGCGCGCGCTCGAAAATCTTTTCACCTTCCTGCTGGGCCACGCAGCCCAGCACCCCAAACCTCTTGCCCTGAGCCAGCAGCTTCTTGTAATCCGCCAGCCGATGAAAGACTTTCTGCTCCGCCTTATCCCGAATGGAGCACGTGTTGTAAAGAATCAAGTCCGCCTGTTCGACGGTTTCCACCTGCCGGTAGCCTTCGTGCATCAGCGTGCCAATGACCTTTTCCGAGTCATGGACGTTCATCTGGCAGCCGAAGGTTTCGAGGTAGAAGGTCTTGTTGGAATCAACCGACATATTCTTCGAGTATAAACCCTTCAATGCGCGTCCCAGAGCGGGAATCCTGAACTGGGAACTGCGGTGAAAAATGCCTACCGGCCACGTTCGGCAGGCTTCACGATGAGAGAGAATTGACGCGGGAAGCTGTCGTGGATCGAAAACACGTTGGTGCGGAAAACAGGTTCTGGGGTGGGCGTGGCAGGAGAACGGCCCCGTAGCTCAGCCTGGATAGAGCGCTAGGTTCGCACCTTAGAGGTCGTGAGTTCGAGTCTCACCGGGGCCTCCCTAAAGTTTTGGTTGAGGTGCCGCATTTCCTTGACATTGAGGGCGGGCGGGCGAGAAACTTGAGTTGTAAGGTGCGAACCTAGGCGCTCTGCTTAGGATGAGATTGAAGGGCGGCTGCGAAGCCGCCCTTTGTGTTTTGCGGACGCTATGAAGAAGACAACAAAGCGTGCCAATCCAAAGAAGTTCGTTGTCAACTCAAGCAGCAGAAATGTTTTCGCCGATCTCGGTCTTCCCCACCCTCAAGAGGAGCTTTTGCAAGCGCGGCTCACGCTACAGATTTACCGGCTCCTTAAGGCGCGGGGCTTGAAGCAGACCGAAGCCGGAAAAATCCTGGGCATTAAGCAGCCACATGTCTCGGCCCTCATGCGCAACCGTTCGGGCACCTTTTCGGTCGAACGCCTCATGGAGTTCCTTACTGCCCTTGGACAGGATGTCGAGATTACCGTGAGGCCCGCGCGCAAGCAGCATGGGGAGATGTCTGTCTTAGCGTGAGTGTCCGAACCGAGGCGCTCTGCTTAGGATGAGTTTGGAGGGCGGCTGCGAAGCCGCCCTTTTTATTTGGACGATCCCCGCATCACTCACCAAAGACGAAGCGGCCTAACTGGTCGCCCAACTGCTTGACCTGTTGCGGATCTTCGGCAGCGCGGAAGCGTTCGGCTAACTGGAAGAACGCTTTTTCCTTGTGCTGGCGGGCTTCAATTCCCTGCTCGATGAGTTCCACGAGAGCGCGGTTATCGCTGAGATGGCGTTCCTTGGCTATGGTGTCGACCTGTTTGGCAATCTTGGGCGGCAAGGTTACGCTGCGCCGGACATGCTTTGCGGGGGCTGATTTTGAGCGGGATCGTTTCGCAAGTGGCATCGTAGCACCAGTATACACCATTGTGGTGCAACACCCAGAGGCACAGAGGGGGATTGAAACCCGCGATGTCGGCGTTCGTGGAATCCCACCCTTCGCAAAGCGCGCGAAGGATGGCACCCGGCAATGGCGCTGGCGAGGGACCACAGCGCGCCGGAGCGGGTATTTTGAGTAAAACTAATAGGCATCGATGCAGAAATAAGTCGTGAGGGTGAGCCGGTCGCCTACTCTGTGCAATGCTTCCTCAACAACCGCTGGTGGTCAGACTCGTTGTAGATGTTGCCCCTCGGGTTCGCCAATAACTCGGGATCCCTCACGTCCTCGCGCAGCTTCTGATCGTCCGAACATATCAGCCGGGCTTGGGCGACCCGCGCCAGTGCGATAATATGCGGATCGTCGGAGCGACAAGCATTCGTAGCGCGCAATCTGTCGGTCTCCCGATCGACGCGTCCGCCGTCAACCTGCCTAGCTACTCCTTGGCGATCGAGCGTCACCAACAGTCGCCAGAATGCACAAATTTTCCTGTACTCGCGAGTGAGTTCGCCGCCGTAAACGAGCCTAGCCTTCCCGACGACGATTGCCCGATGCAACCTCTCAAACTTCGCCTTCCTTTTGAGGAACACCTGGGAGACGCTGTTGGCATCGACGATTAGGCACATTAGCTGCCCGCCCTGGTAAGCAGATTCGTCTCTTCTTCTAGAAAGAACTGGCGGTAAGAGTTGGGTGCCTTAAGGACGTTTCCTCGCTTGTCCAAGTAAATCTCGTGGACGGTCGTTTCCATTCCCTTTCTATCGAAGAAAAGAATTAGCACCTTCTGATTCGAGATGGCGCCCCGGGCTACCTCCTGCCGAACCCGATCCACAAGATAATCACTGTGCGTCTCGACGACGAATTCCATTTTGCCCTTGGCTACGAGCCGCGTGAAAAAGGACCCCAGAGCGGCTTGGCCGCGCGGGTGCAGGTGAACCTCGGGCTGCTGCAGGAGCAATTGGAAGGGCCTCGACTGTTGCTGCGCCAAAATGGTCTGAACGACTATGGGGAGGGCCTGGCTCACACCGTAGCCGACGTCGAGGAGGTTGGCGGCCGGTCCCACCATCGAGATGAGAATCTGAAAGGGGTCGCTCGGTCTCTTTCCGAGAGGCTTCACGCCGATCCTCTTGAAAAGGGCCGACTGCGCCCCAAACTCGTCGAGGGCTTCGACAAGGCGCTGCTTCAGTTGGACGTCGTCACCCTTGAACATGCGCGCCAATAGGACCGGAATGTGGTCGCCTTCCGGCGAGAACTCATCGCTAATCACGTCGTACGTCCGCTTGGGTCTGGTGCGGACGGGCGCCAAGGCCAGGACCGACCGTTCGCCCGTCCCAGAATAACGGAGGCTCTCGAAGAGTACTTCGTCCACCAGCCTCGCAAGCTTCCTGGAAAGCTTCGCAGCTGGCTGCTCGAAAACGAGCCGTCGGAGTAGGTACCAGATCGGGGCTTCGGACTCGACCTCGGCCCTTCCCTTAAAGCTGAATCGGATCGAATCTGGCTCCGGGCCGCTCGGGTAAATCTTGAGCTCTGCGGCAAGCGTCTTGTCGTCGATGGCCAAACGGACTCGTCCGTGACCCCCTGCGGCGTCAAGTCTCGCGAGCTGCGGCTGGCCCTTGTAGCTGGCGTACGTCGACATGACCCGTCGGCGCTTTTCGCCTAGGATTCCTACCGAAAACGTGTGAGCGCGACCGAAGCGCCCTCCCTTATAGGTCGCAATGGAATCGTACGTTCCGAGCTTAAATGGCTCCTCGTTGAATGAGGGTCGCAATGAAGTAAATCTGTAGGTAGAGACGTGCGCCAGCATTGCGAGGAAGGTGGACTTCCCCGTACTGTTTTCTCCGACCAGCAAGGTAAGAGGACGCACCGGGATGGAATGCGCGCCGCAGAAGCTGCGCACGTTCTCCAACAGGACGCGCACGATCCACTCCATTCCTTCCCGGGCCAACGCCCGAGGGCTGGCTTAGCGTTTGCCCGGAGAAGTATACACGAGACAATGCAGGTTCCTCGCGGGGATTGGCGCCCGATTCGGAATGACAAAATGTTATGGGACGCGACGCCGCGTGCCCATGCGTCCCGCACTTTGCGAAGGGTGGGATTCCACGAACGCCGAAATCATGGGTTTGAACTTTCTTTATGGCCGCTCGCGACGACAGAGTCACGGCGCAGCCTCGACCGTGAGCCTCAAACCTACCGCCTTGGTCACGGCAACGAGGGTAGAGAGTCGAGGGTTTCCCTGCACCGACAAGGCGCGATAGAGACTCTCGCGCTCAATGCCGGCGGCTTTGGCTACCTTGGCCAAGCCGCCTCTGGCTTCGGCGATGCGGCGCAGGGCGATCAGGAGGACGCTGGGCTCGTCGGCATCCTCCAATCCAGCTCTGAGGTACTCGGCGGCGAATTCGGGATTGTCGCGCAGTTCGCGAATTGTGGCCTCGTTGTGAGAAATGCTCGCCTTGCGTTTCATGGTGTGCGATAGCCCGGTCCCCAGTCGATGCGCAGCTCAAATAGTCCCCCGCGCAGGGACTTGCAGTCCCCGAGGTTCCCTGCCTGGAGCCGATCGATCCGCACGATGATCTTTGCCCTCGTTCGGTTGTCGTTCAGCCCAGCCAACCACTCGCCGAAACACATCTCTGCCGGTTCTGTCAGACAACGGCGGAGTTCGATCACGCCTGTGATTGTAACTTATAAGTTACAAACAGGTCAAGAGGGCGAGGGTGGTTCGAAATGGCAACAACGTTGGGACGGGGCGCGGTTTTGCCGCGCAGCTGAAGCCGTGCCCTGATACGAATCCCGTGTCTGGCGGCTGCTATTCGTGATCCGGAGCTTGACGCATCGTTGAAGTGCTGCCCCACCCTCTGCAGCCTCCGGCACGACTGAAGTCGTGCCCTGCCCGAGCCGAGTGGTTAGCCGCGCTTAGGACATAGCGCGCAGCGGAGTTCCAGGTTTTTGCTGCGGCAGCGGCGGGGGGCGCCTTTGCGGAGGCGGACGCTTAGGCAGGAGTCGAGTAGGCACCAGGCTTCGCGGTATTTTTCGAACATGGCGCGGGACTGGCGGCGGGTGTGGGGATAGAAGCGGACGCCTTTGCGGCGTCCGATGGCCTGGATGGGGATGATGTACCAGATGTTTTCTGGAACCACGTAGCCGACGAAGAAGTCGATTTCTTTGCTGGTATAGACTTTGCCGCTGGCTCCGGTGGTTTTGACGCGATAGCGGGTTTCGGCGTAGAGGGTGGCGGACTTGACCTGGACGCGGAGGAGTCCGTGATGGAGTTCGACGACAGAGTCGTAGCGGTTGCTGTCTCCCCAGGGTACGCAGACGCTGAAGCCGAGATGGGTGGCGCGGGCCAGGAAGGCGGCTTCGGCGGCTTCTCCGAGGCGCTTGCGGGTGGGCTCGGCTGCGGCGTGGAGGGAGATTGGGGTTGGGGTGGGCTGACGGTGTTCCGGATTGTGTGTCCTCTTCTCCATAAACAAGAAAGGCGCAGCTGGTGGGCTGCGCCCTGGGACGCTCCTTTTGAGATGGGTGGTGGCGAGGAAACCAAGGTCCCTCGCTTTGCTCGGGATGACAAGCTTTTATGACGGTGGAAACACGAACGGCGCAGACCGGAAGGCCTGCGCCGCTGTTTTTACTCTATATATCCAGAATATCAGTTTGAAGGGGGTGAATGTGTCAGGTTTTGGACATTTATATCTTGAAATGAATCAGCGACTTAATCCAAAAAGCTCGCGTCCAGGGTCTTGACAAGATTTCTGGCATCGCGTCCCGCCGCCATTTCCTCACGGAGCTTCTTCAGGGAGCGTCTGGCAACGTGTACTCGAAATCATAGGAATGCTTGCCGTCGGCGACGATGATGGTCATCTTGCCGGCTAGGCCTGCCAACTGGCCGGTGCCGGAATCGGGTACGACGCTGACACTTAATTGCGCTGCGCCGCGGTTCAGAGTGCCGGAGTGCTGCAGGGCGAAGCTGCCGCTGCGGACGCCGCCCGGAGTGCGCAGCGTTCCCGTGACCCGCTCCATGGCGACGTAACCTGCCGAACCCTTGACCTCCGTCATGGCGGCCAGCATCTGGCCCTTGCTGGTGGCTTCGAGGTCTCCGTGGAACTGCTTGTCGATGGACATTCGTCCCACGGTGGGGTCGCCGACCTTGTCGTCCGCGGGCTGAGGAGTGATCTTTACGTCGAATGGTCCACTGGCACGAGCTGACACGGCAGTTCCCTTCTGGATTGGAACGGTCTGGACTGGAGCGGTCTGGGCGCCTGCGGAACCGACGAGGCTCATCGCGACAAGGCTCATCGCGATCGCGACGATCAAGATGGGTCCGGCCGCGGCGCAGGATCGCTGCTGCATGCCTCGATTGTCGTCTGCCCTTCGCCGCAACGTCAACCACGGGTGTCGACCGTTTCGCCTTTCTCGGCAAAGCCGCTCAACCATCCCAGAACGCGCTTCCAACCGTCGGAGTGGCCGGCTGCCCCGGCAGGATCGCCGGCGAATCCTTCGTGACGGATTTTCACCAGCGTCCCGGTGCCCGCTTTCCGCGGGCCGCTGGGGTGCAGGCCGTGCACGTTCTGCGGCTCCAGTTCCCAGCGGACTACCGTTTTCTGCGATCCCCAACTGTACATCCAGGTATGCACCAGCAGGCGCGGGGGATCGATTTCCAGATATTCGCCTTCGACGCGGAACGGTTTGCCGTCGGCGCCCACGCCATCACTCGACCACTTGCCCCCGACGCGCAGGTCGGCCTTCCATTCAGTGATGCGATACAAGTCTTTCTGTCCCCACCACAGTGGCATTTGGTTGGGGTCGGTGATGGCCTGGAAGACGCGGGCCGGGGGCGCAGCGATGAAAATCTCACCAATGATTGCGTCCTGATCGGGAGTAATTGCGGCGGTTGCCATGAGCTTGCTCCTTTTATTTTTCGAGATAGTTCTTGAGCGCTTCGACCAGGCCGGGCCAGCCTTGGCTGTATCCTTGGCACGCACCGGGCAGTTGCGCAAGACCGCTGTGGATCACTTTCAGCCGCGTTCCCGTCTTTGTGGGCGTGAGCTCCCATCGGACGACGGTGGGATGAGATGGATTGTCATGCCAGTTTGCGAACCAGGAGTAGGCCAGCAGGCGCGGGGGATCCATTTCGAGGATCTCGCCGTGATGGTCGTAGTTCGGGAGACCTGGCGGAGTCTTGCCGCTGCGCTCTTTCGAGACGAAGCGCCACTTGCCGCCGGGGCGTGCGTCCATCTCCCAAGACGTCATCTGGAAGGCGTCGTTCGTGCCCCACTGCATTGCCTGCTCGCGAGTGATCAGAGCCTCGAAGACGCGCTCGGGCGGGGCGGCGATTTCGACTTCGCTGACGACGGCGTCTTTATCCGGAGTGATTACGGTCTTGGTCATGATCGGCTCCTGTGGTGTGCAATTCGGGCACGGAATTCAGATACGGAATATTGCACTCACTTCCGTTGCAGGTCGAAGACCTCTTTCATCTGCTGGCCGTGGTCGGCGAAGGTCCAGGTCTCGGTGTGATGATTGGCGTCGAGCATGGCGATGACTACGCGCTGCATGTGACCGGCTTCGGGACTCGCGAGATTGGTGGCGTCGAGGAAGTCGAAGGTGATGGTTCTGCCGTCGGGAGACGCGCTGGCGGTCATGCGCGGCTGGTTGCCGGCGCCGCAATAGTGCGTCAACAGCAGGCGGTTCGGCCCGTCGAGATGGATCATGGAAACCATGTTCTCGGGTCCGTGGCCGTGGATTTCGCTCATCAAGGCAGAGCCTCCGGCTGTGTCGCGGAAAGAGACTTCGACGGGCTTGCCGTCGGAAATCTTCCCTTCCCAGTTTCCCGTGAGCGATTTCAGCTGGTCGAAAGATTTCTGTGCGGCGGACTGCGCCAGCGCGGCTGTTCCGGTTAGCAGCAATGCGAGTGCAAGGGCGATGGGGATTGATTTCATGGCTAGAGGTCTCCTTTTGAAGATTTTGTCGTTGGTCTTGGGCTGCGGTGCTGCCGGGTTTCTTTGGCGTGTTCGGCTTCGACGAATTGTTTCAGGCTGGTCAGACTGACGCTCCAGAAACGGCGGTACTGGTCGAGCCAGTTGTCTACGGCGCGGAGGGGTTCGGGATTGAGCTGGTAGACGCGGTGGCGGCCTTCGCGGTGCTCGTGCACGAGGTGGGCGCGGCGGAGTAAGCGCAAGTGCTTCGAGATGGCGGGACGGGAAACGGGGAAAGCTCCGGCGATTTCTCCGGCGGGCTGGCTGCCGCGGCGCAGCAGGTCGAGGACGGCGCGGCGAGTAGGATCGGCCAGGGCCTGGAAGGTGGCTTCGGAGGAATACGTAACCGAACGGTGACGCATAATGCGTAACCTTACAGTTACGGAAGTGGCTTGTCAAGCGAAACTTTTCAGTGTCAAAAATGTCTTACATTGGCGTACAATGTAAGCATGACTCGACAGATCACCACGGTAAGCACAAAGGGACAGTTTGTAATTCCTTCGGACATGCGGTCTGCACTCGGGATTAAGCCCGGGACGCGGATTTGCGTGACCCAGGACGGGACGAAAATAATCCTGGAGCCGGTTACGCCCGAACTGGTTGAGAAGACTCGGGGGATGCTGGCTGCGGGGCCTTCGCTCTCGAAGGCTCTGCTGCGTGACCGGCGTCGTGAGAAAGATCGATGGTGACGTACGTGCTGGATTCGAGCGCCATCTTGCGCTATTTGGATGGCGAAGCCGGGTCAGATCGTGTGGCCGAGATTGTCAGGGGCCATTTGGCTGGAAAATGTGAGGCAGTGATCTGTTCCCTGCACTGGGGCGAGATCGCCGGTCAGATTTGCAAGCAGCGGGGTAGGCGAGCCATGGAGTTGACTCTTTCGCGACTGGTGGCATTCGGAATTCCGGTGGTACCAGTGGATGCGGACCGAGCGGTCCGGGCCGCGCTGATCAAGTTCAGAACAGCGGTCCCCTATGTGGATGCTTTTGGAGTGGAGCTTACAACCGATTCCCGCGAGAGCGTTTTTGTGACAGCGGACTTTGATTTCGAGGCCGCGAAGCGCGATGTGAGAATTGAGTTTCTGCCGGTGAAGTGATTCCGAGGTCAAACTCAGGGCCAACACCAAGAACAACGTCAAAAGCGTCGGACAAGAGTGTCCGACCCACGCGGGCAACACCAACCCCCAATCAACGGCGACGGACCGGAATGTCCTTCCCGCGCCGGTCTGTCTGACACAAGTCCAGGAAGGCCTGGTGGACTCGCGTGTCTTCGGATAACTCCGGGTGGAAGGTTGCGGCCATTGCGCTTCCCTGCCGGACTGCGACCGGATCTGATCCTTCTGTGGCTATGACTTCGACACCTTCGCCTACGCGCTCGATCTTGGGGGCGCGGATGAAAACCATTTCGAGCGGCGAGTTCCCTGGCTTCTCCGGCATGAATCGGCCTTCGCGGATGGAGCTGTCGACCTGGCGTCCGTATGCGTTGCGGCGGATGCGGATGTCGATTGCGCCCAGGCCGGCCTGCTTGGGATTTTCTACTTCGGTCGCTAACAGGATCGCTCCGGCGCAGGTGCCGAACGTCGGCTTCAGGTGGACGAACTGCTTCAGTTTTTCGAAGCCTTCGTCCCCTAACAACTTCAGGAATGTGCCGGACTCGCCGCCGGGGATTACGAGGCCGTCGATCTCGTCCAGTTGCTCGGACTTTTTTACGAGCACAACTTCGGCACCCAGCTCTTCAAGCCGGCGGCGGTGGGCGTCAAAATCGCCCTGCAGGGCCAGGACTCCGATGATCATGCTGATTTGATTTTACCGGAACGCAGGAACATCAGAATGCAGACGAAATCTGACTTGACACCGAAGAGCATCGCTTGTACATTCCTGTTTAGTTATGGAACCCAGCGGTTATATACAATCCTCGGCTCGCCTTGATGCCACCTTTGCGGCGCTGGCCGATCCCACGCGCCGAGCTATCCTGGCTCGGCTGGCGAAGGGCGAGGCTTCGGTAACGGACCTGGCCGAGCCGTTTGCGATGAGCCAGCCGGCGATTTCCAAGCACCTGAAGGTACTCGAACGGGCGGGACTGATTTCGCGCGGGCAAGATGCGCAACGGCGTCCACGGCGCCTGGAAGCCCGGGCGTTGAGGAATGCCAGCGAATGGCTGGATAATTATCGCCGGTTCTGGGAAGCGCAGTTTGGGCGACTGGATTCCCTGCTGCGTGACCTGCAAACCGGTGGGGTAAGGAAGCGAGCCAAACGCGCAGCGTCTAAGTAAAAGCAGGTTCCCTTCGGCAGGCTCAGGGCAGGCTCTCGCCGGGCTTGGTGCCCGGTTCGGAATGACAAATTAATCTGATCGGTTAACGGCAAGGAGACAGCAATGAAAAACAGTGGAACATTCAACATTACGGCGCATGGAGACCGCGAGATTGTGGTGACACGGGTTTTCGATGCGCCGCGACGGCTGGTATTCGACGCTTATACCAAGCCGGCACTGGTGAAGACGTGGTTGCTGGGACCGGACGGATGGTCGATGCCGGTGTGCGAGATCGACTTGAGAGTAGGTGGCAAGTATCGCTATGTCTGGAAAAACGATGCCGACGGGCGCGAAATGGGGATGGGAGGCATCTATCGGGAGGTCGTGGCGCCGGAGCGGATTGTTTCCACGGAGGTGTTCGACGAGGCGTGGTATCCAGGCGAGGCGGTGGACACTATCGTCCTGGTCGAGCGGGACGGCAAGACTACGCTTACGCAGACGATTCTGTATAACTCGCGCGAGACGCGGGATGCTGTGCTTAAGTCGCCGATGCAGACTGGCATGGCTGCGAGCTATGACAAGCTGGAGAAAGTCCTGCCTTCACTGCGCCCTGAGGCTCTGAGTGCATAACTAAGAAATATTCAAGGGGAAGAACATGCAGAAGATCACGCCGTTCTTGTGGTTCGACAGCAACGCCGAAGAAGCGATGAATTTCTATACTTCCGTTTTCAAGAATTCAAAGATGGGGCAGGTGCGACGGTATGGAGACGCTGGGCCGGGACCGAAGGGGTCGGTAATGACGGGAACGTTCCAGATCGAGGGGCAGGAGTTCATGGTGCTGAACGGCGGTCCGCATTTTAAGTTCACGCCGGCGATCTCGTTTTTTGTGAATTGCGAAACGCAGCAGGAAGTGGATGAACTGTGGGAGAAGCTCTCGGCGGGCGGGGAGCTCATGCAGTGCGGCTGGCTGAAAGACAAATTTGGAGTGTCGTGGCAGATCATCCCGAAGGCTCTGGGCGATTTGCTGGGCGACAAGGATCCGCAGAAGTCGCAACGGGTGCTGAAGGCCATGATGAAGATGGTCAAGATTGATGTGGACGGGCTGAAGCGGGCGTACGAGGGGAAGGAATAGTTAAAGGAATAGTTAGGAGTCGCAGTCTCTCCGGCAAATGAACAACGGCTCCTATGAATGGGCCCCTCTCACAAGCCGGTCATTCGTTCGAGGCGCTCCGGGTAGCGAGATCCCTCCACCTTGATCTTTGAGGCGGCGTTATCGATCTCGCGGAGGTCCTCCGGTGTCATGTCGACTGCGGTTGCTCCGATGTTTTCTTCGAGGCGGTTCAGCTTCGTCGTGCCTGGGATCGGCGCAATCCATGGCTTTTGGGCGAGTAGCCAGGCGAGTGCGATTTGAGCAGGAGTCGCTTTCTTTCGCTTTGCGATGCTGCCCAGCAGTTCGATCAGCGCCTGATTCGCCTTGAGAGCCTCGGGCGTAAAGCGAGGGAGGGTGCTGCGGAAGTCCGAGCTGTCGAAGGTTGTGTTTTCGTTCATCTTGCCCGTCAGGAAGCCCTTGCCGAGAGGGCTATACGGCACGAAACCAATCCCGAGTTCCTCGAGGGTCGGTATCACTTCTTTCTCGGGGGTTCTTGTCCAGAGCGAATACTCGCTTTGCAGAGCAGTGAGCGGCTGCACGGCATGGGCGCGGCGAATGGTTTTTGCGCCCGCCTCGGAGAGCCCGAAGTGCTTGACCTTGCCTTGCTGAATCAGGTCCTTCACTGCGCCGGCGACGTCTTCGATCGGCACGTTGGGGTCGACCCGGTGCTGATAGAGCAGGTCGATGGTCTCGACCTTGAGCCGCTTGAGCGAGCCTTCAACCGCCTCTTTGATGTGCTCCGGCTGGCTGTTCACGCCCGGCACACCTGGCTTTGCCGTGCGAGCATCCGAATTGGGATTCAGATCGAATCCAAACTTGGTGGCGATCACCACTTGTCCGCGGAACGGTGCGAGAGCTTCGCCCAGCAGCTCTTCGTTCAAGAACGGGCCGTACACTTCGGCGGTGTCAAAGAACGTGATGCCGCGCTCCACGGCGGCGTGTAGAAGAGTGGTCATCTCCTGCTTGTCTTTGGGTGGGCCGTAGGAGAAGCTCATTCCCATGCAGCCGAGTCCGATCGCTGACACTTGCAGATTGCTTTTTCCAAGTTTGCGCTTTTGCATGGCGATTCCTTCGTAGGAGACTCGACAGCCCGGGCGATTTGATTTTATCCGAATGCCGCAGGAGGCTGGAGAGCTCCACGTCGAGATGGTTTCAAATTCGCAAGAGAAAGCCCCAGTCCTCGCAAGCGCGGGAAATGGGGCTCGGTTTGTGACGAATCGCGAACCGCTGGAGCTAGTGGGAGGCGGCGCCCTCACACGTTTTGGCAATGTGTTTAATGGTGCTGACCTCGAGAGTTGGGCTGGCCTGGCTCATGGCTCCGCTGTCCGATGATGCGGAGGCCGAACCTGCGGTGCCGGTCACCTTAATTTCGTGGCCGACATGGTCGCTCAACTTCGAAGTGTCTCCGGTCAGCTGGAAACTCTTGCCGTTCTTGTCGGTCAGCATGTAGCTCCCGCCGGAGTTGCTCAAACAACCTTTGACGGTCTCCTGGCCTGAACTTCCGCCCGTTCCCTGGCTCGGAGAAGTTTGCGCTGCAGCCCATGACGTGCCGAGCAGCAGCACCGAAAACAAAAGTAGATGTCGCATAAAGAACCTCCTATTCATTAGTCACTACGAAACGGCGCAAGGTTGCTCTTCGGAATGTGAGTTAAGGTGATGGATATCTGAAATGTATTCTCGGCCCTGGCTGGGGAAGGCACAATACAGCCTTTGCCCGAGGGGGCTGGCAGTAACGCTGATAATAAGGATTTTCAATGATTGACAACAGAACCCGACAAAAGGAAGTCCTGGTGTGTCGCGCAGCCGCAGTCGTAATAGTCCACTGCTCTTCGGTGACGGTTTCTCGGGTTGCAAATCGCGCTACAATCACTCGCAACCGTGGAACTCAAGCGCCTGATCTCGCATTTCACCTACCGCATCGAGCCCAACCCTGAAGGTGGGTTCATCGCCCACGCCAGCGAACCCGGCATACCGCCGATTGAAGCTCCGACACGCGCGGAGCTGCAACAGAAGATCCAGGCCAACATCGCCGCAGCGCTCGGGACTGAGTTCCCCGGCCTGAAACTGCCGCTCGAAAATAAAGAAGTCAACTTTGCCTTCCACGTAGAGCACGCACCGGACGGCGGATTCATCCTTCAGTCCACTGACGGCAAAGAGCTGCCGATCATCGGATCCACTCACGCAGAGATCCAAAGCAAGTTTGCGGAAAAGTTGCTGGGCGCGCTCGGCAAGGACCTGATGCCTGAGTTGTCGAAAGTGCTGGCCGCAGCAGATTCCGGAGATGTGAAGGTGGTTGTGAAGCGCAACGTCAGGTTTTCGCTTGGCTCGCGCCCGCCAGAATCGGACTCCGCAGGCCTAGCGCAAGGTGGTGAACCGGAGGCCGCAAATCTGCTGAGTTCGGGCAATTCGCCAGTCATGCCAGAGGCGAACAAGCTCTGGCCGATGGTCCGCTTACTGTTGCTGGCGTTGACGATAGCCGCGATTTTCTATTTCTTGCGCCACCGCTGAGATTGTTAAACGCGGCGCAGAAGCGTTGCCCACCCGAGAGTCTGCGGTAAAAAATCCGGATCTGGTCGAAAGCGGTCTTACCACCCTCGGGTTTGCAGCATCTGTGCTTCATCCATCCCCGCGACGGCCAGGCCTTTCATCGCGCCAGCCAGGTCTTCGCTGACCTCAAGTAATACTTTAGGGTCTTGATAATGGGTGGCGGCTTTGACGATGGCGCGGGCTCGCTTTTCGGCTTCTACGGGGTCGGCGAAGGTGGTGCTGTCTTTCATGAAGATGCCGCTGCCTACGAAGACGGCTTCGGCGCCTAGTTGCATGACCAGGCTGGCATCGGCTGGGGTCGCGATTCCGCCCGCACTGAAATTAGGGACGGGGAGCTTCCCTGCCTTCGCTACGATGCGAATCAACTCGTAGGGGGCGCCGTGTTCCTTGGCTTTGGCGTAGAGTTCTTCCTCGCCCAGGACCGTCAGGATTTTCATCTCCTGAACAATCTGCCGGATGTGTTTGACGGCGTGGACCACGTCGCCGGTGCCGGCTTCACCCTTGGTGCGGATCATGGCTGCGCCTTCGGCGATGCGGCGCAGGGCTTCGCCCAGATTGCGGGCTCCGCAGACGAAGGGGACCTTGAAGGCGTGCTTGTCGACGTGGTGAGCTTCATCGGCGGGCGTGAGCACTTCAGATTCGTCGATGTAGTCGACGCCCAGCTCCTGCAGAATTTGCGCTTCGGCAAAATGTCCGATGCGGCACTTGGCCATCACTGGGATCGAGACCTCGGCCATGATCTCGCGAATCTTCTTAGGCGAAGCCATCCGCGCCACGCCGCCTTCGGCGCGGATCTGCGCTGGGACGCGTTCCAGAGCCATTACGGCTACTGCGCCGGCCTTTTCGGCGATGGAGGCTTGCTCGGCGTTGGTTACGTCCATAATCACTCCGCCTTTTAGCATTTCGGCCAGGCCGGTCTTTAGGCGGAGATTGGTGGAGGCATTGTTCTGAGAGCTGCCGTTGTTCGACATGGGTGGACTCTTTTCTGGAGGCGGGGTTCGGCGCTTGGGGAGCGCCGAAACCCGTCCTAAGCAATCCATTTTACATCGCAGCGTTGGAATCCGTTTAGCTGAGTTGCTGAGCGTCCCGGTGGCGCACGTTTAGAAACGGCAGGGCGCCGAGCAGAAGGGCCGTGCCGGGGATGAATACCCAGCTCCAGACAAAGACCAGAAACGCCGACCAAGTGGCTGCGTGCCCCTTTCCGAAGATGCTGTCGAGCAGGATGAAGGCAAAACAGGCAAGCATTGTGACGGCCGGAAAGAGGCTTGAAGCCAGGCAGGTTAGGTGATTTCCTCCGGCGCGACAGGAGAGATAAGCTCCGGCGGCACCGCATAACGGTAGTGCAGCCAGCCATGTGAGATTGAGCATTGTACCCGCATGATGCGCGTAGAGAAGTCGAGGCTGGACGGGAAAGAACGTGAAGAACATCAGCGACAGCATGGCCGTGGCGAGACTGACCAGGCTGGGCAGCCAGAGTTGTTTGGTTCTAGTGTTCATGATTCCCTCCTTGAATTTTGCGCGCTGAATATTTCTTGCCAGCGGACGCCATTCGACAACTTCGTTCCTTGTTTTCTGGTGAGCTTCGGATTCGGTTCGCCCGTTCTTTAATTGTTCCTCGTAGAAATCCGCGAGATGAGCGGCTAGTTCGGCAACCACTTCTTGCCGTTCCAGCGCCGGAAGATCGAGGGGGCGGAGATGTTCGCGGACTAATGCGCTCCAATCAGGGGTGATGGGATGCTTGTCATGCATTGGTAACCCCCGCGAGGCGATCGAGAGCCTGGAAAAAGAAATTCCATTCCCGGCGGAGGGGCGCGAGTTCTTTCTTGCCGGCCGGGGTGAGGCAATAGTAGCGACGGTCGCGTCCGGCGCGGTTGGCTTCCCAGCGGCCGGCGATCCAGCCGCGCTTTTCGAGGTCGTAGAGCATGGGGTAGAGAGAGGCCAGGGTGAAGGATAGTGCTCCCCCGGTCCTTTCTTCGATGCGCTTGCAGACTTCGAAGCCATAGAGAGGCTGCTCGGCTAGCAGTGCGAGGATTGCGAGTTCAGCGCTGCCGCGTGCGATTTTGGAACGGATGCGTTTCGTCATGGTGAATATAGGAATCCTATATTTGTCGATTTTGGTCAAGGTTACTTTGGTAGGGGTGGGTAACTGGCGCGGCGAGCTATGAGCTATCAGCAGTTGCTGCCGGGCTGCCCCCGGCGGACAGCCGGGGGCGGCTGTCCCCACATTAGTTTGGATGGCTTAAGGCTGAAGATCACGTCAAAGGCGTCGGACAGGAGTGTCCGACCCACACGGGCTATCTTTCCCCTCCAGTTATCTTTCTACGTATTTGGCGAACATTTTAGCGGGGTCGATGGCGATGAAGGTTCCGCGGCTGCGGGCTAACACCTCATCTTTTTCGTTCAGGATTTCGGCGGCGTTGATGTGGGTACGGCCTTGCACTTTGATCTCGCGGCCTTCGACGCGTAAAGGCTTGTGGAGCGGGACTGGCTTCAGGTATTCGACTGTCATTTCGCGGGTCAGCGCGATTACGTGGTGCAGCTTGTTTACCTTGCCCATGGCGTCGTCGAGGATGGAGGCGATGATGCCGCCGTGGCAGTGGCCGGGGGGTCCACTGTAGCGCTTGCTCAGGCGGAAGCGGCAGATGAAGGTTTGGCGGGCTTCGTCGAGAATGAATTTAAGGTGCATGCCTTCGGGGTTGTTCGGGCCGCAGACGAAGCAGTTGTTCTTTTGCATTTTGACGTAGCGGGTGTCGTGGCCTTGGGACTTGGCTGGCATAGAAGGATTTTAACCTGCGAGGGCGAGGTGTGCTTCGACTGCGGTTGTGCTTCGCGTTCGCGAAGCACAACCTCCGCTCAGGATGACAGGTCGATGAAGCTAGCACTATCAAGGATTGCCGAGTTTGTTTCCGCGGCGGGAACGTTTGATCCCGAACATTTGGCGCAGGGGTACTCGATCGACTCTCGAAGCGTGCGGGCTGGGCAGCTTTTCTTTGCGGTGAAAGGGGAGCGGTTGGATGGGCATGATTTCGTGGAGCAGGCGCTGGGGAACGGCGCTATTGCGTCAGTTGTGCGTAAGGATCAGTTGAGCCGTTATCCGCGGGAGACGCGGTTGCTGGGGGTGGAAGACACGCTGGTGGCGCTGCAGACACTGGCTACGGCGGTGCGGAAGCTTTGGGGCAAGCCGCTGATCGCGGTGACGGGATCGGCGGGGAAGACAACTACGAAGGAAGCGATCGCGCACGTTCTCGGCACGCGGTTTCGGGTGCTGAAGTCCGAGGGGAACTTCAACAATCATTTTGGTTTGCCGCTGATGCTGCTGAAGCTGGAGCCGGAGTATGACGTAGCGGTGATTGAGATGGGGATGTCGCATGCGGGGGAGATTCGGGCGCTGGCGAAGATTGCGCAACCGGAGATTGGAGTAGTGACTAACGTTGCGCCCGTGCATTTGGAGTTTTTTGATTCTTTGGCTGGGATTGCTCGAGCGAAATATGA
>Ga0307476_10000188_pt1 | contig 59320 bp, 49 predicted proteins | sample atmos_gasesECM2C_2_FD_203314 | JGI IMG/M metagenome (GOLD analysis project Ga0307476, IMG submission 203314) | Hardwood forest soil microbial communities from Morgan-Monroe State Forest, Indiana, United States - atmos_gasesECM2C_05 | ecosystem: Environmental > Terrestrial > Soil > Temperate... | reverse complement strand
GTCGGTGTAGCGCGCCACAAGATTGCGGATGGAAAGCTCGTCTTCGACTGCTTGCAAACGTTCTTCCAGCGTTCTCATCACTTTGCTCCGATCAACTGTTCCAATGAGACGTTCGACATCAGACCCCCTTTAACGCAAGCACGAGGACCAGGCCCCAAGGATCGCTATGTTCGATCCAATCACCGGAACGGCGCTTTCGCGTCCCTGGGTCTTCAACGCATCCTGCAAAGGGATGAAAGCAGTTGCGAGAGCAACGTAGGCGAAAAGCGCTATCACCGTGGGATACAAGAACGTGCCAATGAGCAAGCAGACCCCTCTAACAATCTCTATCAATATTGCGCTAGTCAGACCGAGAGCTGGCCAAGGCATTTGGTGCATTTGCATCAGTCCGATGGTGTCTTTCCAATTGCTGGCTTTCCCAAGCGCTGAGACGCTGAACGATATAGCTACAAGACCCCGACCCACTACGAACAAAGCATGTGTATTCACGCTCCCTCCCCCACAGTGACATTCAGGTTCGAGTACTCAAGGTATTGCGTCGAGGCAAAGTTACTATTGCTCGTAGCACATGGCGGAGACCGCTTATCTCCCCCTCCGTAGCACAGCGAACAAGCTTTGCTGGCCTTCGCCCAGCCGCCGATCGGCCCGGCCGAAGGTGTCTACATCCGAAACGCGCCACTTACGAGCGAACGATGGCTGCTTCGATATTTGACAGCACGCCGAGCTGCGCGAAGATCACCGTTCCCGAGGGATAGCAGTTGAAGGATTGAATCTTGCCGTTTTTCAAGCGAAACACGTCGCAACACGGCGCGTCCATCCGTTTGCCCGTCGGCGGTATGGTCCCCAGTGGCGATTTCAGTGGCCCCATCTGCGTTCCCTGTAGTGCTAGCTCCACGATGACCGTATCTCCGTCGACGAAAAATCTGTACAACTCGCGATGCATGTCGGGAAATGCGTCCGCGTAAATCTCGACCGGCTGACTGAGTTGCTTACCGCGATAGATGACCCCGATCGATTCATCTGTAAACGTTCCGTCTTCGGTGAAGCAGTTAGACCACGCTGCGAGATCCTTTCGTTCCGCCACCTGATATGCGTTCCGAACGGCTGCTTCGTTTGCGTTCATTGCAAACCCTCTCTCTCTTCAACTGCTGTTTCAGGTTGCGTGGCCTCAGTACTGCAGATCATCTTTGCTTTCGATGCCATGTTCGGTCTCCTGCGACCTGCATCCTGGATGAGCCAGACAGACGTCCAACTTTGAACCCGTCATGATCCCCCCTTCTAGAGCGAATGTCCGCGCGGCTTCGCGGCCGATATTCCGGTGATATTGATGACGCAGGTCTTTTCGTCAGAGCCCGGCACGACTTGTTTCATGATGTCGCGCGGATCGAGCATCACGTATTCCTCGACAATCTGGCCATTCTTCCACTTGGCGATAGTGGTGAAGAACGTTTCGAAGCGCTTTCCGGTGGGTGCGATCGTCCCGCCGTCGGGCGATTGCATTGGTTTGGTGAAGGTGCCGCTGACCATTCCCATTGCTACTGTCCACTGGCCCTGGCCAAACTGAACATCATATGGGTCGTTGTGGACGCGCATGTCAGGGAAGGCCGCAAGGGTCTCCTCGATCACGTTACGATGCGGTGGCCGGCCCACCGTGCTTTCCGAACCGAACTGAATGACCTTAACGTCTTCGCTGTGCAACTGGTCCAGAAAACGGTCGTAGTCTCTGCTATTGAAGGCGTCGTCCACCTGCTTCATTAGGTTGAGCAGTCGGGCTATCTCGGCGGTCGGCTCGCCAGTCCCAGTGCCCCGATCGAATTTTTGTTCGCTGGGGTTCGTTGAGATTGCTGCTTGCTTCATGGTGTGTCTCCTTTCAACAAGACGCCCCAAGGATCGTTGGGGGCTTCGGTGTAATTTGAAGTGATTGTGATCATGGTCCGGGTCCTTGTATTGATGGCGAACAAAACATAACTATCTCCCTGCTCTCACTGTCAGGTTTTCAGGCGGTATGAACGCCATCGGTTGACAAAGTGAATTTCAGATTGCTGGAGCGCATTCTTGCAGGGAGGCTTTGGGAAAGTCGTTCAGAAAACCGTGAAAAACGGTGAAAAGTTGTAAACGGCCTATAATCCAATTGCGTTCGTATGAACAACTTATACAATTTCGGGCAGTTTGCGCTCGATCCGGGGAGGCGCACGCTGTCCCACGCCGATTCACCGGTTTTTCTCACACCTAAGGCTTTCGACGTCCTGACCTTCCTCGTTCAAAACCCCAACCGCTTAGTGACCAAGGATGAATTGCTGCAAGCCGTCTGGGGCGACACGTTCGTGGAAGAGGGAAACCTGAAACAATACATCTCGCATTTACGCAAGGCGCTGGGTGACGACTCTGGAAACCCGCGCCTGATCGTCACCATTGCTCGAAAGGGCTATCAGTTCATCGCGAATGTGAGCATTGCCGAAGCGGCAGACATCCGAAGACAAGTCCCGGTTCAAGTCACGGCCGCGGAAAGCTTAGGAGCCGAGGCCCGATCAGCCCACGAATCTCCAGCAAAAGAGGCGATTCCAAAAGCACCTAGCCGCTGGCGGCAAGTTGCAGTCGTGGGAGCGTCTGCTGCCGTTCTTCTGGTCGTCGTCGGTTTTGTTTCTTGGCGGCACTTTGCGGGCATCAGGCCACCCAGGGCGCAAAGAGTCAAGCTCGCCGTGCTGCCGTTTCAGAATCTCACTGGCGATCCCAATAAGGAATTTCTTGCGGACGGTCTGACGGAGGAGACGATTTCGGAGTTAGGCCGGCTGAACCGGAACAATTAGGCGTGATTGCGCGAACGTCCGTCATGGGATACAAGCACAAGGACACGCGCCTGGACCAGATTGGACGCGATCTTTCCGTGCAGTACGTGCTGGAAAACAGCCTCCGCGAAAGCGGAGATCACCTGCGCCTTACCGCTCAGCTGATTCAGGTGAACGATCAAACTCACCTATGGTCAAAGGATTACGATTTCCCGGCGACAGACATCCTCACTGTCGAAGACGACGTAGCCAAAGCTGTTGCGGGGGAGATCCAGGTGCGGTTAACTTCGCAGCAACAAGCCGAGTTGGCTCGGTCGCAACCGGTCAACCCGGAAGCCTTCGACGCCTATCTGCAGGGACACTACTTCTTTGAGCGGAACACCGACAAAGATTGGGACATGGCGGCGAAGTCTTATGAACGGGCAACTCAGCTTGATCCCTCCTATGCGTTGGCTTGGGTCGGATTGTCCCGGGTCCGCAAAAACCAAGCCAGTAGAGGTCTTGTTCCCACTGACGAGGGGTATCGGCTAGCACGTGAAGAAGTTGACCGGGCTTTGGCGCTGAACCCGAACTTGGCACTGGCCTATGTCCAAATGGGACGGATCAAGCAACAGGTCGACTTCGATTGGGTTGGCGGAGATGCTTCCATCCAGCGGGCAGTTGCACTCGAACCCGGAAATCCCGAGGTAGTAAGGTCGGCGGGTTTCTCGGCAGCCATACTCGGCCGCTTTGACGAATCTCTTCGACTGGCCGGCCGAGCCGTGGACCTGGATCCACTCAATGCGATGAGTTGGGAGATCCTTGGAGAGACCAAAGTCTGTGCGGGACAGGCAGACGAAGCCATAGGGGATCTCAAGAGGGCCCTAGAGCTAAACCCCGATCTTTGGAACAGCCATTTCTTCTTGAGCAAGATATATATTTTGCAAGGACGGCCTCAAGATGCCTTGCCTGAAATCGAGCGTGTGCGCGTTGACTCGTTTCGTGTCTCACTGTATGCGATTGCGTACCACGCGCTCGGTCGGAAAAAGGAGTCGGACGACGCATTGAGTGAGTTAATTGCGAAATATCCGAGAAATGCCTACCACATCGCCGAGGTTTACGCTTTCCGAAACCAGCCCAACCAAGCGTTCGAGTGGCTGGACCGAGCTTATATTCAACGCGACGACGGTCTGATCACAACGAAAGTGGAACCTCTACTGAAGAGCTTGCTCCACGACCCGCGATACGCCGCGTTGTTGAAGAAGCTCAACCTGTCGAATTGACGTTCTGTTGTAAATAAAGGGACACCCTGGCGTTTCGGTTGGCAAAAGGAAAGTGCCGAAAAAGAGCGCATTCGGGCAACGTTTTTTATGCGCTGGGGAGAAGAAAAGCTTCAGAAGTGACACATTTACCTACACACTTTCACGACCGTCGCGTATTAAGACTCTTACTATCAAATAAGATAGTTAAAGACGCACGGGACTTAAGAGCGGAGCTTGATATCTTGTAAGTCGAAGTAAATAAGTAGGATACTGGCGTGAGGGCAGACGCAGGGGGTTCCAAACGGGTTGGCTTCTCATAAGTCGAAGTAAAGAAAGGGGCTGGCGTGGCGGGATGGCATACGCAGCGGACTTCAGCAGACTAAGCCAACTGGCACGTACGCTGGCCCGTCATGGGGTTCTTGGGTTCGGCGGTGATGATGGGAATGCCGTTCAGGCAGACGGTCGGGTCGAGCGCCTTTCTCAGTTGCTGGGGGATGGCTGGGGGGTGCCCGAATTCAAGGCGGGTGTCCGCTTGCCGTCACCAAGGCCATTCCGCCGCTGATACGAGTGTAGAAGCCAGCCGTTCGGCTGAGCCAGATCACAAAATTTGTCTCTCATAACGGTCCCTGTTGAGGAATCGGCTGAGTCCTGGTTATTGGACGACTACCGTCAGTGGCACCGTGTGGCTATGATCACCTGAGGTCGCGGTAATCGTCGCGGTATAGGTAGCGGCTGGAGTTCCGGGTGTGGTGTGGGAGGAGGGCGAACCGCTTCCACCGCACGACACGCAGAACGCAAAGGCGAGCACAACGACGGGCGCAGCCAGAGCGGGAAGGCGCTTGCGATTCCGCACGAACAGCCACGCCGAGCCCAGCAACATCAATGCCCCGGGCATTGCTCCCGGCGGGAAGTTGACGAGAGGCACGGCGTTCGTGGTCATGGGCGCGGTCGTTGCCACGGTCGCTGTGACCGTCTGCGGCGTGCTGCCGCTGATCTGCACGGAAGAGCTAGACAGAGTGCAGCTCGGAGGCGAAGTAACCGCGGGAGTCAAGGCGCAGGTCAGGTTCACAGTTTCGGTGAACGATCCTGCTGGTGCCAAAGATAAGGTAAATTTCGCACTTTGTCCGGCGCTGACGGTCTGGGATGTGGGTGAGCCGGACGAAACACCGATGGCGAAATCAGGCGCAGCTTGCACGGTCAAGGTAAGCGCCGCGATTCGCGAGATACTTCCCGAGACACCGGTCGCCATGAAGGAGTAACTCCCCGCCTGCAGGCTGGAAGCTGTGCTTAGGCTAAGGGTGGAAGTGCCGGAACCAACGGTGATCGAGGCTGGATTGAACGAGCAATTGGCGCCGGTAGGTAGTCCCGTGCAGGAGAGTGCGACATTGCCGCTGAAGCCATGGGTGGGGCTAATCGAGACAGTTGAAGTTGCCGCGTTTCCGGCGATAACAGGCGCGGGCGAGAGCTGTGAGGTCAGCACCTGGAAATTAGGCTGAGGCGATTTCACCTGGGTTGTGTTGAGGAGCACACCCACCCCGCCGACCGTGCCCGAGGAACTGCCCCAAGGGAAAACGATGTCAGGAAGGCCATCGCCATTCATATCCACAAACATCTCACCCTGGCCGACAATATTTGTCGTGCCGGGAGCCTGAATTAAGGAACCGAATGTGCCATCTCCGTTGCCCAAAGCGACTCCGGGGTAGCCGTTACCGTATATGTATACAAAGAGGTCCACTACACCGTCTCCGTCGAAATCAGCGATTCCATCCACCCGGTAGGGAAGCTCGGGCAGCAAGTTGAATGTGCCGTCGCCATTCCCCAGCGCCACTTGGACGACGTCCAGTAAGTCGGGCTTACCATCATTGTTGAAGTCCGCAGTCCAAGTCGCCGAAAAACTGTTCAGGTTGGCAGGAAAAATTGCCGGCTGAAAGGCACCATCGCCATTGCCGTAGAGAATCCCCGTGCCAGCGTCGATGTCCAACTTCCCGTCGCCGTTGAAATCCGCAATGGCTAAACTGGTTGCGCCTGCATCGTAGTAATAGGCTGGAGTTGTAAAGGTGCCATCGCCGTTTCCCAAGAGAATGGCCAAAGATTGGCCGTTTAGTTGGCCGGCCACGGCGAGATCGGGCTTGTGATCGTTATTGAAGTCAGCGACGTAGAGCTGAACATTAAGGTAACCGCCCGACACACTCTGGGGGTAAAAGACTGGCGGCTGGAAGCTGCCGTCGCCGTTTCCCAGCAGTACGCTGTAGCTCCAGTCTCGAGTCGCGGGATCCATTTCGATCACAGCTAAATCGGGATTTCCGTCTGCATTGAAGTCAGCCGATACAATTGCGTAGCCTGGCTGCTGAAGGGTATAGGTGTGGATCTGGGACAGATTGCCGGCACCGTCGTTACGAAGGACGTATAGGTTGGTCCGGGAGACTGCAGCGACATCAGTCTTGCCGTTTTTCTCGAAGATGCCGGTCGCGATGGAAAACGTAGTGCCTTCGGCAATCGCCGCCATCTGGGCTCCCTGGAAAGTGCCATTTCCGTTACCCAGCAGCACGGCGTTACCCTGAGCTACGTCTAGTTTTCCGTCCCGGTTGAAGTCGGCGACCGCGGGGCCGCTTGCGTTAGCGTATGTTGCTCGCGGCAAAGTGACGTAACTGCTGGTATTGGAGAAAGTACCGTCTCCATTTCCAAGATAGACTTGAGCAATGGTGGGATCACTGGCGAAAATCAAGTCGAGCTTGCCATCGCCGTTGAGATCTGCCGCAAGCAGTGGCCCAGCGCCGGAAAAAATAGCCGCGGGCGCCTGGAAGGTACCATCTCCATTTCCCATCAGAAGGTAAACGCTGCAAGGTGCAGCAGTGCAATCCGGAGAGCCGAAAGGAGAGCTGTTGCTGAGAACCAGATCGAGCTTGCCATCGCCCTTGAAGTCCCCCACAGCGGCATAGCCATAAGATACATACTTGGGTCCAGCCGATATTTTTGCTGCCTGAAATGTTCCGTTCCCATTGCCCAGCAAACCGACTACTTGTCCCGCAACGCCTGCGGCGGCCGCGGGGATACTTACTGCAACATCGACATTGCCGTCTCCGTTCAAGTCCCCCAACGACAGGAGAGCCGCACTGGTCGGGGGAATACCTAAACTATAAGGAACTGCGGTCTTAAACGTGCCGTCCCCGTTGCTGATGTAGACGTACAGCGAGTTGTTAAAGACACCGACCACATCCGCCTTGCCATCTCCGTTCAGGTCAGCCGCGGCTTGCGTTACCAAGGCGGCACCACTGGGCGTGCTGATTGGCGCCTGGAAAGTGCCGTCACCGTTTCCCAATAGCACGAGTAGGGTACCCGTACCCTGCTCCAATACGTCGGGCTTGCCATCACCGTTGAAATCGGCGACGGCCAGCACGTAACCCGACACCGGCGTTCCCAGAGTAAAAGTTCCATCGCCGTTTCCCAGATTTAACGTGCCGTCGTAGCTCAAGATATCGGGCTTGCCATCGCCGTTGAAGTCGGCCACGAAGAGGGTGTCATAGCCAGAGTAGGTGGGGGTTCGGAAGAACGAGACTTGCCCCTGTGCCGGCACAGAGAGAACGAGGAGAAGCAGAGAGACAAAGGCGGTGAGAATTGGTGCGCAGGTCATCATATACCCCGTTTGAGAGCGAGGGCAGACTATTCTCTGCTCTTCTTTCGATCTGGGAGGAACTCAACATGCCAAAGAGACTATCTCCTCCTCCTGCTAGTGGCAAGGGCCTTGGGCAAGTGTTGAAACCAGAAGGCGATGTCACAAACTTGCGCTGTCTGTTCGCCTTGATTGAGGGCAAAACGCGCAGGCGATGTTACGACAGCTATGCACGTTCCGTGTCGATTGGGAAAGATCGCGGGTTTACGACTTGGCAGCCAAGCATGTTCGCCGCAGACCCCCGTCGTGCTCGCTGGGAGGCTTCTTTCCCAGACTTAGTCTCGAGTCGAGAAGAATGGGGCAGCGACGTCCCTGAGCGGCCAGTCCCGAAAATCATCGCTGTTGAGAAGCCAAGCGATCACAACTTTCTGGTCGGGATAGATGATCAAGAAGGAACTGCTTCCTGCTACTCCACCGCTATGCTCAAACCGCCGCTCGGTGCCACGGTCTCCAGCGTCATGAATTTCCCAGCCGAGACCATATTTGGTCTTCTCGCCGCTGGCTATTGTTTGAGGCGAAAAGATCATTTTCAGAGTCTCTTGTTTCAGGAAGCCGGGCTTCAGCAGAGCTGAGCCGAAGCGAACCAGATCCTCAGCAGTTGACAAGAAACCTCCAGCAGCCCACTTGTAGCTCAAATCTGCATAAGCGCTGTTCCGATAGCTTCCATCGCTCGTCAAGTAGTACCAGCGCGCCCGGTTGGGAATGATTTTCTCATTTTCGTCGGCAACTGTATCTTGCATGCCTAGAGGCAGGAACAACTTGTCGTGCATAAAAGAAAGAAAGTCTTGTCCAGATGCTGCTTCGATGGCAGCGCTCGCGAGGACGTATCCGTAAGTCGAATAACGCCATTTTGTCCGGGGAGGGGCGACCAGGGGATCATCCTTAAAGCGCTTGAGCGATTCAGTAACGGAATGGTATGTGTCCACATTCTCCTTGTCGCCGTCCGCTGCATTGTAGTTCCGAATTCCTGCAAGATGCCCGAGTAGTTGGCGGGTACTTATGACGTAGCCCTTGTCTGGGAAGCTGGGTACATAGCGCTGTATGGGAGCATCTAGGTCGAGGTGCTTCTGTTCATAGAGTAGAGCTGCCCCCGCCGAGGTTAATGGCTTCGAAGTGCTTCCAATTCGGAACTTGGTCTTGGGAGTGACGGGAACACACTGCTCCAGGTCGGCAAGCCCAAATCCCTCAGCCCACACAAGCTTGCCATCGACTGCCACGGCAACAGACATCCCGGGGGGGCGGCCGATCTTGTTGTTTATGGCGGAACCGGAATTCCCCACGAACTCGTGGTCGTAGATCTCAAGCGCCGCCCGTCTCGCGCCCTCGATCTGCTTGGAGTACTCCGGCACGGCAACGGCCGTGTGCTTCTGTGCCTGCTCAAATGCCGTCTCCGCGCATTCGGCGATCCCAACGTTAGTTGTGGAAGCAACTGCAAAACAGACCGCCCAAGTGCGAACTACGTTCCCGCGCACTGACATACGGGTGAGTTTATCGGATTGTTGAGGAAATCAGATGGCATGTCACAAGCTTGCGCCGTCTGTTCGCCTTTGCTGAGGTCAAAACGCGCAATAGGGATATTACGACGACGCCAACCATCCAGGTCATAGAATGTAGCACGAAGGTCGGAGAGTCCTCGTACAAAATAGTCCCCGAGTCGCCCTCGGTCCGGGAGAGTATGCGATGTTTACTGGTGACACTCAGAGTGTAGTGTTTACTTTTGGTGTTGATGCATCAGAAAGATGACAAGACATATCCCAAGCCTTAGCCCAACCCGCGCCAACAATGTCGTAAGAGATCTGAACGCCCATAAAGTCACTCACTCGGCTTGGTCGCGACCGTCAGAAACTCCCTTCCCGTTCTGGAGCGGCAAAGCGGCTGGCAATCCGACGACAAGCGTATTGCCGGCTGACTCTCCCATGGCCTGAAGCATTCGCAGCTGCATGAGCTGTGGGTTCTCCAGCAGCATCCGAGCCGCGTTCGCCAAACTGCGCAAGGCTGCAGTCTCTCCGCGAGCACGTTCCAAGGAAGCTTCGCCCTCTTTGCGCGCTTTAACAACCTGGGCAAATGACTTCTTCAAATCGCCTGAAATCATCAGATCCTTCAGGTCGGCAGTGAGCAGTTTCAATCCCAGCCGCTGGACCTGTGGTTCGGCAAGGCCCCGGATCTTTTCGGCGAAGCCAGCGCGATTCTCCATCAAGTCGTCGGCCTTAGAGGTCGAGATCACCTCACGAACTGCCAACTGCAAAAGCAGATACAGCGCCTGAGCGTAGTTGGCCTGACCATTGATAGCTAATTGCGGGTCACGCATTTCATAGTTAGCTGCAACGCTCACCTTCAGGGGCACTCCATCTGCGGTGAGGACCTCTTGGCCCATCAGCGTTACGAAATTAGGCCGTACGTCAACCGGCGTAATGGTTGTCTTGGGTTCCAGTATCCAGTACTGTCCCGGCCCGAGCACGCTCAGGAAACGACCCTTACGATATCTCAGCGCGCGCTGGAACTCGTACACCGTCACACGAACAAGACGAACTCTAGCGATTCGCATCGCAATGTAGAAAACTAAAACCGCAATCGCGGATAAAACGTACCAGAACATTTCGCACCTCACCTTTCGACCCGACCCGGAGAATCACAAGCCGTAGGCGGAGGTCTAAACCCACAAAGCCTTCAGCGTGTTTGGTGCTGAGCACCCGATTCTCCAGGTCGCGCCTTTGTCAGCGTCGTGACAGGGGACGAACTGGCTCGCCAAATGCAAAGCTGACGGGAGATTCCCGCAAGCTGCGACTCGCCAGTTTTATTGAAACTCTTAGTCTGGGGAAGAGAGCGGCTGCTCCTTCGAGCATCCGGCCGCTAGTCGCGCATCACTCTCGTTCCACTGAAACGTAACTGCATTGTTCTTTGTCAGTCACCTCGAATCGCACCGGCAAGAACTTACGGATTACTTCCATATTGGTCTTCGCGTGCGTGTTGAGACTCACAGCTGAAAACGATCCGCGCCCAGCCAAAGCGAGGGGCAGCAGAAGTTGATCCGCAAGATGCTCGTCCACAGTTGCGGGCGAGTGTAGATACGCACTTGCCTGTTCAGCTGCATCTCTTGCAACGTCTTCTGCTCTGATTCCAAGCTTTCCAAACGATGTGAAGATCTCGGTTACATTCGAACTCTGCACCTCGATCATCACTAGGTTGCCAGGACTGACTGAATTCTTCGTGTCCTCGCATCGCAACTGTTCCGTATCCCAGTTCAATAGCTTTCCAACCGTATCTAGCTCGCGTCGGGCGATGTGGTACGGCAAATTCGCCACAAGAGCCGTGGCTCGTTTCGTGGCAATCTCGCCGCGCTCCTCCAGGTTGATCGGTTTCAACACATCTGTCGGAGTAATCTCAACAACAATGCGGCCTCCGCCCGCCGGATAGAAACCGTACCGTCCCAGCTCAAGCTTCACCTTGGGCCCCATACGTTCAATGAGCGGCACGAAACTCCGCTGGAGGAAATCGAAGGGCGGAGCAGCTGGATTGTGCGTTCCACCCTCGATCTCAACCCGGCTTGGTCCGGCAGCCGTGATCAGCGCCGGCAAAATCGTCTGAAGAACAAGAGTTCCGCTGCCCGCAGTACCAATCGCGAACCGAAAGTCCCCGGCGCGAATCTTGCCCGGCACAAACGTAAGCGCTTTGGAACCCAGCGAAGCCCCCTCGACTTCAGCAGAGCCAACTTCTGCCGCCGCCTGGACTGCCGTCAGGTGCTGCCGCAGCAGTCCAGGCTTCTGACCATTTGGGCGAATGTTCTCGATTCGGAAAGGCCTTCCGGTTACAAGCGACAGACTGAGCGAGCTGCGGAGAATCTGTCCGCCGCCTTCACCGAAAGACCCGTCGATCCGAACTATCGTTTCTGCATTCAAAGGCCCAACTTCCGCTTTAGGCATGTTCATCCCTTCACGCAAACCACCTGACGCAGAGTGTGCACGACTTCTACCAGGTCAGCCTGTGCCGCCATTACCGCATCAATTGGCTTATAAGCCGCAGGCGTTTCGTCGATCACGTCAGCATCCTTACGGCATTCCACGCCCTCAGTCATGCGGATGTGGTCTTCCACCGTGAAGCGTTTCTTTGCTTCGTGGCGAGACATCGCACGACCTGCGCCGTGGCTGCAGCTGTGGAAGCTCTCCGGATTACCCTTCCCGCGCACGATGTAAGAACGCGCACCCATGCTGCCAGGGATAATTCCCATATCTCCCTCGCGCGCACGAACCGCGCCCTTACGCGTGACGAGAACGTTCTGGCCGAAGTGAGATTCGCGTGCCACATAGTTGTGGTGGCAATTGATGCTCTTCAGTTCGGCTCTGAACTCCGACACGTGTCCGCTACCGCGAACCGCATCCACGATCTGGTGCATCATCAGATCCCGGTTCGCGCGAGCGAAGTCCTGCGCCCACTCGACTGCTTCGACATAGTCGTCGAAGTGTTCCGTGTGCTCGGGGAAATACGCGAGATCACGATCCGGCAAATTGACAAAGAATCTCTCCATGTCCTTCTTTGCCAGTTCGATAAAGTACGATCCCATGCGGTTTCCCACGCCTCGCGAACCGCTGTGTAGCATGAACCAAACCATCTCGCTTTCGTCCAGGCAGACTTCGATAAAGTGGTTTCCCGTTCCCAGCGTTCCCAGGTGGTTCGCATGATTTCCACGATCGAGCTTAGGGTGCTTCGACAAGATGGCATCGTAGCGGGGCTTCAGACCTCCCCATGCCTCTTGGTTGTCGGCCGGAATCTCGTGCCACGCACCTCGATCTCCCGCGCCGCCGTGATTGGTACGGCCGTGCGGAACAGCCTGTTCGATCGCTGCGCGGATGCCATGCAGGTTATCCGGCAGATCACGAGCATTCAGTGAAGTCTGGACCGCCATCATTCCGCAACCGATATCCACTCCGACCGCAGCCGGAATGATTGCGCCTTTGGTCGGAATCACGCTTCCTACTGTCGCGCCGATTCCCCAATGCACGTCAGGCATCGCGGCGATCCAGCGAAAGACGAATGGCAACTGGGCGACATTCAGCAACTGCCCTTTCGCCTGCTCCTCCAACTGGACCCCTTTCGTCCAGGCTTTGATCGGAACGCCCTGTCCGTTGTGAATTACGTTGTACGTTTCGCCTGACATTTTGGGTCTCCTTCTGCACTAGAGACAAGCAAGTACGGGGCCATAACAGGCTTCTCTGGAAGTTGCTGAAGTGTCGAGTGTTGCGCGAAATAGCCCGATCGAGACCCTGCAGTGCTTATACTATAGGATAAGATAGTATTCCAATGGATAAGACTCAACGCAGTGTCGTCGTTATTGGTTTGCTGGGCACTACCCTGGACATGGGCAAACACCCCGATCGTTGGCAGAACTGGCGCCCTTCCGTTTCTCTGTGCCGACAGCCAGATCTTATTGTCCGTCGCTTTGAACTGTTGCATGGCAAGCGCGACTCGTCCTTGGCAAAAACCGTGCGTGCTGACATACGAACTGTTTCGCCGGAAACGGAAATCCGTCAGCACGAGATGGAGTTCAGCGACCCTTGGGATTTTGAGGAAGTCTATGAAACGCTTTTTAGGTTCTCTCGTCAGTACCCGTTCGATACGGAATCGGAAGACTATCTGATCCACATCACGACGGGCACCCACGTCGCGCAGATCTGCTTGTTTCTCTTGACCGAGTCACGGTACATGCCGGGCCGGTTGGTGCAGTGTTCGCCCGAGCGGGATCGTAGTTCACCAGGAATCATCAAGATCATCGATCTCGATCTGTCCAAGTATGACCGGATCGCATCGAGATTTCGACAAGAGCAGCGGGACGCCGTTTCCTATCTCAAAGGAGGGATTGATACCCGCAATAGCGCATTCAACCATCTCATAGATCGCATTGAGCAGGTTGCCATCGCGACTCGCGACCCTCTGCTCCTCATGGGGCCGACGGGTGCCGGCAAATCGCTCTTGGCAAAACGAATCTACGAATTGAAAAAGAACCGCCGAGCGGAAGAGGGAGCCTTTGTCGAAGTGAATTGCGCGACTGTTCGTGGAGACGCCGCCATGTCGGCGTTGTTCGGGCACGTGAAAGGAGCGTTCACAGGCGCTCAGAAGGATCGCCCCGGCTTGCTTCGCGCTGCGGATAAGGGAGTCTTGTTTCTGGATGAAGTTGGAGAACTGGGTCTTGATGAACAGGCAATGCTGCTTCGGGCCCTGGAGGAAAAGACATTTCTTCCGTTAGGTTCGGATGATGAAGCTCACAGCGACTTTCAGCTAATCGCAGGAACGAATCGGGATCTATCTGCAGCTGTGCGCCAAGGCAGATTTCGTGAGGATCTGCTGGCACGCATCAACCTCTGGACATTCTCGCTCCCCGGGCTCAAGAATCGTTGCGAAGATATAGAGCCGAACCTCGACTTTGAACTCGATCGTTTCGCCGAGAAAGCAGGACGACAAGTCACTTTCAGCAAAGAAGCTCGCGACAAATTCCTTGCTTTTGCACTTTCTCCCACCGCCAATTGGTCCGGAAATTTCCGCGACCTGAACGCGGCGGTCGCTCGGATGGCCACACTAGCACCAGGCGGTCGAATTTCTACGAACATCGTGCAAGAAGAGATTACAAGGCTCCTAGCATCGTGGAGCGCTCCTGGCGAGTCACATTCTCAAGCCGATCTTCAGGAATTACTTGATGATAGGCAGTTGGAAGAGCTGGACCTCTTCGATCGCGCCCAACTAGCCTTCGTCGTGGATGTGTGCAGGCGTAGTCGCTCTCTGTCGGACGCTGGTCGTACGTTGTTCGGCGCTTCCCGAACACGCAAGACCTTCTCAAACGATGCGGATCGGCTCCGCAAATACCTCGGTCGCTTTGGTTTGGAATTCTCACAGATCCAAAATCTGACGGCCAGATCTTAGGTGCTCGGACTTGTCGGCGAACGGGAGGTTACCCGCAAACCGGCTCCGAGAGATTGCTCCGATGGTTTCCACTCTTGTGGGACACATTCCAGCGTTCTTGGTTTGAGAGCACTAAGAGTTACCTGTTGGCAGCAGGCTTGAGGCGGGCCGGCTCTTCGAGGATATCCAGGAGAGCAGTCGCGGCAATATACCCGGTCGCGCTTCGCATCGCCGATCCGTTTTACGATCCTCGCACGTTCCAGTCGTTCGATGGCGCGCTCTGCGGTCGTAAACGCGATCGCCAATTTGTCCGCCACGCCTTTTATAGTGATGAAGGGATTTGCCCCGAAGAGTTCGACCACACGCAACGGATTGTTGCTCGACTCTCCAGCGACTTTCTTCTGCCGCTCGGCCAGTAGTCCGTTGATGCGCATGGCTCGACTCAAAGCATCCTCAGACATGCGAGCGACTCCCAGCAGGAAATACTCCAACCAATCGTTCCATGCCCTACGCTCGCTAATCCCGCGCAAACCGTCGTAATGTTACATTATAGTCTCGCCTTGATGCTTCAAAGAACGCCGACAAATAGAGCAGCGCTGTCGGGAGAATCTGGCGCTCGATCAGGAACAAGGTTATGAGGAGCCGACCGACTCGGCCGTTGCCATCAAGAAACGGGTGAACGGCTTCGAATTGATAGTGGGCCAGAGCAATGCTCACGAGAGGCGGCTGGGTCGATTCATGCAGGAACTTTTCCCAGGCCGCAAGACACGGCTCGACCTCTCCCGGCGGGGGCGGGATGTAGGAAGCAGTTGCGATCGTGCTGCCAGGCTTGCCAATCCAATTCTGAATCTTCCGAAAACGTCCGGGCGCAGCTTCATGCCCCCTGGACGCCCGTCATGAGTTTTTCCTGCAACTCCCGGGCGAGCCTGACGCAAGGGGATGGTTCTTGAGGCGAGAGATCCCGTGCTCAAGAGCCACTGCGTAATTGCCAACTTCCCGAAGATCTTCGGGACTGCGATCCACGACCGCTCCCGCCTCAGCGGCAAATAACTCACCCAGCGTGGCCTGTGTGCCTTCAATCTTGCTCGATAGAACAGCTCACGCTGTACGAAAGGCCGGATCAAAATATGAGGATTGGGAAGCCGGCCATCCTCGCCCGCTAATCTTCCGACTAGCCGGTCTGCATCCGAGAGTGCCCCAATCAACCGCGGTGTCCACTCCAGTTCAGGAGGCAGGGGCGCTGGCACAAAAGCTGAATAGCTGCCCTGCGATACTTTCTGGCGGGGAATGTTGGTGGGGTGGGCCACCTCTGCCTTCCTAGGTTAAAAATAGCGTTCCGCGCTATTTTCACAATCTACGATAATCGAAAATAGCGAGACTGGCTATTTGCACTGCTGCTGTCCCTAGCAACAGGAGCGCACACGCCCGGACCGACCGACCTCATTTTTACAAGTGGCAGCACGAGCTCTTCAAGACGATCCTTGAGGAGGAAAATCTTCGCGACGACCGCGAAAGGCCGACCATGTACGGCGTACAGCCTACGGCATACATAGATCAGCCTGCGTTTGATGGAGGGAGCCAAAATCTATCAAATCGCTAAAAACTGTCGCAAGGGCGTCGGGATGATCGAGAAATATTACGCGGTAAACTGACGCTCGATCGGGCGCGAACGCACCGTATTGGGGAGTGCCCAGCCAGCGCTTCGTAGCAGCACATCTGGCCTCGAATGGCTTCCGATTTGTCCGCTATACGCCCACAATCCAGAAGCGCGGTTCCCAGCAGCCGGCTCCTGGCCCCGAATCGTTCTCTGAAGGGCACAATCGTAGCGCTGGCACTGAGTTTTGCATGTTGCGCTGGCAACACAAGTATGTTGTAATAGCAACATGGAGGTATCCATGAGCGAAATCCTGGAAGCGCTCTTCCATAGGCGAGCGGTGAAGGCCTTTGAGCCGGTCGAAATCCCACAAGTACTGCGTGAACAAATCCTCGATGCAGCCCGCCATGCTCCGTCCAGTTTCAATATGCAACCGTACCGCTTTTTTTGGGTGGAATCGTCGGCGAGAAAGGCGACCGCGGCGAAACTCTGCCTTGGACAGATGCCTGCGGCAACGGCGTCGGCGCTGGTGGTTGCGGTGGCCGACATCGGGTCGCTGGCAGCGACCTCGCAAGGACAATTGGAATGGATGCGCAGCAGGAGCGAGTTCAGCGAAGCAAAAATTCGCGACTACGAACGGACGGCAAAGATCGGCCGGATCCTTTTCATGCCGGGACCATTCGGTATTTTCGCTGCGATCAAATGGGGGATGTTCTGGCTGCTGAATTTGTGGAAAGTGATGGGAATGCCGCCCTTGTCACGCCAGGACTTGTTCAAATGGGCCACGAAGAGTACATCGCTAGCTTGCGAGAATCTGATGATCGCTGCCGAAGCCCTGGGAATCAACACCTGTCCCATGGAAGGTTTTGATGGTCGCAGGCTCTCTAAATATCTCGGACTGTCCGCCCGGTATCATGAGATTGTCCTGGTGATTGCGATCGGGAAGAAATCGCATGCCTACGTCGTACCGCCGCAGTGGCGAAGACCTCTCGAAGCAACGGTAACAATCCTATGAGCATCGTTCCAAGGAAAGAGGTTCCTGAAGACATCCTGAAAGATTCAGTACTTGCCCATATCGCAGCGGCTTATTTTTCGGTAGGAAAGAGGCTTGAGCGAAAGACTCGGTGTTCCGCGACCCGCGGTTTTATCCTGTCAACACTGCGAGGCGGCACTATGCTCAATCAGAATCAGATCGCCACGCTGCTAGGTTTCGACCGAACCGTTGTGCACCGGGCCATCAAGTCAATGGCTCAGGAAGGACTTGTGTCGGAACGAAAGGCGAAATCGGGCAGAGCAATTCACGTCCGGTTGACGCCAAAAGGAAACAAGTATAGGAAACGGTTGATCAAGGCCCGGATGGACGCCGATGAGAGTGTCCGGCATCAACTAACTTCGGATGAGCGTGCCACACTTCTTCGGCTCTTGAAGTTGATCGCTGAATTGGAGCTCTAGAGTAGGCTGCCTTGGTCCATTCTTGAACGGATGACCGGCAACCCTTACTTAGGATCATGTCAGGGTTGACCGTGATCCGAGAGCAGTGCGGTAGTGTCGAGCGTGTACGAAGCTCAAATCAGTGCCTTGGCGATTTTTAGTCAACCGAGGAGGCGTTCTGTTGTCCAGATTTCAGAGTCACGACCTGGGCACTCTGTATCGATCCGCCGTTTGCCAAATTGATTCGGGGTAGCTGGTTTGCTAAGGTCGTCGTCATGTCCGAGCGTACCACCGCGCAGATACGCGAATTGCTCGACTCCCTTTACCGCTTACCGCGTGGATTCGGGACGAATCCTGGCAACTCTGATCCGCTTGCTCGGTGACTTTGATCTTGCCGAGGAGGCGATGCACGAAGCCTTTGCGGCTGCGCTGAGCCTGTGGCCGAGGAGTGGAGTGCCCGGCCACCCACGACCATGGTTGATTTCGACCGCCCGATTCAAAGCCATTGATACTCTCCGTCGACGGGCAAGATTGGATGCGTCTCAAGACGAGTTCGTGCGATATCTCGAAGCGCAATGGAGTTCGACAGAAAGGTCCAATGAAGAGGACAGCTTTGAGGACGGCCTTGAGGATGATCGGCTGCGCTTGATTTTTACCTGCTGTCATCCATCTCTAGCGCCGGAAGCGCACGTTGCGCTTACCTTGCGTGAGGTGTGCGGCCTGACAACCGAGGAGATAGCAAAGGCCTTGCTGATCACTCCGCGTACGCTGGCGCAGCGCATTGTGCGCGCAAAGGCAAAGATTCCAGAGACACCGATTCCCTACGAGGTGCCGACGCCGCAGGAATTGCCAAAGCGGCTGGGCGCGGTGCTTCAGGTCATCTATCTCGTCTTTAACGAGGGTTATTCGGCTGCGGCGGGAGCGGAGGTAACGCGGGCCGAGCTGACCGACGAGGCGATTCGAGTCGGCCGGTTGCTGACCGAACTCCGGCCAGAGCGGAAGTCATGGGACTGCTTTCCCTGATGTTGCTGCACGAATCCCGTCACGCCGCGAGAACATCGCCGACCGTGAGCTGATTTTGCTGGAGAACCAGGATCGCTCACTTTGGAACCGGGAGCAGACCGTGGAGGGAGTGGCGTTGCTGGAGAAAGCCCTGAAGTCCCGCCGCTTCGGTGCCTACACTCTGCAGGCGGCCATTGCGGCCGTTCATGCCGAGAGTTCCTCCGCGGCATCCACGGACTGGCGCGAGATTACGCTGCTCTACGATAAGTTGCTTCGGGTTCAGGCATCCCCGGTTGTCGAACTGAACTGCGCAGTGGCCATTGCCATGTGCGAAGGTCCGGAGCAGGGTCTTTGTCTGATCGACGACTTGCTGGCGCGCGAGCACCTCTCCCACTATCACCTCGCGCACTCTGCCCGTGCGGACCTGTGCCGCAGATTTGGGCAAATTCCGGAGGCCCGTGCTTCGTATGAGAAGGCGCTCGCCCTGGCGCAGCAGGAACCGGAGCGCCGTTTTCTCGCCAGGCGGCTCGAGGAATTGAAATAAAACTCGAGGAATTGAAAAAAGTCCGTCTCGGTTGTCGATTTTGTCCGTGCGCGACGACTATAGGATGAACGATCCAGGGCGCAAGGCTGTGCTGCTGGCTCGAAGACCGCTATAGGGGAAGTCATGACGCAGGATTTGGTTGCTATTCACCACCCCGACGACTACGACCCGTCCGCAGAGGACGAAGCGATCTCCCGCGATATCGACGCGCTCAACGATGAGATGGTGGCTGCCGGTGTCAGGATTTTCGTTGGCGGCCTCTCCCCCGCCAGCAGCGCGAGGTCGCTGCGAGCGCAGCCCGATGGTAAGGTTCTCATCACCGACGGGCCGTACCTGGAGACCAAGGAGCACATAGGCGGTTTTTGGGTGCTGGAAGCCGCTAATCTGGATGATGCACTTGCGTGGGGGCGCAAGGCTGCCGTCGCCTGTCGGGCGCCGGTCGAGGTGCGTCCGTTTAACTGACGGAGCACCCGACGGAAACAACTGAGCGGCAGTGACAACACTGCCGGCGATGCCGGCCTGACGGGCCGGTGTCGGGGTGCCGCGAGCCGGGTCAGCATCCCTATTTCCAAGTGGCATTACCTGGCTCATCGAAAACCGGGGACACCCGCAAATTAAACAAAATCAGATAGGACTCGAAGGAACTCAGTCATGAGAAAAGTCAATGTGCTTGAATTTGTCTCCCTTGATGGTGTCATACAAGCCCCAGGCGGGCCAGAGGAAGATACCAGTGGCGGCTTCGCGTATGGCGGGTGGATAAGTCCACACTCCGACCCTGTTCTTTCAAAGGCCATAAAAAAGCAGATGAACATGCCGTTTGACTTGTTGATAGGGCGCAGAACCTTTGACATTTGGACACCATTCTGGCCGCAACATAATGACATTTGGCCAGCCGTCAACACCGCGACCAAGTACGTCGCCTCGAATACCATGACTTCTCACGAATGGCAGCCGTCCGTGTTTCTAAACGGAGATATTGCGGAGAAAATCACCAAAATTAAGCAACTGGAAGGGCCGGATTTGCACGTTTATGGAAGCGCAAATCTCGTTCAGACGCTCATCAAGCATGATTTGGTCGATGCGTTCTGGCTGAAGATATTTCCGATAACGTTGGGCGGTGGAAAACGATTGTTTGCCGATGGCACGATCCCGACGGCATTCAAGGTGACGGAAAGCACAGTCACCTCGAAAGGCGTCATTATCGTGAATTACGAGCGTGCAGGTGCAGTCCCAACCGGAAGTCTGTAAACATTCGGCCGGGTGGCCCGGGCTTTTGATTTGCGGGCATTACCAACACTGTGGGTGCCCCATTTCTTCGCGTTTTTTGCGAAGGGCGGGAGTCGGAAATGCCGGCGCCAAGTGGGTTTGATCACGTGTCCAAAACAAAATCAAATAGCCCACGCAGCCTCGCCACCCACCCTTGAAGAAACGCAAGGATGGGGACACCCTCAGTGGGAATGGTGTACACAAGAGTCGTTGAAGGTGTCCCGCCCAATTCTGAAAGAAGTGAAATGTCTGTCGGTGGGTTGTATATCATTTATCGGATTCGTCGGATGGTGCTTCCATTCGTCCGAGTCTACGGGCAATGGGTTGAGGAACACATCATTCCGCTGTCTGAGCAGCTTTCAGAAAATGGCGGAAACCGTGGAGCGGGAAGCATAGGACGACCTCGTGTCGCAACCCTGCTGACGGGGGCACTCCGTGAAATTTGGAATTGACAAAAATGCATAGCCGGACGCGAAAAGGCAGCTCTTTGCGCCGCTCGGAGCAGTCAGATAAAAAACGCTGGAAAGAGCGCATCCTCGCGAGGTTCTTCCTTGCGACCTGACCAGTCGAAAACCTTCAAAACCGGCAACATTTACTTACACACTGTCACGCTTCGTGCGTTGTAAGTTATTTGTTAACAATAATATAATTGAATACTCGGGGGACTTAAAAGGCTGTGCCAGACGCAGGTTGATGGCGTGCACGCGCCGAAGCTTTTGTCTTTAGCCATGTGGCGAGCGCCGCACATGCCATCGCTCAAGGTAGTATTCCTCTTTTTTGGTTTGGTTGAAGTTGTACTGCTCTGGTCACAATCATTGGTTTGGACTCCCTCTGGCTCCCTGATCCGACACCGCTTTCCGTTTACCTCCGTTACTCGGCGGGTTCCGGTCGCAACGTGCCCCTCCGCAGAGCTCGCTCCTTCATCAACACGAAGAAAACCGGAACCAGAATTAGTACGTGAATCGTGGACGTAATCATTCCGCCGACCATGGGAGCGGCAATCGGCTTCATCACGTCGGAGCCGATACCGCTCGCCCACAGGATGGGAATCAGGCTGGCGAGAACCGCACAGACCGTCATCAGCTTTGGTCTGAGCCGTTGCACTGCACCCTCGATGGCAGCCTCGTGAATATCGGCGTCTGTCAGAGGGTGATCTGACGCAATGCGCTTATTGAGCGATTCGTGCAGATAGACGACCATGACGACGCCCGTCTCCACTGCAATACCGAACAGCGCGATATACCCGACCCAGACGGCCACGCTGAAGTTGTAGCCAAGCAGCCGCTGCAAGATCAGCCCACCGGTCATGGCATAGAACGTAGGGAAGATCAGGACCATGGCCTCAGTTAGTGAGTGGAAGACCAGGTACAGGAGCAGGAAGATTGCGAAGAACACCACGGGGAAGATGATTTTCATCCGTTCCTTCGCCCGCAGCTGGAATTCATATTCGCCCGACCACTGATAGGTGTATCCCGCGGGTAGCTGCAACTTCTGGCGAAGCAGGTTGCTGGCCTGGTCTACGAAGGCGCCGTAGTCGGCGGTGTTGAGATCAATATAGACATATCCCGTGAGCTGGCCATCTTCATCGCGAATCATCGCCGGGCCGCGTGAAAACGAAATCTTGGCGACTTCGGAAATCGGTATCTGTGCCCCGGAAGGCGTGGCGATCAGCACGCGACTCAACTCTCCGATGTTGCCGCGAAGGTCACGCTGGTAGCGGACATTGATCGGATAGCGGCTGCGGCCTTCGACGTTTTCGGCAACGTTCATGCCTCCAATGCCGGATTCCACGGCTTGTTGCACGTCAGCAATGGTCAAACCGTATTTCGCCGCTTCGGGCCGGTTGACCTCTACGTTGATGTAAAAGCCCTGGGAGACCCGCTCGGCGAAAATCGAACGTACCTGCGGTAACCCCGAGAGAATCTGCTGCACCTGTGCCCCAAGCTGCTGGATTTGCTCCAAATTGGTGCCTTGAAGCTTCATTCCTACAGGCGTCTTGATTCCCGTGAGCGCCATGTCGAGACGGTTTTGCACTGGCATGGTCCAGCTGTTCGTCAGACCTGGAAACTGGAGCTTCTCGTCCATTTCGCGAATGAGTTTTTCGTAGGTCATCCCCGGTCGCCACTTTTCACGCGGCTTCAGCATCACGGTCGTGTCGTACATATCGAGGGGAGCGTTGTCGGTAGCACTGTCGGACCGACCCACCGCTCCGAAGACGTCCTCAACTTCCGGAAAGGACCGGAGAATCCGATCCTGTTCCTGCAAGAGCTGCGAAGCTTGGGTGATGGAAATACCGGGAAGTGCCGTGGGCATGTAGAGCGATGAGCCTTCGAACAGAGGCGGCATGAACTGACTGCCCATCTTGAACACCAAGGGAAACGTCACCACCAGGAATGCCAAGTTAACCAACAACGTCGTTTTGCGGTATTTCAGGCAGAGTCGTAAAACCTGCAAATAGAGTGCCTGCGTAACCTTTGAAATCGGATTTTCCGATTCGGGCCGCAGCTTCCCTCGGATGAAAATGACCATCAGAATGGGAACCAAAGTGATGGCCAACAAGGACGAGAAGCCCACGGCCAGGGTTTTCGTCCATGCCAGCGGACGGAACATGCGCCCTTCCTGTGCTTCCAGCAGGAACACCGGGAGGAACGAGACAACAATAACAAGGAGTGAAAAGAATAGCGCGGGACCCACCTGCTTGGCGGCGTCGATGAGAATGTGCACCCGCTCACGATCCGATGCCGGAACGGGCCGCTCGGATAAATGTCGGTATCCGTTCTCCACCATGACGATGGCGGCGTCCACCAACACGCCGATTGCCAATGCCAGCCCGCCTAGCGACATGATGTTGGAGCTCACGTTCAGGTAGTACATTGGAATGAAAGAGATCACGAGCGCGATCGGTAAGGTGAGAATGGGGATCAGCGCCGAGCGGAAGTGAAACAAGAACACGATAATGACCAGAGAAACGATGACCGCTTCCTCCAGCAGGCTATGTTTCAAAGTGTTGATTGATTCGCTGATCAGCCCCCCACGGTCGTAGCCGGACACGACCTCGACTCCCGGCGGCAACGATCCTTTGATCTCAGCCAGCTTCTTCTTGACGCCATTGATCACATTGAGGGCATTCAACCCATACCGCATGACGACAATGCCGCCCACGGTCTCGCCTTCACCGTTCCACTCAGCCACACCTTCGCGCAGGTCTGGGCCGAAGGAAACCGTGCCCAGATCCTTGATGAGTACGGGCGTACCGTTCTTCGCCATCACCGGTACGTTCGCCAGATCATCGAGCGATTTGAGATAGCCCAGCCCGCGAATCATGTATCGCGTACCGCTTAGTTCGAGTACCCGGCCACCGACTTCATTCGTGCTCGATTTCACTCGGTCAATAACGGTCGAGAGCGGTATGCCATAAGCAAGCAGTTTGTTCGGATCAACCTGCACTTGATACTGACGCACGAACCCGCCGATGCTCGCGACTTCGGCCACACCAGGAACCGTTGCCAACTGGTAACGCAGGCGCCAGTCCTGAATGCTTCGCAGATCGGCGAGGCTCTGCTTGTGACTGTGATCGACAAGCACATATTCGTAGACCCAACCCGCACCGGTCGCATCGGGACCGATGGCAGGATGTACATTTGCAGGAAGGCGCCCGGCGATCGTCTGCAGATACTCCACAACGCGAGAACGAGCCCAATAAAGATCGGTCCCGTCTTCGAACACCACAAAGACGTAGGAGTCATTGAACATGGTCTGGGCGCGGACCGCTTTCACCTGCGGCGCAGCCAGCAAAGCAGTGACGATTGGGTAGGTGACTTGATCCTCGATGATGTTGGGTGGCTCGCCCTCCCAGTTGGTGTGAATGATCACCTGGACGTCTGAAATGTCCGGCAGGGCGTCCAGCGGAACGTGGCCCATGCACCAGATTCCGGCCAGCGTAAGCATAAGCACTCCGGTAAAGACCAGAAAGCGATTGTGGGCACACCACTCTATGATTCGGGAAATCATGATTACATACCTCCCGTGACATTGAGCGTGAGCTGCTTGTTGGCAATCGTCTGCCCGTTTTGTTGTGCCCTGATGGCGACCTGCCAAGTGCCGCCAGAACCGAGATCGCCCTTGCCTTCATACATTCCCCCGCCCTTGTCGCTGGCGTTGATGACGGTTTTCATGGAGGCCATTCCCATCGCCGGCATTGCGGCCATGAAGAAGGTCACGGTCAGGTTTGCTCCGACGATTGGCTTCCCATCCTGTCCAGTCAGCTTCAAGCGAACGGTGTTATTGCCCTTGTGCGGAGGATCGGGATCAGTCGTCAGTTCGACATTCGCTTGCTGTTGTGTGGGAGCATTCATCGAAGCCGCCTGACCGGCACCGGGAGGCGGGGGAACAAACGCGCCCGCTGCCGCCTGCAATTGGGCTTCGGAATCAATCAGGAAGTTGGCCGAAGTGACAATTTGTTCTTGCCCTCTGATGCCCTTCGTGACCACCTGCTCGTCGCCAACTTGAGGCCCCAACTCGACCTCACGCGGCTCAATGCTCCCCTCGCCTTTGTAGACGAACAGCAGGTTCTTGGTTCCGGAATGAAAAGCCGCGCTGGCCGGGACAACCAACTGCCGTCCCATTGGCAGTTTCGCGCGAACATTCACGTACATTCCAGGCCTCAACTTCAGGCCGGGATTTGCAAACACTAACCGCACCGGCAGGGTGCGCGTGTTCATGTCCAGCTGCGGAAGGATGTAATCCACTCGTCCGTTGAACACTCGGCCGGGATACGCATCGACCGTGACCTCTGCGGGATCACCCGGCTTGATCTCTCCTGCATCGCTTTGGAATACCTGGGCAAGGACCCAAACATCGGAAAGGTCGGCGATCGTGTACAGCATGGTTTCGGGCTGAACGTACATATTGGGCAGCGCGTTTTTCTGCGTGATGTAGCCCGAAACGGGAGAATTGACTGTCAGATCGGTAATCGCCTTTCCGCCTCGATCCAACTTCTCGACTTCGGCAGGAGACACCTCCCATTGCAGAAGTCGCTCTTTGGCCGCACTAAACAGAGAAGACGCACCCGAAGCTACCCCGCTCACTTTGCTCTGTTGCAAAGCCTCGGAGTTCTTCTTTGCCAGTAAGTATTCGTGCTCGGTCGAAACGAGATCAGGGCTATAGATCGTAAATAGCGGTTGGCCCTTGCCAATAAAATTTCCTGTGGCGTCGGCATAGACTCTGCGAATCCAGCCGGCAAACCGCGTCTGCACATAGGCCTGCCGCCGCTCGTCAACTTGCACATTGCCATAGAAGCGAAGCTCAGTGTTGACCAGCTTGGATTCAACCTTCCCAAGCACAACGCCGATGCTCTGCATCCGCTGGGGCGTGAGTTGGATCGGCGCAAGTGGCGTCTCTTGCATATCGCCGCCTTGAGAGTCGCCTCCCGCTTCCGGCTCGGAACCCGAGGCGTTGGCCGATGAAGTTTCAGCCATCGCCTTCATAGACGCGCTGGCGGAACGGTGGCCAGGCTGCGGCGAAGCTCCGGCATGGCTTAAACGCCACCACAGAACAGTAGCCACAATCGCGAGCACAATCGTTGTGGTCAGTGCAATCCAAAACGCCCGGCGAAAACTATTGTTCTCGGTGTGAAGCATGTCTGATTCCTCATTTGCATTCATTCTGAACTTGCGCTCGTTCACGGCACATCCACCCCGGTCAGACGCTTTAGTTCAGCCAGTGCCGATTCGTGCTCCACTAACTCACTTCGATATTCCAGGTCGAGGTTCAAGACATCGAGAAACCCGGAAAGCAAGCTCTCGAAGTCTTGTCTGTTCGATTGGTAAGCAGACAGGGCCGATTGAAACGTAGCTTCCGATTGTGGGACGAGACCGTCGCTATAGATCTTCAACCGCTCTTCCGAGGTCTTGGCACGAACATACTGCTGCTGAACTTCCGAACGCACGCGCTGCGATTCAGCGTCTAGCTCTTGCCGCGCGCGCTCCTGGTTCTCCTGTGCTTCGGCAAGTTCGGCCTTCTGGCGCCCACGATTCGGCAGCCGAATGCCGAAGGTCGCCATGTAGTAATCGCGGAATTTATCAGCCGTGTGCTCATACGTATAGCTGACGTTGAAGTCGGGACGAAAATTCTTATGCGCCAATTCCACTTGGGTTTCCTGCTGCCGGATGGAGGCCTGTTTTGAGTGCACATCCGGATTCTGCTCGCGAGCTCGCTGTAGCAGTTCAGCTGCGGAATACGGAAGACGTCTCACGGTGAGGGTCTCGGCGACGATGTCCGCGGACTCCTGCGGTCGTCCCAAGACCTGCTTGATCTGGGCTTCAAGCAGTCCTTCTTCCTGATGGTGGTGTGCGATCTCTTGCAGAATCTTGGTGTGTTGCAACTGAGCTTTCAGCACATCCTGTTGATTGCCTTGTCCCACCCGATATCGGGCTTCAGTGGCCTGCTCGACCTGATTCAGTAGCTCGTCACTCCTCTGCAGGACACCGAGGGTTTGCTGAATGTAGGCCAAGTGGAAATAGACCATCTTGAGATTCCCCACCACCGTTCTGCGAGTTGAATCGGTTTCCGCTTCCATGGAGTCGGCTTCGTGTTCGGCGACCTGGGCGCGCAACTGCCGTTTGCCTGGGTAGGGGATGTCCTGCGACGCTCCAAATCCGATATAAGCGAAATCGCTGTTGCTGTAACCCGCAAAAGGTCGGGGGCTGCCCACGCTGAACTGCTGCACTGACAGTTGTGTCTCGGGTAGAGCGGAGACCTGCTTGGGAACAGTTCGAGAGGCCCGCCATGCGTGGAACGAGGCCGCAATCTGTGGATTCCTCTGCTCTGCCTCTTGGATTAGCTCACCCAGAGACGTGGGCATTCCCACGTGCTCGGCCATACCGGGCGATTCAGGAGTCTGCCTCTCCGGACTTGACGGCTCTTGAGCGCCGGCGTTGCCAACTAGGGCTAGCGACCCAAAGAACAGAGCCGCAACGATAAAGGAAATACGAGTGCACCCGAAGAGACTTCGGGACAAATGAGTGGATTGCATCTTTCCTCCGCAAGCAAACACCAGTCTGTAGGCGCACGAACGTGCAGACGCACGAGTGCGTTAGCAGCTCAGAGGAAAGACGATCAGATTCTTAAGACTGTGGTCGTTAGAGACTCTAGCCCTGGCGGACTATGCGTGCACGAAACCCGAGACGACCATTGTGCGACCGAGAAGTACGAGTCGGTTTGGGCCGTAAGGGGAAGCGCGTGAAACAGAACCAAACTGACATGATCCAATTGTAACGAGGCGGTCTTCAGAGCGTGAAAGTCCGCAGGGGCGACGGCGACCTTACAACAAGGATGGGATTTAGCCATCCCCATGTCCCCGCACCGTTCCGCCATCTTCTTGCAACACTCGCGCTCGGCCGATGTCATTTCTGCACCGGGCAACACGCAAGCCGCAAGCGGCAGCGCAGCCAACATCAGCGCCAGAGCGGCAACACCGAGTTTGCCAAGCAGCTTCATAACCTCACGAAAGTATAGGTTCAACCGTAGGTTAGACGCAATCCACCTCGGAAAGTTGGGAAAGTTGGGAAAGTTGCAGGTTACGAACGTTCGAATGGGAGTAGTCGCCGACCACCCTAAGCAGCTTTGCCATGAGAGCATCTTTCCAGCTGAGGCATAGTTCTCTCGCGGAATCAATGGTTTAGTTCCGAGGTATGACCTTCTTTAGAACTTATCCGCTCGTCGCATGCGCCAGGCCAGTTCGGTTAGGGACGACAGAATGGGCCACACGCTGTAACTTCAGTCGCCGAAGCAACTGGGCATTCACAGCCACGATCATAGTAGAAGCGCTCATGGCGACTGCGCCGATGCTCATGGGCAGATCAACTCCCCACCGGACGAGAAGGCCTCCTGCGACCGGGATGGCGACAATGTTATAAGCGGTGGCCCAAACCAAATTCTGGATCATCTTTCTGTAGGTAGCACGAGATAGTTCGATCGCTCCAACAACGTCGCGCGGATCGCTGCGCACTAGCACGATTCCGGCCGATTCAATGGCCACGTCGGTTCCGGCTCCAATGGCGATTCCGACATCTGCGGTGGCCAACGCCGGTGCGTCGTTCACACCATCACCAACCATCGCGACCCTCTTGCCACGCGATTGAAAGCGCCTCACTGCGGAAGCCTTGTCGGCTGGTAAGACTTCGGCAGCGACGTCATCGATGCCAATGCGGCGGGCGACCGAATCGGCAACCGTCTTCGAGTCTCCGGTGATCATTGCGACCCCAATACCAAGCCGATGAAGATCTGTGACCGCTTCCCTGGATTCGGGCCGAATCTCATCCTCGATGGCGAAAGCGCCGAGGAGTCGTCCTTCGGCGGCGACATAGAGAACCGTCTTGCCACCTGACACCCATCCGGCGGTCAACTTTTCGACTTCGGGTAGCACCGTTATCTTGCCTTCGGTCAGCAGACGCGGTCCGCCGACAATAACGCTCCTGGTGTCTACCCGCGCCTGTGCCCCCCGGCCAGGTAGCGCGTCGAAATCAGCCGCTTGCAATGTGGGCAGCTTTCGCCGTCTGGCTTCGGCCACGATCGCTTTTGCGAGCGGGTGTTCGGAGTTTGCTTCGACGGCGGCAGCAATTACAAGCACGTCATTTTCATTGTTGCCGGGCGTAACCGTGATGCGCGATAACGCAGGGGATCCACGTGTGAGCGTTCCGGTTTTATCGAAAATCACTAAATCCAAATTCCGGGCACGTTCGAGCGCGAGTCTGTCCTTGATGAGAAGGCCGTTCTGCGCTCCGAGCGATGTCGAGATTGCAATCACGAGTGGGATTGCCAGCCCCAGGGCGTGTGGGCAAGCAATGATGAGGACGGTTGCCGTTCTGATCAGAGCATGCACCTTGTCTCCCGAGGACCACCAGTAAACAAGCGTAATCCCGCCGGAAGCTACGGCTACGTAGAAAAGGATTGCTGCCGCACGGTCGGCAAGAGCTTGCGCGCGAGACCCAGAAGCTTGTGCGGCCGCAACCAAACGCATGATTCCGGACAGAGCAGTCTGCTCCCCGACTGCCGTGACGCGGACTCGAAGGCTTCCGCCGCTGGCCACCGTGCCCGCGATAACGGTCGACCCAGTACCCTTCGACACCGTTCGGGACTCGCCGGTAACCAGCGATTCGTCAACATCGGCGGTCCCTTCGATGACCGCGCCATCGGCTGGGATGCGGGTTCCGGGCCGGACGAGAACGATGTCACCCACCTGCAACTCAGAGATCGGAACGGTTTCGGTCTCCGCACCCTTTACGCGCTCGGCAGTGTCTGGAAGCAGCGCAGCGAGTGCATCAAGCGCGCCGCGAGCCTCGGAAACAGCTCGCATTTCCAGCCAATGGCCGAGGAGCATGATTGTGATCAGAGACGCAAGCTCCCACCAGACCTCTACCTCGAAGAGGCCAAGAGTTGCCGCGAGCGACGTGCCAAAGGCGACTACGATCGCCAGGCTGATGAGCGTCATCATGCCGGGCTGGTGATCGCCAAGTTCGCCCCATGCCCCGCGGATGAAGACTGGCCCGCCATAAACGAGGACGAGCGTCCCAAGCACAGCGGGGATCAACTTCGAACCGGGAAAGGAAGGTGCGGTGTACCCAAGCCAGTGTTGGACATCGGTCGACCAGAAGACCACAGGAATGGTGAGAGCGAAACTCAACCAAAACCTGTCGCGAAACATGGCGACAGAGTGTCCCGCGTGATGGTGGTGATTTGCGTGGGCTCCTGACATGCTGAGGCGGGCATGCGGACTGACTGGTTCGTGAACGTGGTGCGTCATGTGGTCCATCTTGAATTCTGGAGTCTGCAAACTCTCGTGGGGGCGTGCCTACGGGTTCACACGATCAGCACGGAGCCAAACGCCGGAGCCCGGAACTTGTATCGTAATTTGCCGATCCACGAATCTCTCGCGCTCAGTTCGTGTAAGCACCAACCTTGCCAAAGTCAGTGAAGTCACTGAACGTATCCGAAAGGCTTGCCCGACAACGGCAAACATCTTGATCGGTCCTGATCCGCAGGGACGGGCGTGTGTCTCCCCGTTGTCATCTCGACGCTCCGGCGACACCGATTGTAAGGTGGAATTCTCCAAACGTACCTAAACAGGGAAATCCTTGGCCGTAATTTACGTTGCTCCGCCTCTTTTCATGCCCCGCGTCTATCTGATAACAACGACTCCAACAGATGCATTGTTACCCATGGTCCGACCTCTGTTCCGGCGGCTGCAGCGTGAGCCAGGTGAGCGATTGGATTGCTGGCGTTTCCGATCGCAAAAACTCCCGGTCTGCTCGTACGCCCATGCTCGTCAGTCTTGGCAAAACCGGCATCATCCACATCGCAGAGAGAGGCGGCGAGATCTGATGCAGGCCTCAATCGGGTCGCAATCCAGGCGGCATCACACGGTATCTTGGCACCGCTCTTGGTCGAAACAGCGACAAGCCGGTCATCCTCGTGAACAAGCCCAGTCACTTCATCGCGCACAACTTCAATTCCGAGCAGACGCAGTCGCTCGGCGCCGGTCGCATCGAATGAATGCTTCGTCACAACCCTCACGTTGGGCGACCACATCGACACCCAGGAACCTAAGTGTGCCAGGCGTTCCGGCAGGCCGAACACAACGAAGCGCTGGTTCCGGACTTCATTTCCGTCAAAGCATGGGCATATACTGGAGATCGCACCCCCAAACCTTTCCTAGTCCCTTCAAAGGCGGAAGTTCGTCAATGAGACCGGTGGCGAGCACTATCGACCTTGCCGTGATCGTTACATCCAGAGCAAAGACATCAAACAGTCCATCTGACCGCGATTCGATTTTCGTGACGATCCCGCTACGGATTTGTGCGCCGTAACGCATCACTTCCTCGCGTGCTTTCGTCAGCATCTCGTCTGGAGTCCAGCCGTCGAACCCGACAAATTCGCGAACGCGTTCTACTGCAAAGATTCGAGAACGGCCAGCGTCGTACACAATCGTTGACCGTCCCGCCCGCGCAAGGAACAGGGCGGCACTCAAGCCAGCAATACCGCCCCCAACAATGACCGAGTCAACGAATTTTGAACCTTCGCAAAAGGGAGTCTCGCTATCCGAACTCATGCGATTTGTGATGTCGAGCAGTTACAGGAGGACTCGTGAAAATAATTTGCCCGGTCGAGATCGTCGATAAGCCGAGGTCGACCGCTTTGGCTAAGCCTCGTCAACGGCGTTTGGTGGTTCGATATGAACCTTGCGCCGAGAACTTTCTGCGCATGTTCAAGCCCGCCTCGTCTCCGATTCTGCTGAGGTATTTATGAGATGGGTTTGGTTCTAGATTCGTTTTGCATCCACTGCGTGCGGAACGAGAACATCAGGTGCACCGGCCGGCAGGCTGGGGACAAGCCAACTAAATAATGCCGTTGCCGCCGCCGCGCCGACCAACTGTGCCGCAATGAAGCCAGGAGCGTCCGCGGGGCGAATGCCGCTGAAGGTGTCGCTCGCCGCCCTTGCCAGAGTCACGGCAGGATTGGCAAACGATGTCGATGCGGTGAACCAGTATGCCGCCGTGATGTACGCCCCAACCGCAAAGGGGACTATCGACGTGCGGAGTCGCGAACACCCCCAGATCACGGAAAGCAACCCAAACGTTGCGATGAATTCGCTAAATATCTGCGGCGCTCCGCCGCGACCGTGTCGGGACGCTGAAATTAGAGGTAAACCGAACATCGCATGAGCGCTACGACACCGACGTAGGCGCCCACTACCTGGGCGAAGATGTAAGCAGGTGTTTCGCGCCAGGGCATACCGCGCTGCCATGCATCTGCGAGCGATACTGCGGGATTGAAGTGTGCTCCCGAAACAGGCCCAAACGTGAGGATCAGTGCTACCAAAGCGGCTCCAGTTGCGATCGTATTCGCGAGTAAGGCGATTGCAATATTGCCGCCGGACAGTCGCTCTCCCATGATCCCAGAACCGACGACCGCCATCAGCAGGAATGCAGTTCCAACAAACTCTGCGGTGATGCGAGCGGACAAATTGAATTTCATTGGCCGCCGATCTTGTCGATTTCTTTCTTGATTGCCAGCTTGCTGATGGTAGCGAGCGGAAGACAGAGGAATAGACCGATGCGGCGTTCTAGAGTCACAAAGGCTTCACGGTAAGCTCGCTTGATTTCTTCAGCCGTCCCACGAACGGCAGCCGGATCCGCAACTCCCCAGTGAGCCGTCATCGGCTGACCCATCCAGATGGGGCAGACCTCTTTCGCAGCGTTATCGCAGACCGTGAAGACGAAATCTAGCTTGGGGGCATCTAGCTTTGCGAACTCGTCCCAACTCTTACTTCTCAGGCCATCGGTTGGCAAATGAGCACTTTCCAGCTGCGCGATGGCCTCCGGACGAACCGCGCCCGAGGGATGGCTCCCGGCACTGTAGGCGGTAAAGTTCGGTCGGCCTTTGTAATTCATGATCACCTCGGCCATGATGGAGCGAGCCGAGTTTCCGGTGCATAGGAACAAGACGTTATAGTGTCCTTGCATGATGTTCCTCACTGGCAGCAGGTTGGGCCGCAGCAGGGTTCCTTTGGCTGCGGCTTGACGGCCCGCACGAAGGCACTCATGAACTTGCCGTCAACCTGGAGCGCAATCGCATCCGCGTCTATGTTTTGGCCGGAAAGAAACTCCCGTGCGTCCTCAATGCGATAAATTCTGGTTGGCTCAATCTCAATGGTCTCGAAGCCGGCGGATGCCAGTTTGGCCCGGTATTCATTCTCTTGTAGGGCACCCGCAACACAGCCAACCCAAAGAAGCACACTTTGGCGAATCTCAGGCAGCATCTCGCCATGAGTCACAACATCGGACACGGCAAAGCGGCCGCCTGGTTTCAACACGCGAAAGGCCTCTTGTAAGACGCGATCCTTATCTGCTGAAAGGTTGATGACACAATTGGAGATAATCACGTCAACTGAGTTGTCCGGCAGAGGGATATGCTCAATCTCACCCTTAAGGAATTCGACATTCTCAACTCTGGCTTTGCGCTTGTTCTCGTTGGCGAGCGCAAGCATTTCGTCGGTCATGTCTAGGCCGTAGGCCTTCCCGGTTGGCCCGACCCGCTTGGCAGAGAGCAGCACATCGATACCACCACCTGAGCCGAGGTCCAAGACAACTTCGCCCGGACTTAACATCGCCAGAGCGGTTGGATTGCCGCAGCCGAGCGACGCCAGCAGGGCCTCCTCGGGAATCTGTCCAGCCTGCGTTGAATCATAGAGGTTTGTTGTGATCGGATCGCAGCCCAGTCCGCTGGATGCTGTCGCTCCACAGCAGGAACTACCGCCACTCGTCACGCGCAATGCTGCTTGACCGTACTTTTCCTTGACCACTTCCTTGATATACGGGCCGCTCATGTGATCCTCCTCACTTACAGATTTGAATGATTTGCTCTGGTTTGACTGCCTTGTTTCGCGTGCAACACTCCGCGTATAGGAACTGGAGCAATTCCTGAAGGGCATCGGTGTTCGCGGTGTAGTGCAGGAAAGTGCTCTCGCGCTCTACGTGTACGAGGTCTTCCGCCTTAAGCTTGTCCAGATGGTGCGACAGAGTTGAGTTTGGAATATCCAGCTCTTGCTGAATCTCACCAACCACTAGGCCCTCAGGGTGCGCAGATAGGAGCAATTGCATGATCCGAAGGCGAGGTTCAGTGCCCATCGCTGAAAACATATCGGCGTACTTAGCCACTTTTCCTATAGATCTCTTGGATTGTGCCACTGGCATGTTTCGATATTTGCAGAAATATGGATTGGCGTCAAGGATTTCACGCATCTCTCTCTGCTCTAACAGAAAACGACCCCCTAAGGGCCACTGTCGACGCAGACATCTTCTTCGTAAACCTCCGCGGCTGCTAACCGACTGAGAGGGATCCGTCTGTCTCAAAGTTGCAGACCGGCTTTACAAAAAATAACGCAGGGATTGAGCCTGATTGCGATCATAATTGTAGGACTCAGTTATCGAACCCGCGGTAATAACTAACGCTCGAGTGTCGCTCATGCATTTATCGCCCGCTGAAGTCAGTCTTCCCGAACCGGAGACTGCGCCACCGAGTTCACCCCCCGAGCCTGGTCCCACCCGTTCGCTTCGCGTTCCGGCAATTGCGGCGATCGGACTATTACTCGTGGCTGTGGTCCTGGTGGCAATCTTTCGTCACGGTGCGACCTCGCGCGGGACTCCAGCTCCAGGTTCAGCCTCCGCCGTCAACCCAGAATCGGCGCTGCGCCTAAACGGCACAACCGAGGCAGTCCACATGCGCGCCATCGTAGCGCCTATCTTGGCCAGCGAGAGATTTGGCACTCTAACTGTGACCCGTCTGGCTGCGAGCGGAAGGCAAGTTCGCAAGGGCGACCTGTTGGCAGAATTCGACCGCCAAGCTCAAATGCGGCAGTTTATGGACAAGCAGGCGGAATACATGGATTTTGCGAATAAGACTGCGTCGGCACAAGCGAAGGAAGTCGCGGACCGCGCCAAAGACGAAACCGAAATCGGGCAGGCGGAGAGTGGGTGGAGCAAGGCCGGACTCGAAATGCAGAAAGTCGAGTTGCTCTCCAAGATCGATGCCGAAAAAGCCCAAGAAGCGTTAGAGGAAGCCAAGGCCACGCTGCAACAGCTGCGGACGACATTTGAGCTGAAGCGGCAGGCGGCGCAAGCCGGCATCCGGCTGCTCGAAATTCAGCGCGATCGCGCCAGGCAGGTGATGGATCATGCGCTGGCCAACGCGGCGCTGATGCAGATTCGTTCCCCCATCGACGGCGTGGTTGTGCTCAACACAATCTGGAAACAGGGCAAGATGGGGGAGGTACAAGAAGGAGACCAGGTTCGCGCCGGGGTCACATTTATGCAGGTGGTCGACCCTTCGCAGATGCAAGTGCGCGCCTCCGTCAATCAGGAGGACTTCCTGGGCCTGCGAATTGGTCTGCCGGCCCGCATCCGCCTCGACGCCTACCCGGAAATGCTTTTCTCGGGCAAGCTCGAGGAAATGGCGCCGATTGCCCGCAGCGGAGATTTTTCGCCCAAGCTGCGTACCTTTTCCGTGGTGTTTTCGATCGACGGTAACGATGCCAGATTAATGCCGGACCTTTCCGCCGCGGTGGACGTGAACCCAGCAAGCCGAGCTGGCGGCGCTGGCGCGTTCCCATGATGGCCAGAGATCGTACCTTATGATCCGCAGATTGCAACAACTTTGGACACGGCGCAACCCGGTGATCACTGCCGCCGTTCTCATTGCCGGCACCGCCTTTCTTCTGGGGGCGATCCGCTACGGCCATCGCACTCCTGCGATTCCCACCATCGACGTCAAACGCGGAGAGTTTCTGGACTCATTCGAAGTTCGCGGCGAAATCACAGCGCTCAAATCCATTGGCGTCACTGCCCCTGCGGAGGCGGGCGACCTCCAGATCCTCAAGCTGGCCACTGACGGTGCCAAGGTGAAGCAAGGCGATTCAATCGTTGAATTCGACAAAACCAAGACTGAGCAGGACCTGGCGCAGGGTCGATCATCTCTGAAATATGCGAGCGCCGATATCGAGCAGGCCCGCGCGCAGGCGCGCCTGACCGACGAACAAGACCTGACTGCGGTGAGCAAAGCCGGTTACGATCTTCAATCCGCCCAATTGGACGCCAGCAAGCAGGAGATCGTCTCCAAGATTGAAGGTGCCGAAGCGGAATTGAAAGTCGCCGATGCGAAACAGGCCTTGAGGGAAGCCGAGCAGAAGCTGAGATCGGATCGGGCCGCGAGCAAGGCGACCGTCGACGGCAAGATTGAAGCCCGCAAGAAGGCGGCATTCGATGCGCAGCGGGCCGAAAGCGCCCTTTCCAAGATGACGCTGAGGGCTCCGACTGCGGGCATGGTGAGCCTGGTGCCGGTATGGCATCCGGAGGGTCCAGCTCCGTTCAAGGCTGGAGATCATGCGTGGCCGGGCGCGCCCATCGCCGAATTGCCGGATACATCTTCGCTCCGTGTCTCGGCGCGCGTCGATGAAACGGAGCGCGGTCGCCTCGCTGTGAGTCAAACTTTGACTGTGCACCTGGACGCCATCTCCGACCAGCAGTTCACCGGCAAAATCGAGGAAATCAGCACCATCGCCACTGAAGATTTCAACGCGGGCTGGCCTATTCCGCGGGATTTCGATCTGCGAATCAACCTGGACCAGCTTGATCCGCGTCTTCGACCCGGCATGACCGCGCAGATCACGATTGTGATTGACCGAATTCCGAACGTGCTGATCATTCCGGTTCATGCCTCCTTTCAAAGGGAACGAGAAACCTTCGCTTACGTTTGGGACGGTTCCAAGTTTCGCGAACAGGCGATTGAAGTGAGCCGAAGGAGCGGCGATCGCATTGTGGTATCGAAGGGCTTGCAACCAGGCGATCGAGTAGCGCTGCAGGATCCGACTGCGAAAGAGTGAGAGATGAAGCGCACGAGTTTTATGACGTGGGGAATTATTGCAGGCGTACTGTTGGCTAGCATCGGATTCGCAGTTTCGCGGCGCGCCGACGTGAGCGCCTCGGGTGAAGATATTCCCTTTGCCGAGGTCAAGCACGGCGAACTCGATCTGAAGGTGTATACAACTGGCGAGTTGCGCGCTAATCATTCCATGATGCTCGCCGCTCCTCCGATTGGTGGAGGATCGCTGCAAATCACCCGCCTGCTTCACACCGGAACCTCGGTCAAAAAGGGCGACGTGGTCATCGAGTTCGATCCCAGCGAACAGCATTACAAGCTGGAACAGAGCCGTTCCGAGCTTCTACAGGCCGAGCAGGACGTCATCAAAGCCAAAGCCGACGCCGCCGTGCAAGCCGCGCAGGATAAAGTAGCGTTGCTCAAGGCGCGCTTTGACGTACGGCGCGCGGAACTGGAGGTGCAGAAAAACGAACTGGTCAGCACCATTGACGTAAAGAAGAACCAACTCGCCCTGGAACAGGCGAACCGCGCACTAGCGGAGTTGGAACAGGACATTCAATCGCACGGCGTGACCGGAGAGACAGGCATGGATCTGGCGCGGGAGAAATGGAACAAAGCCAAGCTCTCCATGGATCAGGCACGGCAGAACATTGAAAAAATGCGGGTCATCTCGCCCATCGATGGATTAGTCGCCATCCAGAAGAATCTCGATTCCACTGGCGGCATGTTTTTTGAGGGGATGTCGCTTCCCGACTATCACGAAGGCGACCAGGCGCAACCCGGCAGCGCCATCGCGCAAGTAATCGATTCCCGCGGTATGGAGTTGACGGCCAAGATCAGCGAACTCGACCGCGCCAACATTACTACCGGACAGGCGGCGGAAGTCGAGTTTGACGCCATGCCTGGCAGGATCCTTCATGGCATGCTGAAATCAGCTGGCGGAATGGTGCAACGAAGCTTTTTCTGGGACGAGTCGGGAAGCAAATACGACATTTCGATCGAGCTCACTGACTCCGACGCACGGCTTCTCCCCGGGCTCACGGCGCAAGTCGTAATCGTAGGCGAGAAAAAAGCTAACGCTCTCTACATCCCGCGACAGGCGCTCTTTCAGAAGGAAGGTAAGCAAACAGTTTTCTTGAAGAAAGGCGCGAGCTTTAAACAGCTGCCCATCAAAGTGAATTTCGAAAATGAGAGCCGGGCAGCGATTGAAGGACTACGAGACGGAGATGACGTAGCGTTGATTGATCCCACGGCGGCAAGAAAGGCCGCGTCCCCGCAGGCGTCGCCGGCGCTTGGTGGAGGAACTCCTTAATGCCCGTCCTCGCCACACCCACGCCGGGCCGCGTGCTCACCGGCTACAAGCAATGGCTGCCCGATCTGCGCATGGGCCTGGAAAACCTTTTCGCCCATCGTCTGCGTTCCCTCCTAACCATGCTGGGCATGATCTTCGGTGTGGCCGCGGTCGTCTCTATGCTTTCTATCGGGGCGGGTGCAAGGCAAAAAGTCATGGCACTCATTGAACAAATGGGCGTGCACAACCTCATAGTCGAAGCCAAGGAGACCACGGAATGGCAGGCCCACATGAAGATTCGCAAGATTTCTCCGGGCCTCACCTCTCAGGATTACAGGATCATCCGGGATGCGGTTAACGATATTGCCGCATCTACTCCCCGTAAGCGGTTCACGCCTTCTAAGACGATTCCCAAGGCGCAGCAGGAGCCGCCGGCGGTTTACGGTGTCGATTCGCATTACGTCGATATTATGGGCCTGCATCTGCTGCAGGGCCGTTTCTTCGCGCCCGGTGAGGAAAGCCGTGCGAGCGCGATCTGCGTGCTGGGGGCGGGCGCGAAATCGAACTTGTTTGGAACTGCCGACGCTCTCGGCGGCTGGGTGAAGTTGAATCAGCAGTGGTTTCAGGTGATCGGAGTCGCAAGCCCGCAACTCAGTTCGCAGACGGAAGTCGTGGGCGTGCCTGCGCAGGATCTCAATAATCTCATTTATGTCCCGCTTAACGCCGCCATCTTCCGTCTGGAAGACAGCTACAGCGGCGCGCGCGACGAGATCGACGGGATTTATCTTCACTTGCGCGATGAAGCCAACGTACCGCAGGTCGCGCAGGTGGTGCGTGCCATCCTCGATTCGACCCATCACGCGGCCGGCGATTTCAGCGTGATCGTGCCCGCCGAACTCCTGGCCGAACAACGCCGCACCGAACGCCTGTTCAACGCCGTCATGGTAGCCATCGCCTCTATCTCTCTGCTGGTGGGCGGAATCGGCATCATGAACATCATGTTGGCCAGCATTCTCGAGCGCACGCGCGAGATTGGGGTGCGGCGCGCAGTCGGAGCTCGGCAGTTCGATATCATCCGCCAGTTTGTGACCGAGGCCACCATCATCTCATTCGTTGGCGGAAGCTTCGGCATAATCTTCGGCGTCGCCATGTCGCGTCTGATCGCCTGGCTCGCCGGGTGGTCCACCATCGTTACCGTCACGTCCATTGTTCTGGCGTTTCTTGTCTCCATAACGGTAGGACTGGTTTTCGGAATCTATCCTGCCGTCAAGGCTGCGCGGCTGGATCCGGTTGAAGCCATTCACTACGAGTAGGGTCAGCGCTACCATTTTCTGGAGGAAGTTCGATGAAACTTCGCCTTGGGGTCCTTTGCTTTCTATTGCTGCCGGCCCTCACTTGGGCACAAGCCCGCGAAAGCTATCGCGGACTGCTGACGCCGCAAGTGCGTTCGCCCAAACTTGCCGGCCCACAACATCTGCGCCAGTATGTTCGCGATGGCAAACTCCAGCTAAACCTCAACGATGCGATCCTTCTCACGCTGCAAAACAACAGCGCGATCCAGGTTCAGGAGGCGCAGGTCGAAACCGCGAAGTTCGCTCTTCTGAGAACCTATCAGCCCTTCGATCCACAACTCCAGTCCGTGTTACGGGCGACCCGCACCTCCTATCCGGGCTTTAGCCAGATTCAGGGGCCCGGAACCTTCAACGACCTGAATCAATCAGTGCAACTTGGTTTCACAGAGACGCTCCAAACGGGCACGAATGTGTTGGTCGGCTTCAACAGCACCAAGGATTCCAGCAACAGCGGCTTTAACTTTCTGAATCCCTATGACCAGTCGTTCCTGAACTTGCAGATCACTCAGCCGCTGCTGCGTAACCGCTGGCGCTTCGAGAATCGCGCCCCGCTGATCGTTGCCCGCAAGAGCCTCGAGCAATCGCGCGCCACCTTCGAAGCCCAGGTGAGCGGAGCTCTGCTGCAGGCGGTCACGCGCTATTGGGATGTGGTCCGCACGCGTGGGAATCTGGACGTTTTCCAACAATCTCTGGACGCGGCTAAGGCGAGCTACGCGCACGACAAGCGCGCTCTTGAATTAGGGGCTCTCCCGCCGCTCGATATCTACCGCTCGGAAGCGGAAGTGGCATCACGTCGTGTGCAGGTGATCCAGGCGGAGTATGCATTGAAGCAAGCGGAAGATGTTTTCCGGTTCACCGTCGGCGCCGATCAGGATACCTACGTTCAAGCGCTCGATCTCGATCTGACGGAGAAGCCAGATCCTCAGGGCGAGCTGCGGGCGATTGACGCCGGCGCGGCGCTCGAACAAGCGCTGGCCAAGCGCGCGGAACTTCAGGCGGCACAACGCGCGCTGGAAGGCGACGACACCAGCATCCGCCTGGCGCACAACCATCTGCTGCCCGATCTGCAGTTCGCGGCGTTTTACCAGGGCAGCGGGGTCGGCGGCAACGCGAATTTCGCCGGGGTATCGACTCGCGGAGGGGTCGGAACCTCTCTGAACCAGCTTTTCACTCTCGGCTTTCCTGGCTACGGGGCCAGCCTCACGTTGAGCGTTCCCATCCGGAACCGCGCCGCCCAGGCCGACTTGGGAACGGCGCTGGTAACGCGCCATCGCGACTTGTACTCGAGCCAGCAGGTGCGCGAGCAGATCACCCTCGACGTGAGCAATTCCGTGCACCAGCTTGAGGAGGCAAAGTTGACAGTCGCCGCCGGGAAAACGGCGCTCGATCTGGCGGAGAAGACGCTTGCAGCCGACCAGCGCAAATACGAACTCGGCTCGGAGACCGTTTTTTTCCTGCTCGATGCGCAAACCCGGGTGGCGACGGCAAGAGCCAGTCTGCTGCAGGCCCAAATCGATTATCAAAACGCGGTCGCTGCCCTGGACTACGCGACCGGAAACCTGCTGCAGGCCTACCAAGTACAGATTGCGGACTTAACGAAGTGAATCCTCTGCTCTTCCATCACTCCTGTGAGACCAGCAACCCGGCTTTGATCGGCTTCTCTTCGTTGCGCCGCAGGATGGAATCGCTCCATGGGCACAGCCGGCCAAAATCGGCAATCGATCCGAGCAATCCGCGAAGAACCCGATAAGACTGAGTGGGCGCTTAAGGAAATCTTGCCGGGTTAAGCTTCTCGGGCAAGGCTCGGAAAGAAATCGGTGGCATTTGCTCGTTGAGTCTACTCGGCGCACCCTGCGGCTCTAACCGAGAGGAGTTTCGGTGCTGTGGCGGTCTTGAACGTCCTGGACTCTTCCTTTCCAGTCGCCGCCACTGCCGCTCCAGTACTTAACCGCCGAATGCATTGTCGCGCCCAGATAAAACAGAGCCGCCAGCGGCAGGGTCAATGCCCATGCGGGATTCAGTCGATAGTAGCGCACCATGGTTGAGTACGTGATCGTCATGGCCGCCCAAGCCGCAGCGCCCACAAAGATCGTCAGCCTGCTGTGTGTGAGCAACAACAGTGGAGGCGCCAGATAGGTGATCACCATGCCCGCAATGGTGCACAGTAGCAGCAGCGAAGAGTGCTTCAATTGGTTGAAGGCCGTGCGCGAGATCATGTGCTCGACGTCCGAGAAGGTGTCGTATCGTCGCAAACTTTGGCTCTGATCTGCTAATCCTATCCACAATCGCCCACCCTGCTGCTTCAGGAGCCGGGCCAGCGAGCAATCATCGATAATGGCGCCGCGAATGGCTTCCAGTCCCCCGGCACGTTCCAGAATTTCTGCCTTCACAAGCATGCAGCCTCCGGCCGCGCCGGCGGTCGATCGCCGGGGATCGCTAATCCAGGCTGGCGGGTAGAGCATGAAAAAGAAATACACGAAAGCGGGAAGGAGCAGTTTTTCCGGGAGGCTTTCGCAATGCAGCTTCACCATGAACGAGACCAGATCGTAATGACCATGCGAAGCAATGAAACTCAGATTCGCTACGGTCTCTTCACCGTGCAGTACGTCAGCGTCCGCGAGCATGAGCCATGCGGGATTTAACGCCCGTGCGCGCGCAATGCCCTGGTGCATCGACCACAACTTTCCCGTCCACTCCGCCGGCAAGGGCTTGCTCTGAACCACAATAAGCGCATCGGCCTTGCCTGCGTTTTTTGAAGCGCGCCGCGCCACGTCCGCCGTGCCGTCTGTACTCTCATCATCCACGAGGACGACGGGAATAGCCACGCACTGATTTAATAAAGATGTGACGACGGGCCCGATCAGTTCTGCCTCATTGCGGGCCGGAACCACGGCAACGACGCCGCCCGAAAATCCGGGATTAAGACTGGCATCGGGCTTAGCGCTCTTAATACGCCAGAAGGATCCCCGGGCAAAGGCGAGGTAGGACCAAGTAACCGCTGTAAGTGTCGCGACGCTACTGGCAAGCACCGACATCGGCGTGAGCCCGAGAGTACAACTTAGGAGATGTCAGATCAAGGCTTGATCCCCGAGAAAGAGATCAGGCTGAACAGTCGGACAGTCTGCCGACGCCGCGTGGGGTTGCCGCGGTGAAGGTCATGCGGATTCCGTTTTCGGGTCGCAAAATCACCATGGGGCGCGCTTCGATGGTCTGGCCTGGAACCAGGCAGAAATCGTATTTTCTGAGCAGAACACTCAGAATCATGAGCATCTGCAGCATGGCGTAATTGCCACCGATACATCCCCGAGGGCCGGCTCCGAAGGGCAAATGGGAGAAGGGCGTGTGAAGCTTCTCCTTCGCTTTGGAGAAGCGTTCTTCGTCGAAACTCTCCGGGTTCTCCCAGTACTGCGGCGAATGGTGCACGCCGTAAATGAACACGACCACCGTTGAGCCCCTGGGTATCGCGAGATCGCCTGCGCGGTCGTCCGCGAGGGCCATTCGGTCGACCATCCAAAACGGAGGATAAAGACGCAGCGCCTCCAGTATGACCTGAGTTGTAAACTCGAACTTCGGAACGTCTGTGTAGCTCAGCGGCCTTTCTCCCAGCACAGAATCGAACTCCTGCCGTACCCTGTCGACATAATCCGGACGCGAGCTCAGCAGGTAGAGAAGCCACGATAAGGCATTCGACGACGTTTCGTGGCCGGCGACCAGCAGTTGCATGCTCTCGCTGAGGACCAATTCATCGCTCATGCCATGGCCGTCGCCGTAGCGAGCATCCATCAAGATCTGCAGTAGATCGTGGCCGGGGGCCTCCTTGCGCCGCCTCTGGATGTAGTCGAGCAGAACGCCGAAGGCGCGGGCTCGCATTTCTTCATGCCTGCGCAACTCACCCGAGACGGCAAACCAGGGATTCAGGTAGGGCTGAATTGTTTGGCGAACCATAAATTCCTGGACGGTCGAGATGGCGAGGCTGATGAGGTCGATGTCTTCCTCTTTCAGCCTTGCGCCAAACAAAGATCTAGCCACCATCGCGAAGGTAATCTTCATCATGTGGGGGTAGATATCGACAGGGCCGATCCGGGATTGTCTGTCGAAATCCCGGATCGAGTCGGCCAGTGAGTCCATCATGATCAAGGACAGAACCTCGAGTTGCTTTCGTTCGAAGCCCGTCTGGATCAGGCGCCGCTGTGTGCGCCAGGCTTCCCCCTCAGTGGTGAGAAGACCTTTGCCCAGGAAATGGCCCATCCGCTTCACTTGAATTTCGGACTTGTGGTAGTTCTCCGAATTCGTCTTCAGCACGTGCTGAATGACGACGGGATTGATGGTGACAATGGCCTCCTTGACGCCGCCAAAATAGAACCGGAAGGTGTCGCCATGGATTTCGATGTACTTGGTAAGAGCCCGCACAGGATTGCGGGCCATCGCGCGCGAATCCAGGAAGGATTGGAATCGGGAAACGGCGGGTATGCTTTGCGGCAAGATTACCCCTCCCCATCCATATCCGTGCACGTGTGGACGAATGCGGGAAATTCCGCGCGGTCGGCTCGAATGGATAGTCCGGTCATCGGTGTAAATTCAGGTACTCGAAAACTGATCTCGGTTCCCCAATTGCTTCAAAAGTAGCAGATGATGTTTGATTGCTCGGCCCACAGTGGGATGTTGGCGATAGGGAACGCCATACTCCTCGGCGGTCTCTTTCACAATCCGGGTCAGCACAGCATAGTGAGTGTGGCACACAAATGGGCACAGATGATGAACGATATGATGATTGAGCCCGCCAACAAGCCAACTGACAAACGGGTTCGTGGTCGCGTAGTCGGCCGTGGTCGCGAAAATGTGATAGATCCCGTTGTCAAACTCGCTGCGGCTCAAGGGAAAGTAAGTGCTGTCGACGGAGTGCGTGGTCTGGAATACGAGGGCTACGCTCAAACCGATGATCAAATGGGCGAGCAAGAAAGACAAGCCGACCAGCAAAGGCGATTTCCCCAGCAACACGACCGGCAAGATAAGCATGTAGGTGAGGTAGAATCCTTTACCTGCAAAGAGGATGACGTATTCCCGCAACCGATGTTTCGTGCTTTTCAGATAGTCGTGGGAGGGGAAGAAAAAGCATTCAAAGTCCCTCAGGAACACATAGTCAAGAGAAAATAGCGCGTAAAGGAAGAGCGCATAGATGTGCTGGAACCGTTGTAGCGGTGCCCGGGGTTCGTGGGGCGTGAACCGCAAGACGCAGCGTCCCGTAAGCGCGTCGTCTTCCCCGTAAAGGTTGATGCAGGAGTGGTGACCTCGATGATGGAGTATCCGCCACATGTATGAGCTGATTCCACAGACGTCGAAAACATAGTTGAGGGCTTTGTTCACTGTCCGCACCGACGAGATCGCGTTGTGGTTGCTGTCGTGCGCGATGTTCAGCAAAAGAAATGTCTGGGCGATCGCATTTAAAAGATAGAGACCGACAAACTTCCAGGAATCCGGCTTGAGCGCATAAAGCGCAATCCAGCTGCCGGCAAGCACGGCCAGCCCCACCGCGATTTTGACCCACATGGTGCGGTCGGCCTTTGGCGAAATGTTCCCGTCGGAAAAGAAATCGTCGAGGCGGCGGCGCAGGACTTTCGGGAAGGAAGACGCACACGCTGGGTCGTAAACGGAGTGCCGCAACGAGGCCTCCGATGGTACAAGATCATCAGTCTCCGGGGTCAGATTAATAGCCGCCTCGTCTCGAACGTTACCTGCGCAATTGATGTCGGTCCGGGCTGACCCATGCCCGGTTCGCCGAGGGTGGGCCGACCAGGCCAGCGGACTTTGTCGGCCAGACACCGCCTCCGGCACAAGCGTCAGAAATTAGCGTTAGAAATGAATGCTAGCTCGAAAACTTAAGGAAGATCAAGGGAATTTCAGATCACCCGGACGCGCCGTAACCGAGCATGTTCCCGGAAGGACACAGTGGACACAGGTGGAAATTCTTCCCAGCTTACCAAATCTCTGTTACCATCGAGCGCTCAGTGCTATTGAACCAGGACGCTTTGAGTCGGGCGATCCAACGCCGGGCGGGGCTCGTCTTTATTGGACCAAGAGACGCATGGTCTTAGGAATGGTGTGCCTCTGTCTCGAAGTCGGTCTGCCCCCAGTGTATGGGGAGCAAGAGAGACATTTGTTTTCTTATAACGGAGTCTTCTCATTCAACACAGGAGGTTAGCGAATGGCGGTGCCACCGCCATTGAGTACCGATCCGATCTATGATGGCTTCGATTTTGGACAAGCTGGATAGTCTAGGGGATCAGCACCCGCAAAGAGTTCTCTATTCGTACATTGACGTGAACGGCCATCCGATTGGAGGCTACTCATACGAGTCGTTTCTCCACCGGACGAAGGTGATCGCCGGACATTTGCGCAAGGAGCTCGGTTTCGTGTCCCAGGACCGTCTTCTCCTAGCCTACCCGCCGGGGCTCGAAATGATTTGCGCGTTTTTTGGCTGCGTGCGCGCCGGATTGATCCCTGTGCCCGTCTATCCCCCCAGTTCTCGTGGCTTCCAGGGCGCCCTGTACAAAATGGTCCACATCGCAAAGGACTGCCAGGCGGCCGGCATTTTAACCAGCAAAGACTATCTCGGATCCCTGAAGACAAATCTTGCCAGAAGCGGAGTCTCGGCATGCGGAGTCGACGTCGACTACATTTCCGGCCTCCGTTGGGTTGTAACGGAAGACTTCGTCGATACGGTTTCGGACGAAACTTTCAACGGTGCTTCGAAGATTCTGTTTCTCCAGTACACGTCGGGATCGACTCGAGATCCCAAAGGCGTGATGGTCACGCACGAAAACATATTGCATAACTGCCCGCTCGTGATCGACCATGACGCACCGGTAGTCGTGTCCTGGCTGCCGCAGTATCACGACATGGGACTGATTGGGTGCTACCTTTATCCCGCGCTTACTGGCGGCACGACCTACGGCTTCGCTCCCAACGATTTCATTCAGCGCCCTACCCTGTGGTTCGACGCGATCAAGACTTATGAGGCCAGCGCCTCAGCGGCGCCCAACTTCGCTTACGACTATTGCTTGCGCGCCGGGCGGCTTTCGAAGGAGAGTTTGGAGGGTTGCGATCTGAGCTCGCTCCGGTTGCTGATGGTTGCCGCGGAACCCGTCAAACCGGACACTTACACACGGTTTCTGCAGGCCTTTCAGCCCCATGGACTCAAGTCGGAAAGCTTTTTTGTTGCGTACGGGCTGGCGGAGAATACCCTGGCGGTTTCGCTCGGTGGCCGCAATATTATTTCGGTCAACAAGAACGCGGTCGCGCTGGGGAAGGCCCGCATGACCACGGAAGTTTCCGAAATCGGCGCGGCCACTCAGATTGTCAGTTGCGGAACTCCGCTGCCGGGCCTCACGGTCAGGATCGTGGATCCGGAGAAGCACGTTGCTCTTGAGCCGGGTCGAATCGGCGAGATTTGGATCGCGGGAGGGAGTAAGTGCCTGGGTTGCTGGAATAATCCGGAACTGACGCACAAGTTGTTTCACGCCCGGTTGGTGGACGACAGTCCCTATGACGATGGCTACCTTCGGACCGGGGATATGGGCTTCTTCCACGACGGCGAACTTTTCGTCTGCGGCCGTATCAAGGACATGATTATTCTTCGCGGGCAAAACTATTACCCGCAGGATATCGAAGCAGTGGTAGAGAAAGCGTCCGGCCTGGTCCGGGCGAACTGCGTCGCCGCGTTCCAGATCAACGAAGACAGCGAGCCGGCCCTGGCGATCGTTGCCGAGGTGAAAAATCCAAAAGCGCTTCCGGATGCGCTGAAGATTGCAGCCGCCGTCCGGAATTACCTCAACGTGGAAGTGGCGCTGATTTCTTTCATCGCGCCCCGTGCCATACCGAGAACCAGTTCGGGCAAGATCATGCGCCATAAAACCAAGCATATGTGGCTGCAAGGTCAATTTACCGTTCTCTCGGAGTTTTCGCGGGAAAAGGACGCAGAAACGTCCGCCTCCGGTTCTGTATACCAGTCGCCTTTCGACGTATTGAAAGCCCGTTACAACCTGACGGGCACCGAATCGTACAACCTCGTCGAAGCCGGGCTGGATTCCATGGATCTGGTTGTGTTCATGCACGAGATCAAGGAACTCCTGAAGAATAAAGACGCCGAGATGCTGGCAAGACAGGTGGATATCGGTCTTATCCAGCGTGTGAGCGTAGCCGAGCTGTTTCGACTGGCCGAACAGTTGGAGCGTGCTCCGGAAGAGGCCCTGGTTCCGCTGCGGCAGTCCTTGGCAGCTTTCCGTGAAGAGCAGCGCGCGGCGGAAGAGCAGATGATGAGGAACGACAGGAAGCTCATCTTCGAGCCTCCAGCCCCTGCCCCATTGCCCGATACCCCGATCCTCAATCATGTTCTACTCACCGGCGGTACCGGCTTCATCGGACCGTTCCTGGTGAAAAGTCTGCTGGAACAAACGCGTGCGAACATCCACGTCCTCGTCCGGGCTTCCGACGAACATCAGGGCAGGCAAAGGCTGAGGGCGGCGGTGGCATCGATGGGGCCTTGGCCGGCAGAACTGATGCAGATGTTCGAGACTCGTGTGATCCCGGTTTGCGGAGATCTTGGCCAGAAGGAACTGGGATTGACACGGGAGGACTGGGATTTCCTCGCGAGCGAAATCGATACGGTATTCCACAACGGCGCAACCGTAAATTACCTGCTCAACTATGACCGGATGCGTGACGCGAACGTGTTGGGCACGAATGAGGTCTTGAGACTTGCGTTCGAAGGAAGGGCCAAGAGCTTCAATTATGTCTCGACTACCTTCATATTTGGCTGGGCGGTTAAGAAAGTTCTCTACGAAACCGACTTCAACGAGAATATGGAGCTTCTCGATTTTGGATACAGCCAGTCTAAGTGGGTATCCGAGCAAGTCGTTATGGATGCGCGCCGCCGGGGGCTTACTACACGGATCTTCCGGCCCGCTCTGGTGAGTCCGTCCATTACCGGCGGGGGAAACAACTTTGATATCGCCGTGCGCTTAGTGGCGTTCATGGTGAATCACGGCATTGGAGTCGACGCTCTGAACCAGGTAAGCTTCGTTCCCGCAGACATCACGGCGAACAATATCGTCGCGATTTCCACAACTCCCGCCACGGAGAATAAGACGTATCACGTTACCAGGGACGACTACGCGAACATGCTCGATATTACCGGACTCATTACGAAGGCGACGGGTCGGCAATTCGAAGTGTTTAGTCTTTCTGACTTCGTCCCCGAACTGATCAGGAGATGCAGGAAAGAAGATCTGCTCTTCCCGCTGCTGGACTTTCTGGTGAACTCCGTGGACAACATCTCGGCGATGGAATTCAAACGCTACGACAGTTCCTGCTATCAGATGGCTCGAGATGCTTCCGCCTGGGGCAAGCCCGATCCGTCTCTCGAAGAAACCGTCAATGGCATCCTGCGATTCATGCACCGAAAGGGGATCATCTCGGTTGCGGCTCGTGAGTTCAACGCGGTGGGTACCTGCCGGTAGGAGGTTCACCCGCGCGGATGCATCGGGCCTGGCACATCGACGTTATCGTTTCCGAAATACCATTGTCTCTTTTACCTGCTGACCGCTTTCCAGCGTGCCTGTCGTGGTTAGCGTCATCTCCGCTCCGTCAGCGGAAACCACCCACCGATCTCGTTGAGCAATTTGGTCACCTCGCCGGTAAATCGAATCAACCGTGTGAGCGTCGACAAGTTGGAGGGTCACGGTGTCGTTGCTGGAGTTTTTCAGATCGTATTCCTTGCCATCAAATCGGGCGCTGTAGCTGAAGTCACCCGAGAAGCGGACCCCATCCTTTCCCTCCGTCTCGATCTTGAGCGCCATGCCCTGCCGCAATCGAGTTTTGCTCAGGTCCTCGGTCCACTCGCCTGCGAATAAGTCATTGGCACTTTTCTTTCCCCCGGCCCGCGTCCACACCCTGATCCTGTCGGCGTGGCCGTTCTGGGAAGTCGTGCTCGTTAACTCGTTAGCGTCGCGCGACAGCTTGTCACGAATCGTCGCCACTAGGGCTCTGTCCTTTTTCTCTTTGATTTCTACTTGACGCTTATCGATCCTCCGAAGCTCGATTTGGTTAAATGCCGGATTGCCTGGTACGGACCCTTCATGGCCGTTCAACTTGGACGTAAAATCGATGTGCGTGTCGCCTGAAATCATTACGTGCACTTCATCGCGTCGACGTGTGATGGAGAGTTTGTTGGGTGGATCCAGGGAAGACTTGGCAGAGAGCAGCGTCCAGGAGCCGATGCGGGGGTCCGCGGCGCCAAGTTGAAGGGCGGCAAACAAGCCGAACAACACGAGTTTGTACAATGTTCCTCCTGGAGATGTATATCTCTACAAAATAATACGAACGCGTCCGAAATGGGAACCCGGACGCACCGGGTTGTGAAACAGAACCTTCCGGCTTTCTCGCGGGATCTGAATCTCTTCAGGTAACGATTTTGAGTAGTGGGCTGGTTCCTTGTTGCTGATTTTTCCGTCGATCCTCTAGGATTTTGAACCAGACAAGGCAAACGAAGAAGAATTAGCCCGTTATCCGATTTCGCCTGACACTATGAATCTCATGCCTGTGCGCCGTTTCTGGCTGGCCGGAGTATTCCTTGTCGCCGTCCTTGTGCTGCTTCCGTTTTCCTTTCACGCCGAGCGCCATCTGGAGACTGCAACACGCATCGAAGGTAGCGAAGCGGGAAGAGTCCCGGAGGAACTGGCCACTCGCTTTCGCTCGCCATTTGTGGACCGCGTGGTCCTGGTGATTCAGGGAATTCCTCCCGTCGACTCGGAGGAAGGCGAGCAAGCGCTCGCAACGATTGAAAAGGAACTGCAAGCGGAACCCGGAGTGTCCGGCGTTGTTTCCCATCTCGATTTTCGCGATCCGATCTTCCTGGGCAAGGGAGGAGGAACTTTTGTTCTGGTGGGACTCGCCTCGAGCGACGGTCCCGTGGAATCGCTCGTCCCCAAGCTTCACGAGCTGGAGAACTCTCTTCAAAACCAATTGCGGGGCCGCTATCCGGCGGTAAAGCTCGAACTGACGGGAGAGACGCCGCTGAATTTCGACATTCGGAAAGCCAGCGCCGACGATGTGCAACACGCCGAGAGTCTCGTGATTCCGGGCACTCTTCTACTTCTGCTGGTGGCTTTCGGAAGCCTGGTAGCGGCCCTGATTCCTGTAGCCATTGGCCAGCTTGCCATCGCGAGCGCTCTGGCGATCGCAGGGTTCCTGGCCCTGCGTTGGCACTTGTCCATCCTGGTTCAGAATTTGTCCACGATGCTTGGCCTAGGCTTGGGAATTGACTATGCACTCCTGATGGTTAGCCGGTTCCGGGAAACGATTGCCGCCGAGCAAAACGGACTCAGAGCCTCGGCGCGTACGGCGCATCAGGCAGGTCGTACGCTCCTGATTTCAGCTTCGACTGTGGCCATCGGATTTCTAGCCCTTTTGACGGTCCCCATCAGCGAAGTCCGTTCCATCGGGGTGGCTGGATTCCTGGTGGCGGGAACCAGTGTGCTGCTGGCAAATACCCTCGTTCCGGCACTGCTGGCGGCTCTCGGTCCGCGAATTAATGCTGGCCGGTTGCCTTTTATTGCAAGTTGGGATGCGCAGCGGGCAGCACGCACGGAAAATCGCTGGAGGCGATGGGGGAAAGTGATTGTCGCCCATCCCTGGCTTGCCATCTTTCTCGCAGGTGTCCCCTTGCTTCTGCTCGCGTCGCAGTCCGCGCGGCTCGATACCCGCGTCCCCAAGGGCGATTGGCTGCCATCGCAGGCGGAATCGGTTCGCGCGCTTCACACCCTTGAACACATGAACCGGGTTGGCATTGTGTACTCCTTGCGCCTGATTCTCGAACTTCCAACGGATTCCATTGCGCAAACGGACGCGGGCTGGAACGTACTCGATCGTTTCAGCAAGCGGCTCGCGAGCGACCCTCGTTCCGACCGGGTGATCTCCCTGACAACGCTTGCGGAGAGTAACCGGTCCGGCCTCGGAAATCTCTCGCGGGAGACGCGTCGAACATTCCTCAGTCGCGACGGACGAGCGGCCCTGGTTGAAATCTTGCCCGCGACTTCCGTTTCTCTGAACGATCAGGTCGACTGGGTGCGGGAGTTGCGAAAGACCGGCGCGGTGGTTCTTACGGGAGTTCCCGCCGCCACGCTGCGCATCGGAGGCATCCCGGCGCTCACTGCGGATTATCAGACGATTGTCCGAGAGCGGTTCGCTTCGGTCATAGCGCTGGTGGTGGGAGGAACGCTCGTGGCACTTCTAGGCGGGTTCCAGTCGCTTTTCGCCGCGGTGAAGGCCATTGCTTTGAACCTGCTCTCGGTTGCGGCCTCTTTCGGAGCATTGGTTCTAGTGTTTCAGGACGGACACGGATGCCGCTTCCTGGGAGTTCCTGGGGGAACGCTCAGCATATTTCCCATTGTGCCGATCGTCGCCTTTGCCATCGTTTTCGGACTGAGTATGGATTACGAAGTGTTTCTGGTCGCACGAGTCCTCGAAGCCAGACGGAGCGGGATGAGTGAATTGGAGGCAATCCCGGAGGGGCTGGCCAAAACCGCAGGACTGATTACCAGCGCCGCCGCGATCATGATCGTCGTATTTGCGGCATTTACCTTCGGCAGCTTCCTGGTAGTCAAGATGCTCGGATTTACGCTGGCGGTAGCCGTATTCATTGACGCAACCCTGGTTCGCATTGTGATTGGACCTGCGCTGCTGCGCGTGGCGGGCGATTGGAACTGGTGGCCGGGAGGGCTCCCGCCGCACGCACAGCACCGGTGATCGCCAGCGACAAATGATGCAAATCGATACGCGCAATTCAACGCATTCTGAACCCGTCTGTTTTGGGCGGGCGCACGAGCGGAATCGCAGGTTGTCTTATGCTGCCTGGAGATTTTCTCGAAAACGTGCACAGTCCCTCACACATAGTTACTGTGGGTGAACATTAATATCATTGTTTTCAACTGTTTATATTGAGACGCAGCGGATCGAAATCTGCTGGTCCGAAACGACTCTGGGGGTTCGATTCCCCTCCCGGGACAAGAAGCCATTCCATACAGCCCAACAACTGGCTGAGTAGCTACAAGGGACTGCTGCGCCGGGGGCATCTCGTGGGCTCGATTTTGCTTCGAATGTACAATGTTTGTGGTTATGCGGACGGTGTCGGACATCTTCGCGCAGATCTTCCGCAACCTTTGGGCGCACAAACTCCGGTCGTTTCTGTCCATGTTCGGGATCGCATGGGGTGTCGGATCGCTGCTGCTGCTGGTGGGTGTGGGCGAGGGCTTCCGGTCGGGCAACAAGCGCGAGTTGGCTGAGTTCGGCAAGGACATCATGTTCCTGTTTCCCGGGCGCGCGCCAGCGGTCCAGGGCAGCATGAACTCTGCCCGTCCTTATCTGCTCACCTATCAGGACTATGTGGATGTCCGTACGCAGGCCCCACACGTTCGCAATGCGTGTCCTCTGCTTTCCCGCACCGACCTGAAACAGGTGAGCGAGTTCGCAAGCGCCGGGGTTGAGATCCTCGGCGTGGAGCCGCAATTGAACCAGATCAGCTATCTTCCGCTCAAGGAAGGACGCTGGCTGAATGAATTGGACTTAGCGCAGAGACGCAACGTGATCGTCCTCGGCAATGAACTGGTGAAGACCCTGTTCCCCGGGCGGCCAGCGGTCGGCGCGTTCGTGCTGCTGAATGGCCTGAGGTTCGAAGTGATTGGCAGCATGCCGCACCTCGGGCGCGGCGACAATACCTGGTTGAATATGCGCGGCTACATCCCGTTCCCGGTGATGGCCACGAACTTTCCGCTCAAGGGTGAAAATCACCAGAACTCGATTTCCTTTATTGAATATCAGCCCAGTGTGACCGCTGAGCATGCATTGGCGCAGGCGGATGTCCACAAAATCATCGCCCGCAATCATGGATTCGATGCCAAGGACACGAATGCCTTCGACGAGTGGGATTCGATCGAAGAGTCAAAAATGGTGGGGACCATTTTCGACGTTATGAACATGTTCCTGGGTACGGTGGGAATGGTCACGCTGGGTCTAGGTGCAATCGGAGTGATCAATATCATGCTGGTCGCAGTCACTGAACGCACCCGCGAAATTGGATTGCGCAAGGCCCTGGGCGCCACCAACCGCAGCATTCTGCTGCATTTTTTTCTGGAAGGATTGCTGCTCACGCTGGGGAGCGGGCTGATCGGCATGAGTCTAGCGGGCGGCTTGATGTCGCTGATGGGAGGAGTGCAGGGGCCGGGCGGGTTTGATCCGCCCAAGCTAGTACCGATGTCGGCCGTGCTGGCGATTGGCAGCTTGACCTTGGCGGGAGTCGTCGCGGGTCTTTATCCCGCGCGCAAAGCGGCGATGCTGCAACCGGTGGAAGCGCTGCGGCAGGAGTGATGGGATGTTCCGTGATCTACTTCGGGAAGCCTACGCTGCCATGCGTCACAATCGCCGTCGCACAGCCCTGACCATGCTGGGCATGGCTTGGGGCATCGCCACGGTGGTCATGCTGCTTGCTTATGGCAACGGTTTTGGCCAAGCGTGCTCCAACATTTTTGCGAATTTTGGCACGAAGCTGGTCATCGTCGTTCCGGGCCGAACTTCGATGCAGGCCGGTGGTCAAAAAGCGGGTTTGCTCGTCCGCTTTACCCAGGAAGATGTAGACACGCTGACCACCAACCTTCCCCAAATCACCCACATCACGCCCGAGGTCAGCAAGCAGGTTAGCGTTCAGTATGACACCCGAGTTTTCACTTTTCCGGTCACCGGCAACTATCCCAACGTGATTGATGTGCGTGCCCTCAAGGTTGGGCAGGGCCGCTTCTATAACCCGGAGGACGAGGTCCAGCGCGCCCGCGTGGCAGTGATCGGTTCGGAAGCCAAGGAAAAACTGTTTTCCGGGCGCAACGCGCTCGGGGAGCACATCCGACTCAACGGCCTCAGCTTCGAAGTTATCGGTGTCCTGAAAGGTAAAATGCAGGAGGGAAACGACGATATAAACCGGGTTGTGTACATCCCCTTCAGCACGATAAGTGATCTGAAGTCGACCCATTATCTCGACACGATCTGGTTCACCTACCAGACTCCGGAATACGAGAGCCTGGAACAAACTGTCCGCGCCGTCATGGCAACGCAGCACAAGTTCAACCAGACGGATCACCAGGCCGTGGAGGTGTTCAACCTCATGACCCAGGTGCATCAGTTCGAAATCATCACAATCGGTTTGAAGATCCTGATGGGTTTCATTGGCACGCTCACACTCGGCATCGGCGGGGTGGGCCTGATGAACATCATGCTGGTTTCGGTAACGCAGCGGACACGTGAAATTGGCGTCCAGAAGGCTTTGGGGGCACGGAGGAGCTACATACTGCTGCAGTTCCTTGCCGAGGCTCTGACCATTACCTTCATTGGCGGCGTGCTGGGAGTGGTGCTGGCTTATGCGGTCGCCCTTTCGGTGGGGAGGCTCACTTTGTACAGCGCCTTTGCCAAGAACGCGGATGCGGGCGACATACGACTGATCATCGCTCCTGGAACACTGGTCGCGTCGACGCTCATTCTCGGTGCCGTGGGACTCATCAGCGGAATGATTCCGGCTTTCCGCGCCTCGCGTCTGGATCCGATCGAGGCTTTGCGACACGAATAGGGGCTGTCTAAAGGCAAACCGAACGGAGCGGAAGGGCCTTAGTCGATCGGATTCTTCTCGAACCAATGTTCATCGCGGGTCGTGCTGATGTTCGTCCAGGCACCGGAAACGACACTCGCCGTGAGTTGCCGGTTTTCCTAAAAATCACGCCTGCGCCAAAACCGATCGCTCCCCCGAGGAAACTGTGTCCGGGAGCTCTGGTCGTGGAGCGGGGTCTGTTTCCGAGGTGGGCACTCAGCAATCCCAGACAAGCCCCAATGACGGGAGAGCCAGCGCCTGCCGGGCAGACCTCTCGAGATGGGGAGCCAGCGCTTCCTCTTCGAGAAATTCGTCTTCCCCGGTGCGGGCTCCCTCGACCTTGGAATCCACCAGCGGCGACCGTAATCAACGCTGGATCTTGACCATTCGAGAAAACTCATGAGGTACCTCACAATGCAGTAGTCGCGGCCCGAAGTTTCATCCGGCAAACGACTGCGATGCCTTTTCAAGACATTCCATTTTCGATTCGATGAGTTCGAGCAACTCCTCGAAGGTCATGCCATCATCGAGCATCCCGGGAAGACCGTGCGCGTCGAACCCGACCGTCTCTCCCGCCTGCACCAGTCTCTCGATGGCTTCGTACACCGAAACTTCATGCGATTCGGAGAAGTGCGTTAAAAGATCTTCGAAGGTGTTGGCTGACCGGGTTCCGGAGAGCACAAGACTTCAACCTCGTTCCAAATTAGAACTCCCGGGGAGGGTGTGGTCACCGTCGTCTGTCACGTCTATCTGTGACCGACGTCACAGGGCTTTTTGGCTGTTAAGAATTTGGCCAGAAAGATGGTTCCCAACCCGCAATTGCTGATACAAAGTTTTGTAGAAACGCAGCGAAAATACGCCCCGGGCCGTATGATTCGACCCGGGGCGTTCCGCGTGTGAACCTCCGTTTCGACAGTTGCTCGGCTTAGTCTCCCGAAGGCAGAAGCGACTCTTCCGTCGGCATGACCTCCGAAACCAGGGACGGGCACTCGCCCAAGATCGGCTGGCAGACGGCATCCGGGCCGTGTTTCGGATGCACTTGAAGCTTGACCCCTGAGAACTGTTCCTGCTCCGTCGACCCTTCGAGCGCCGTGGTCGACGCCGTGCCCGCGGCGATCACCTGCGTGAGTGCATCGAAGTATCCGGTGCCCACGAAGCGCTGGTGCTTCACGGCCTGGTATCCATACTGGGTTTCGCGGGCGAACTCTTTTTCCTGCAGGCGGGAATAAGCCGTCATGCCGCTATCTTTGTAGCCGCGAGCCAGTTCGAACATGCTCAGGTTCAAGGCGTGGAATCCGGCCAGCGTGACGAACTGGAACTTGTATCCCATCTTCGCCAGCTTCCGCTGGAAGGTGGCGATGGTGCGATCGTCCAGATTCTTCTTCCAGTTGAAAGAGGGCGAACAGTTGTAGGCCAGCATCTTCTCTGGATACTCGGCATGGATCGCTTCCGCGAAGCGGCGAGCTTCCTCGACGTCGGGATCGGAAGTCTCACACCAGATCAGGTCGGCATAAGGCGCGTACGCGAGGCCACGCGCAATGGCCGAGTCTAGACCTCCGCGGATATGGAAGAAGCCTTCCGAGGTGCGCTCTCCGATAACGAATTCGCGGTCACGCGGGTCGATGTCGCTAGTCAACAGATGTGCGCTGTCGGCGTCGGTGCGGGCCATGATCAAGGTCGGTACGCCGAGCACATCCGCAGCCAGGCGCGCGGCGACCAACTTCTGGATCGCCTCTGAGGTCGGGACGAGAACTTTTCCCCCAAGGTGTCCGCACTTCTTGGCGGAAGAGAGCTGGTCTTCGAAGTGGACGCAAGCCGCACCGGCCTCGATCATCGCCTTCATCAGTTCGAAGGCGTTCAAGGTGCCGCCGAATCCAGCTTCGGCGTCGGCCACGATGGGCGCCATCCAGTAGATGCCGTCCTTGCCGTCGAGGTGGTGGACCTGGTCGGCGCGCATCAGGGCATTGTTGATGCGGCGAGCCACATTGGGAACGCTGTCGGCCGGGTACAAGCTCTGATCCGGGTACATCTGGCCGGCGTCATTGGCGTCGGCTGCCACTTGCCAACCGCTCAGGTAGATGGCTTTTAGACCAGCCTGCACCTGCTCGACGGCCTGGTTGCCGGTGAGCGCTCCGAGAGCGGGTACGTACGATTCGTTGTGCAGCAGCCACCAGAGTCGCTCCGCGCCGAGACGAGCCAAGGTGTACTCGACCTGGATCGAGCCACGTAATTTGCCGACATCTTGGCCGCTGTAAGGGCGTTTGACGCCTTTCCAGCGAGGGTCTGTGTTCCACTGATGCTCTAGGTTGTCTTGAGTGCGCATGTCAGAAATCTCCTGGGCCGTTTGTGCCGGTCTGGTTGCAGTAGAACCCATCCCACGAAAGGACTACAAACCAGGTCGCCCGAATTGGCCAGATGGTCCGCTTTGTCCCGGCAGGCGTATGCGGCTCGTCGGAAACAGAGGTACCATACGGACATGGCTACCACCGCGACCCCCAATGACATTCAGACCCAGATCCTGACCCCGGAAGCAACCCGATTCTTGACCCAACTGGCACGCAGATTCGAATCGCGAAGGCGCGAACTTCTGGAGCGCCGCCAGATTCGCCAGAGAGAGATCGACGGCGGCACTTTGCCCGGCTTTCTCGCCGAAACGGCACCCATCCGTGAAGCCGAATGGAAGGTCGCGCCTATTCCGAAGGACTTGCTCGACCGGCGTGTAGAAATCACTGGCCCGGTCGACCGCAAGATGATCATCAATGCGCTGAACTCTGGCGCCAGTGTGTTCATGGCGGACTTTGAAGACTCGAATTCTCCCACTTGGATGAACAATCTTGAAGGACAGGCGAATCTTCGCGATGCGATCGACGGCACCATCAGCTTCGTGAGCCCGGAAGGGAAGCGCTATCAGCTCAACGAGCGTGTGGCAACGTTGCTGGTGCGTCCTCGGGGCTGGCATTTGAACGAAAAACATTTTGTGGTGGACGGAAAGCCCATCTCCGGGTCCTTGTTCGATTTCGGACTCTACTTCTTCCACAATGCACAGCGGCTGATTCGCAAAGGAACGGGGCCGTACTTCTATCTGCCAAAGATGGAGAGTCACCTGGAAGCGCGCTTGTGGAATGATGTGTTCTGTTTTGCGCAAGATGAACTGGACATTCCGCGGGGCACGATCCGTGCCACCGTGCTGATCGAAACGATTCTGGCGGCCTTTGAGATGGACGAGATTCTTTATGAACTGCGAGAGCACTCTTCGGGGCTCAACTGTGGCCGGTGGGACTACATCTTCAGCTTCATCAAGAAATTCCGGAACCGTCCCGACTTTGTGCTGCCCGACAGGCCCACTCTGACCATGGAGAAGCATTTCCTGAAATCCTATGTCGAGTTGCTGATTCAAACCTGCCATCGGCGGGGCATTCATGCCATGGGGGGAATGGCGGCACAGATTCCGATCAAGAACGATCCGGTAGCGAACGAGAAAGCGTTGGAGAAAGTGCGCCAGGACAAACTGCGGGAAGTAAATGCCGGGCACGACGGCACCTGGGTTGCCCACCCGGGGCTGGTGCCGATTGCCAAAGAGGTGTTCGACAAGCACATGAAAGAGCCGAACCAGATCGGCCGTCGGCGCGATGACGTGCAGGTCGCGCCGAAAGATCTGCTCGAGGTCACGGTAGGCAAGATCACCGAGGAGGGTCTGCGCTGGAACATCGACGTCGGATTGCAATATCTGGAGTCGTGGCTGCGTGGTTCAGGCTGCGTTCCCATCTACAACCTGATGGAAGACGCCGCCACGGCGGAAATCTGCCGTTCTCAGGTGTGGCAGTGGGTGAAACATGGCGCCCGGCTCAGCGACGGTCGCCCGGTGACGCAAGAGATGGTTCGCCAAACTATTGCCGAGCAGAAAAACAAGTTGAACGGCGGTCGCATGAGGGAGGCGGCGGAGATTTTCGAGCGGATGATGACCAGCACGGATTTCGCGGAATTCCTGACGCTCGTGGCTTATGATTACATCGACTAAACACAGCGTCTTAAGTAATTGCGCATAGTCTGCGGAGGACATCGTTGCGCGTGGACCAGGTTGCGAACTCGGATTCAACCGCGCCGATGACGTCTTGGAGATGGTCGAAGTAGCGATTGTGCAG
>Ga0307476_10000187_pt1 | contig 59373 bp, 58 predicted proteins | sample atmos_gasesECM2C_2_FD_203314 | JGI IMG/M metagenome (GOLD analysis project Ga0307476, IMG submission 203314) | Hardwood forest soil microbial communities from Morgan-Monroe State Forest, Indiana, United States - atmos_gasesECM2C_05 | ecosystem: Environmental > Terrestrial > Soil > Temperate... | reverse complement strand
CAGGCGGAGCTGTGCGTTGATTATTTCTTATCAGAACTCGAAGTACCCGCCAGAGGGTGCGGAACGCGGAGCGCCGTCGGTACCGGTCGCCGGGAGTAAGCCTAAGATTCCGCTCAGGTTCTGCCAGGCGGCCTGGTTCAGCGCGGGATCGGAGCCGACGAGATCGCGGATCATATCCCATGCAGCCAGGTTGAGGGCGCCTTCGGGCGGTGGTCCCATGGCCAGAGAGACTGAACACTGGGGGCAGAAAGAGATTCGGTGAGCCGTCGACTTCTGGCGCGGTTTGATGCCCACGGTCTGGGCAAACATATACAGCGCGACAGACTTTTGTCCAGCTTCGAGCTCGCGATTACAGCGGAGACAACGCATGTTCTCCAAGGTTTCTCCCGGGGGCGGATTGCGCCCTCGACTATGAATACTGTCTTCGCGGAGTCACGAGGGCAAGTATGTAGAAGGATTCCGGCGAGGCTACCGGGCTCGAATGTTGCCGGCAGGCTTTCAACTCGTCGAGAACCAAGCTGTGCTCTAGGCAGAGCAGACGGTATCGTTCACTCTGTTGCAATGGGTTCTGCCGCGCGCAATCGTCGAGACTCGAATTTGACCGCCATGCGTTCACTAAATCGGACAGCCCCGACATCGGCTGAGTTCGTACGACTGTCGCACCTTCGCAAATTGAGCGAATGCGAACAAGTCGCTGCGGTTTGCTACCGGGTGCGCGGCGGTGGAATCGAGTTTCTGCTGGTTCGGACCCGGAGCAGCGGGCGATGGACGTTTCCCAAGGGCAGCGCGGAACGGGGGCTGACCCATGCCCAGGCGGCGGCGCTCGAGGCATTCGAAGAAGCGGGAGTTCATGGGCGGATCGAAGAAGCTTCGTTCGCCAGATATGTTCGGCGGGGCAGCGCACGGAAATCGGCTGCAAGATCCGGCAAGAAAGACCTCGCGGTCTACGCTCATCTCTGCGATGTGTTTCGGTTGAGCCCTCCGAAGGAATCCAGGCGAAATCGCACCTGGTTTTCTGCGGAGGACACCAAGCAGCGATTGCGCGAGGGGCGTAGGAGTGATGACGGGGCTGAGTTCACTCGGGTGGTAGACAGAGCCGTAGAGCGCATCCGGAAGCTGCGCAGGGGAACCCTCATCGTCGATCAAACGAAAGACGATCGAGTACAGGATCGATTACCGCAGGACATGATGCCAAAAGACGCGCTGCAAAAAGTTCAGTTCGAGGCTTTCATGGAAACTCGCGAAGCTTCGTTCCTGCAGCGCATTCGTCGCCAGCTTCACGGGATGCGGCTCGGCGTGCCTATGTTGGATGATCATAGTCGTGAGGTCCTGCGAGGTGAGATCCTGCAGTTTGACTCAGCGCGAGAGAATAAAGCCAAAGCTCTGGGAACCGGCACGAAGAGCGGCTGAAATCGTCCCGTACTTTCAATTCTTATTCTTTGTTCTTGGGCCGTTCGTAGGCTTTGGCCAGATACTTCCGTGCTTCCTCGAGAGCCGCGAAGGTATCGTCGTTGGTCTGGATGGCCTGGCGGTATTCGTTGATGGCGCGCTCGCGCTGGCCGGTGACGTCGAAGATCTTGCCCAGTTGGATATGGCTCCAGACTTCAGTCCATCGGGGCTCCCCGTCGCCGTTGATGGAGGCGCGGTAAGAGTTCGCAGAGGATTGGTAGTTTCTCTGCTGGAAAAAGACTTCCGCGACGCGATAGTGGGCAAAGGAACTGTTCTTATTGAGGTCGAGAGCCTTGTTGAACTCGGCGAGCGCACCGGAGAGGTCGCCCTGCTGCTGCATGGCCATGCCGCGGAGAATCGAAGCACGGAGCTTTACATCCGAAGAGTTGGTGAGCACGTGGTGGTCGGGATCGACGGCGATGCGGCGCGGGCGTCCGAAGGTCTCAACGGTGAAGGTTGAATTGGTGCCTACGACTTCGAGCTTCTTGTCTTCGGTTTTGCCGTCGGTGTCAATGCGCAAGTCGACGGGCATGCGGAACAAGTCAAGGTCTTGGGAAATCTCTCCGGTGACGCGGAAGCCCTTATTGCTGCCGAGGCGGTAAGTGGTGTATTTCACCTTGAATTCGGGGGCCCCGGTGGAATCGAGCCACTGGGAGAAGAACCAGGTGAGTTGCTCGCCGTAATATTTCTCGGCGATGGTGCGGAAGTCGTCCATGGTAGCCGATTTGCCGGAGTAGGTCTCGGCGAACTCGCGCATGGTCTTGTTGTATTTGTCTTCGCCGAGCACCCAGCGCAGCATGTGCAGGATCATCGCGCCTTTGTCGGTCACGAGCGACTGAAACTCGGTGGAGAAGGGATCAAGTTTGCTGGCGCTCGAAAGCGGAACCGAGTCATAAGCCAGCGCGCCCACCGACATGTCTTTGACGGCTTCCTCCAGACCGGCCGCGCCGGCGGCATTCTCCACGTACATGGCCTCGGAATAGCGGGAGAATCCGTCGACCAGCCACCAATCATCCTTGGTGGCGGGGCTTACCGAAACTCCCCACCATTGATGGGCAATGGCGTTGGCGAGCAGACGGTAGTTGGTCTTCTCCGTGATGGATGGGCTGGCGAGGCCGGCAATTTCTGGCGCCCAGGCGTAGGGAACCGTGTCGCCGGGCAGTTCCACCAGGTTGAGCTTCTGCGACAGTGGTGTGCCGTACAGAGTGATGAAATAGGTGAACTCCTGAACCGCAGTAGTCGTGTACTCGGGAGCCAGCGCCTTGTGGGTGGGCTTGAAGAAGACGTGCAGGTCCATGCCGGCTTCGTCGCTTTTGTATTCCTCAAAGATGCCGGCGATGATGGTGCCCGGCAAACTAGGTTTGGCATCGACGAACGTAAATGTTCTTGTCGGAAGGCCGTTGGTGTTGGGCTTCTTCGAGGGTGGATTGTCGGTGACCGTAGTCTTTCCGCTTCCGATCACCCGCATGTGGGCCGGCACGGTGACACTGATGGTCGAGGTGAACCGGTTCAGGCCATAGCCGTTTACCGGGAACCAGCGTCCTGAGTACAGCAGGTAACTGGTGTCGTCGCCGATGTAGGCGAGTTTGAGGCCGGGAACAGGGCTGTCGTCGGCGGTTTCGAGATTGCCCTCGTATTCGAAGGTGAGCGTCATGGAAGCGTTTTTGGCCAGGCCGGCAGGAAGTGGCACGCGGATCGTGGAATCTTGAGTGACGCGTTCGGCCGACAGCGGCTGGTTGTTATCGTCGAGAACCCGGGTGACGCGCAGGTCGTTGTGCAGTTCGAAGATGGCAACGGTTATATCCTGAAGGGCGGTGAACTTGACTTTCGCTCGCGCCGAAATCTGATGCAGATGAGGCGTGAGTTCGGCGTCGATCTGGTAGTCGTCGACGCGCAGGCGGGTCTTTTCGGCGGCCCGCGAGGGGATCGCGACGAAAGCCAATAGCAGCAGGGCGAGAGAACTCGACAGGACGCTCTGGGCGCGCCGAAGGCGAATCTGCATTAAGGAGAGTCTCCCGGAAATGGGCCTAACCACTTCCCTATGATGAAGATTCTCCACTAAAAGATGCTGGGAGCACAAGGTTTACTCCCACTTTGTCATTTCGAGCGCAGCGAGAAACCTGCTTTTCTGCCGACGCAGGCAAACAGCAGGTTCCTGGTCGCATTCGCTCCTCGGAATGACAATCGTCGAGGGGTCATTTACGCGGCAGGAGGGTGCGGATTATCTCTGCGGCGAGGTCTGCTGGGTGCAGGGCTAGGCCTACAGGGCCGCTTCTCGGCGGGCTGAGACTGGCCTTTACCTGGGTCAGGCCTTCCAGCATGCGGTCGCGCGTGGGGCCGTTGGGGAGGATGTTCTTGATCTGTGCGACCACGTTTTCGGCGGTAAAGTCGTGTTGAACCAGCTCGGGGACCACCTCCTCTTCGGCGATCAGGTTGACCATGGCGAAGCGCGGGACTTTGACTCGCGGCTTGCCCAGCAGATAAGTGACTGGCGAGACGCGGTAGACCATCACGAAGGGCGTGCGCATCAGAGCGGCTTCCACCGTGGCCGTGCCGCTGGCGATGACGCCGGCACGAGAGTGGTGGAGGGCGGGTAGGGATTCGTGGACCAGGGTAATGTGTTCCTTGTTTATTAGACCTTGAAGGAGGGTGCGGTCGAGCGTAGGCGCTACCGGCAGCAGGAATTCGTAGTCGGGGCCGAGTTGGGCGGCTGCTTCGAGGATTGTTGGCAGGTTCATGCGTACTTCTTTGACACGGCTGCCTGGCATGAGCGTGATCCAATACTTTGTGGGATCGAGACGGAATTCTGTAGCGTAGTCGTTGCGGGCGATCGCCGGGTGCGGCAAGTCGGCTAGTGGATGGCCGACGAACGTCGCGTCGACTCCGCGGTCGCAGTAGAACTCTTCTTCAAAGGGAAAGATCACCAGCGCTTTGTCGATGTAGTTCCGGATGAGGCGGACGCGTCCTTGGCGCCACGCCCAGAACTGCGGCGCGACGTAGTAGACCACGGGGATGCCGCGCTTCTTCATCTGCCGGGCTACGCGCCAGTTGAAGGCTGGTGAGTCGATGACGATAGCGAGGTCGGGTTTACGCTTGTCGGCTTCTTTGATTAGGTCCTGGAACAGCCCGTAGATCTTTGGCAGGTGGCTGAGGATTTCGGTGATGCCGACCACCGAGAGATCTTTGGCGTCGACGACAGTGTCGCAGCCCGCGGCACGCATGCGGTCTCCGCCGACGCCGAAGAATTCGAGTTGCGAGTCTCGGCGGCGCAGGGCTTCGATGAGTTGCGCGCCGTACATTTCTCCGGAGGCTTCGCCGGCTGAGATCAGGATTCGCAAGAGAGCATTGTAAGGCCACGGCCCCTAGTCATCCGCGCTGGCCGTGACTTCCGGCTCCCCTAAGCCGTCCGCATTCGCGGGCGAGGCCGACTGCTCCACATGCCCCACGTTTAGCTCCTGATCTTTGTACTGGAGTTGGTAGAGCTTGAAGTAGATACCGCGCTGGGCCAGGAGTTGCTGGTGTGTGCCCATTTCGCGGACCTGGCCTTTGTGCATGACGATGATTTTGTCGGCGCGCTGCACGGTCGATAGCCGGTGGGCGATGATGAGCGACGTGCGTCCTTCGACCATACGATTGAGGGCGTCGCGCACGCGGAACTCGGTTTCGGTGTCGACGCTGGAAGTGGCTTCGTCGAGAATCAGAATCTTTGGTTCGTGGGCCAGCGCGCGAGCGAACGAGATTAGCTGTTTCTGGCCGGTCGAAAGAGTAGAACCGCGCTCGCGAACTTCTTCGTTGAAGCCTTTGGGCAGGGCGCGGATGAAGTCCGCGAGGTTCACGTCTTCGGCGGCATGCTCGACGTCTGCGTCCTGGATGCGTTTCGTGCCTAGCCGGATATTTCCGCCAATGGTGCCGCTGAACAGGAATGGATCCTGCAGGACTACACCGAAGCGGCTGCGCAGGTCGACGAGATCCATGTCTTTGACGTCTACGCCATCGATTCTGACCGCGCCTTTCTGGACGTCGTAGAAACGCAGCAGGAGAGAGATCAGCGTGGTCTTGCCGGCGCCAGTGTGGCCGACTATGGCCACCGTTTCGCCGGGCTCGATGGCGAAGGTTACGTCGCGGAGGACCCAGTCTGGAGCCTCATCGCTCTCTGCCGTGTCGCGGTAGGCGAACCATACCTGATCGAACTCAATGCGGCCCGGGCCTTCGGGGCTTTTCGTGACTGCGGGCGAAACCACCTGCACAGGCGTATCCAGCAGCTTGAAGATGCGTTCGCTGGCGGCCATGGCCGATTGCAGGATGTTGTACTTTTCGCTGAAATCCATGATGGGGCGGAAGAAGCGCAGAGCGTACTGAATGAAGGCCACCAGCACGCCGAGCTCGGCCACTCCGCGCACCAGACGGAATGTAAGCAGCGTGTTCCAATTAAAACTTACCGCGACACTGGTCACGGAAATATTTCGCATCACGCCGGCGCCGCCGAACCAGATGACGCAGGCAATCGCGATCGAAGAAAGAATATCGATGGCGGGGTAGTAAAGCGAGTAGGCCAGGATCGCGTCTTTGTAGGCGTCCATGTGGCTGCGATTGATTTCCGAGAAGCGAGCGTAGGCTTTGCGCTCGCGATTGAAAAGCTGCAGCACGACCATCCCGCTGACGTGCTCCTGCAGGTAGGAGTTGATGCGGGCGATGGCGACGCGGATGCGGCGGTAGGAGTCGCGCACGCGGTCGCGGAAAATCTTGGTTGCCACCACGATGAAGGGAAGCACAGCGAATGTAATCAGCGCCAGCTTCCAGTTCATGCACAGCATTACGCCGAGGATGCCCGCCAACACGAAGAGGTCTTCGAAGATCGAGACCACGCCGGAGGTGAACATCTCATTCAAGGCGTCGACGTCAGTGGTGACGCGCGTTACCAGGCGCCCGACCGGGTTCTTGTCGAAGAAAGCGACGTGCAAGCGCTGCAGATGGCGGAAGATCTGGCGGCGGAGGTCGAACATCACTTTCTGGCCGGTCCACTGCATGAAGTAGGTTTGCAGGAACTCGAGCAGGAAGCTGAAGACCAGCAGTCCGACATAGATGGCTGCGATTTGCGCGATGCCGTTGAGGGCGTTCGGGCTGAGCCAACTCCAGATGCCGGAAGATGTTGCGGTAGCCGCCTCTTTCGGCGCCAGGTAGCGATCAATCGCCACCTTGGTGAGATAGGGGCCGAGCACGTCGGCGAAAGACTTCAGGAGAATCGAAACCAGCGCGATCGCCACCTGCCAGCGGTAGGGCCGCAGATACTTGAGCAGCCGCGCCATCAGGCGGCTGTCATAGGCTTTGCCTAATATTTCTTCTTCCTGAGCCATCGGTTTCTGGACGATTCGAGTGCTGAAGCGGCGCCAGCAGCGCTGCTTAGAGGGTAACTCAATATGGATGGCCGGAGCAGGCTGGAGGATGGAAAACGTTTGCCGCCGGGTAGATGCTTTAGCAGATGGGATAATGGTAGTCGCATGCCGCTCGGCATTTACATTTCGGTGCCCTTCTGCCGTACCAAGTGCAGTTACTGCAACTTTGCCTCCGACGTGTTTTCGCGGACGGTTTTCGAGCGCTACGTGGATCGGGTTTGTGCCGACATCGAAAACTCGCCGCAGGTCGCAGTTGAGATGGGCGGACAGTTGGAGCACGCGGTGGATTCCATCTATCTAGGCGGGGGGACACCGACGGTGCTCGATGCAGCGCAACTGGAGCGGATTTTTGGCGCCGTTCGCTCTCAATTCGATGTGCGGCCTGACTCCGAGGTCACAGTTGAGTGCGCTCCGGGTACGTTGACGAGTGCAATGCTCGACAGTCTGCTGAGCTGCCGTGTGAACCGCGTTAGTCTCGGCGTGCAGTCGTTTGTGGATCAGGAGGCGGCTGCAGTTGGCCGTCTGCACAAGCGCGCAACGGTTTTAGAAGACATTGCCCGACTGCGAGCTGCAGGAATTATGAATATCAACATCGATCTGATCGCCGGGTTGCCGCACCAGACAGCGGACAGTTGGGAGTTTTCTCTGGCCGAGACCGTCGCGACCGGCGCGCCGCATGTCAGCGTCTATATGCTCGAGGTAGATGAGGATTCGCGACTGGGACGCGAATTATTGGCCGGGGGAACGAGCTATCACGCACACTTTGTCCCGGATCAAGAAGCCATAGCAGATCTTTATCTTGCTGCTAGTGAGTGGCTCTCGTCGGTCGGAATTGCCCAGTATGAGATTTCCAACTTCGCCCGCGAAGGCCTCGAATCTCGGCACAACTTGAAGTATTGGACCCGGCTGCCCTATTTCGGCTTTGGCGTAGATGCTCATTCGATGCTGGATTCTGCAGCGCCGGATATCGACGCGGTGCGGTTCGCGCCCCCGGACTCCCTGGAACAATACATCGGCGGAACGAGTTTGCAACGGACCGTAGTCTCGCACCGGGCCGCCTTAGAGGAGAGTTTCTTACTTGGGCTCAGGCTGACACGGGGCATCAGTTTGCGCGATCTTGTGGCGAAATTGGGTGAGGAAGCGCTTGCGGATGCCCGCGCCACGGTGGTTGAGTTTGTCAAAGCCGGGCTGATGGAGCGGCGAGACGACTACGTCTACCTGACAGCGCGCGGGCGATTGCTCTCGAACGAAGTGTTCGAGAGATTCATTTTCGCCGATGAAATAGCTCGCTGATTTCTCGCGCCGGCGTGAGAAATCTGTTGGAATTCAGTTTTCGCGCAAACCATCCGGTCGGTTGGGCTACGGGTTTTCATGCTCATTATCCCCAGTGATCACGCGGGTTGCCGCACTTCGCCGGTCTTCTGCCCGAGGTAACTTTTCCCTCTTCTGCCGCTATGTTCTAATCAAAAAACCAGCCAAAGCGGTGGAGGAGTCTTGGATTTTCAACTGAGCGATGAGCAACAGCAACTGAAGAAGACCGTCCGCGAATTCGCCGAGCGGGAAATCTTGCCTAATGTCATGAAGTGGGATGAAGCCTGCGAATTCCCTCTGGCTACAGTCAAGGAACTGGGCAAGCTCGGATTGCTGGGAACAGTTTTTCCCACCGAGTATGGCGGCGCCGGCATGGGGTATGTGGAGTACGTGGTCGCCATCGAAGAGCTGTCGCGGGTGGATGGCTCGGTTGGTATTATTGTCGCGGCCCATACGTCGCTCTGTTCCAATCACATCTTCCTTGCCGGCAGCGAGGAACAGAAGAAGAAGTACGTCAGCAATCTGGCCACAGGGGAATTCATCGGCGCCTGGGGATTGACCGAGCCTTCTTCGGGATCGGACGCGGGCAGCGCCCGCATGACCGCACGGCGCAAAGGAAACAGCTGGGTGCTCAACGGCACAAAGACTTTTTGTACCAATGGACACTATGCAGACGTGATCGTCGTGCTCGCAGTGACCGACCGAACGGCGCATACGCACGGGCTTTCGGCCTTTATCGTAGAGAAAGACACGAAGGGATTCCGTCCCGGGAAGAAAGAGAACAAGCTGGGGCTGCGGGCCAGCGATACGGCGGAGATGATTTTTGAAGATTGCGTGGTCCCGGCGGAGAATCTGCTCGGCAAAGAAGGTGCCGGCTTCATCGACGCGATGCGCGTGCTTGATGGCGGCCGCATCTCGATTGCAGCGCTGTCGCTGGGCATGGCGCAGGGCGCATACGAGGCCGCGCTAAAGTACGCCAAGGAGAGGCGGCAATTCGGCAAGGCGATCGGAGAGTTCCAGGCGATCCAGTGGAAGCTGGCTGACATGGCTACCGAGATTGATGCTGCCCGCTTGCTCACCATGCGCGCAGCGTCGATGAAAGACGCCGGCATGAAGACTACGATGGAGTCCTCGATGGCGAAACTTTATGCCAGCGAAGTTGCCGTGAAGTGCGCCAATGAAGGCGTGCAGATTCACGGCGGATACGGGTTCATCAAAGATTATCCTGCAGAGAAGTATTACCGTGACGTAAAGCTGTGTACCATTGGCGAGGGCACGAGCGAGATTCAGCGGCTCGTGATTGCGCGGCAGTTGCTGAAGGAATAAGCCCATCCCTGAACTTCCTCGCGGATTTCTTCTTCCCCTGCTTTCTGCTTTACACTGATCGCTTGAACCAACCCATTCAGACCTGGATCGATCAATTGCGCTCCGGCGATGTGCGCGCCCTGGCTCGCGCTATTTCGACTGTGGAGAACCGCGCGCCGGGATGGTCCGAACTGCTGAAAGCTTTGTTTCAGCACAGCGGGAAGGCTCGCGTGCTGGGGCTGACCGGGCCGCCGGGCGCGGGGAAGAGCACGCTGGTCGATCAGCTGGCCCGCTTTTATCGCAAACACAAACGCTCTGTGGGCATTATCGCGGTGGACCCGACCAGTCCTTACACGGGCGGCGCGATTCTGGGCGATCGCATCCGCATGCAGGAACATTTCTCCGATCCTGGGATTTATATTCGCAGCATGGCGACGCGTGGCTCGCTGGGTGGGCTGGCGCGCACCACGGCCGACGTCGTCACGGTGCTCGATGCTTCAGGTCGTGACCTCATCATGATTGAGACCGTGGGCGTGGGACAGGACGAAGTAGATATCGTTCGGCTGGCTGATATCACGATTTTAATTCTGGTTCCGGGCATGGGCGACGATGTGCAAACCATCAAAGCTGGCATCATGGAGATTGCCGACATTTTTGTGATTAACAAGAGCGACCGCGACGGGGCTGAACATGTGGAGCGCGAAATCCGCTCACTGCAGTCGTTGGCTGTCCGCCACGATGGCTGGACGCCGCCGATCGTGAAGACTGTTGCCAGCCAGGGAGTAGGAATCGAAGAGCTGGCGGGCGCGATTGCGGACTATGAAGCCTACCTGCAGAAGCAAAATCTGGCGCTGCACAAAAGCGTGGAAAACTGGCAGGAGCGGCTGGTCGAAATGCTGCGCGACGCCATGTTGGAAAAGGCGCGGACGCAATTCGACGATGGCAACTTGGCGCGCCTGGCGGCGGAAGTGGCCGAGCACAAGCGCGATCCTTATACGCTGGTGGAGGAGATCGCCGGTAAACTAGGAAAACACTGATGGCGCAAATCGATCATCTCGGGATTGCGGTGAAGTCGCTGTCAGCTGCGAAAGCGATCTACGAGAAACTGGGCTTGAGTGTTTCTCCCGAGGAGACGGTAGAGCAAGAGCAGGTGCGGCTGGTGATGGTTCCGGTCGGCGAGAGCCGATTGGAGCTGCTGGAGGCCACGTCGGAAGATTCGACGATCGCGAAGTTCATCGCTAAACGTGGCGAAGGACTGCATCACGTTTGCCTGCGGGTTCCGGACTTGTCGGCGGCTGTTTCCCGGTTGAAGAAAGACGGGGTGCGGCTGGTGTCGGAGGAAATCAAGATCGGCGCGGGCGGGCACAAATACGTTTTCGTACATCCGTCGAGCGCGGGCGGAGTGCTGCTGGAACTGGTTGAATCCCAGGAATCGCGGCCATGAAGCTCAGAGCGGAGGTTGAAAAAGAGATTGTCGAGATTGTGAATCGAGAAACCAGAGCCTGGGACACGAAGGATGTCGATTTGCTGATCACAGTTTTTCATCCGGACATGGTGTGGCCCTGGCCCTCGACCAGCCATGCTCACGACCCCGCGGATTGGGTGATGGTCCTGGGGCGATTCGACACCCAACGCTGGAAGAAGGTCTGGCAGGACTTGTTTGACACTCACGCCCTTGTCCACAACCGGCGCGAAACGATAAAGATCGAAGTTTCGGACCAAGGCGATGGTGCTTTCGCAGTGGTCGACGTAGATACTTTGTGGCGCGACCGGAATGGCAAAGACTTCCACTGGAAAGGGCGCGCCTGCAAGGTCTACAGCCGGGTGGGCACGGAATGGAAGATGACCATGCACACCGGCCTTCTCCAATACTAGAGTTGCGGCCTCCTCATGCTTCTTCTCGCCATCGATACGTCCGGCAAGCAGGGCAGCATCGCATTGGCTCGCGCCGGGGAGCCAACTGCCGAGGGCGACTTCGAGGTGATCGAGATTGCGCCACTGGTCGGCGGCACTTTTTCCGCGCAGCTCATTCCCCAAATCTCCGAATTGCTCTTCCGCAACGGGTTCATGAAGACTGCCATCGGCGCTTTCGCCGTGGTCTCGGGGCCGGGCTCGTTTACGGGTCTTCGCATCGGGCTGGCGGCGGTTAAGGCTCTAGCCGAGGTGCTGGGCAAACCGATCGCCGCCGTATCTCTGCTGGAAGTGTGCGTTCTCACGAGCGGCGCCGCCCAAGGCAAGATCATGGCTGCATTGGATGCGGGCAGGACTGAGGTGTATGTGGGGGAGTACGAACTCCCGGCCCACGCTGACCAAGTTCCGCGAGAGCGCATCTTGACCCGCAGTGAATTCCTCTCCCAAGCGAGAGGATGGACCGTGGTGACTCCGGATTCTGGTCTTGCAGAGGCGGCGAGCGCGGCAGGACTATCAGTCTCGACACTAGAGCCGATTTCCGCTGCCGACGTTTCCCGGTTGGGCTGGCGCAAGATTCATTCCGGCGAAACGGTTGGGCCCGAGCAGTTGGAGGCGAACTATATCCGTCGCACCGACGCCGAGATGCTCGAGAAAAGCGGATCGTAGGGTGCGCGTTCGACGAGCAAATGCCGCTGACATTTCCGCCATCATGGATCTCGAGCGTCAGAGCCCCTCAGCCGGCCATTGGTCGCGGAATCAGTATGACGACTTGTTCGCGGCCCCAAGCGGTCCGCAGCGGTCCGAACGCGTCGCATTGGTTGCAGAAGATGATGGTGGAACGCAGCCGGAGAGAGTTTCCCATACAACGTCAGGCATTCTCGCCTTCCTGATAGCCCACAGAATCGATGCGGAGTGGGAGTTGGAAAACATTGTGGTCGCCGAAACCGCCCGCCGCCGGGGCGTAGCTACCCGACTGCTCGGCGAATTGATCGCGCATGCCCGGGCCGAACGGGGCAGGGCAGTTTTTCTCGAAGTCCGCGAGTCAAATCTAGGCGCGCGTGCTCTGTATCGCAAGGCGGGATTCACAGAAACGGGTTTACGCAAGAGTTACTACTCGAACCCTCCCGAGGATGCAATCCTGTGTCGCCTAACGCTTTATTAGCACTTTCTCATAACGAGATTGCACCAGAATTCGGCATTGAACCGATTTTGGTGCTGTGATAGCTTTGGCCTAGTTATCCCCTATTGGAGGTCTGCCTGGATGCTGACTTCGAATGACGCTCTCCTGACCAACCATGACGAATTCCGCAAGCTGGCTCAGGAGCACATGCAGTATTCCACTCGACTTGATTCTCTCACCCAGAAAAGATATCTCAGCGAAGATGAAAAGCTGGAAGAAGTCCGGCTTAAAAAGCTGAAGCTGCGGCTCAAGGACCAGATGCAATCGATTGAGCGGCAATATCGGCAGCAGTTCGGAACTCACGTAGCATAATTCCTGGCCATTTGTGGGCGGCTGTCGCCGCTAGAGGCATTCTCTATCTAACTGGGGGCGCTCATCAGCGCCTTTCTTTATTTGGACTTAGATCCTTTCCAAGCGGACGCAACCCGGCGCCGCACGCCTGTGCTCTATAATGGTGCACTGCTCCCATGGTTCGTGACGGCTACCTTTACGCGCTGGCTTTGATTGCGGCTGCGGTGCTGCTGGGTTGGTTCGCAAAGCCTGCCTGGGCCGTAGTGCCTCTACTGCTTGCGGTATTCTTCCTCTGGTTTTTTCGTGATCCGGAGCGGATCATTCCGGATGCAGCTGGTGCCGTGGTGTCGCCAGGGGAAGGAAAGGTGACCGACACTTCCATTGTGGTGGTGGGCGGCGAGAAGCAGGTTCGCATCAGCATTTTCCTGAGCGTTTTCGATGTGCACGTGAACCGTTCGCCGATTGCCGGAGTGGTCCGCGAGGTTCGCTACCAGCGCGGCAAGTTCCTGAACGCCATGAATCAGGCTTCCGCGGAGCAGAACGAGCAGAATATTGTCCGCGTGGAAGGTGACGGCCAAGTCGTGGTCTTCAAGCAGATTGCCGGATTGCTGGCGCGACGGATTGTCTTCCATCCCAAGGTCGGAGACCGGCTTGAACGCGGGCAGCGTGTGGGTCTGATCAAGTTCGGTTCGCGCGTAGACGTTCTGTGCGATGCTGCCGCCGCGCTGCAAGTGAAAGTCGGCGACCGGGTGCGCGGCGGTTCGAGCGTGCTGGCGTACCTGCAGCCCAAACGCGAACTGACGAGTGCAGGACGTTATTCCGCCGCTGAAGGGACGCGCTGATGGATCTCCCAATTCCAAGACGCAGGCAGGACGAGCGCGGCCCACGCCGCATGCGTAAGGGGATGTACATTCTCCCGTCATTGTTTACCACGGGGAATATGGCGGCTGGCTTCTACGCCATTCTCGAGGTGGTTCACGCCAGCGCGGCGAACTTTGCGCACCTGGATAATGCCGCCAAGGCGATCGGGTTTGCCGTCTTGTTCGACGGCCTCGATGGACGCGTCGCCCGCATGACCGGAACCAGTAGCGACTTTGGCAAGGAGTTCGATTCGCTGGCGGACGTGATCACGTTTGGAGTGGCTCCGGCAATGCTGGCCTGGACCTGGGGATTTCATCTGATGCCGCCGGTCGCGCTCACGGAGTGGGAGTGGAACATCAAGCTCACCCAGTTGGGTGCGATTGCCGCTTTCCTGTTTCTGATGGCAGGTGCCAGTCGCCTGGCGCGGTTTAACATCACGACCAACCCACAACCTTCGAATCCAGGGCGCCCCGGAAAGAAGTATTTCGTCGGCATGCCCATTCCGGCGGGTGCGGGGGTGATTGCGGCCGTGGTGCACTTTCAGTCAGGCGTTCCGCTCGAATCCTGGTATACGGCGATCACCTGGTTGGCGATGGTGGCCGCGGTGGGCTATCTGATGGTGAGCACCTGGCGTTTCTATAGCTTCAAGGACATTGACTTCCGCTCGCGCCATCCTTTCCGTCTGATCATTCTTTTGGGCGCTCTGTTTGCCGGCATCTGGTTCTTCTCCAAACCGGCGCTGTTCGGAGTTGCGCTGCTCTATACATTCTCCGGAGTGTTCTGGCGATTGCAGTGGATTTTCCGCCGCCGGAACCAGCCTCCGCCACCTCCCTACAAGGAAGCTTCGCAGACTTCATGAGTACGCCGTCTAAAATCGTGTCATCGTCTCCGTCTGCATCTGCGCGCGGCCCGTTGTTTCGCGCGGCAATCGTGGGCGCGGCTACGCTCAAAGGCAAGGAAGTCGCCGAAATGCTTAACGAGCGGAACTTCCCGGCCGTGGATATTCGCCTGCTCGACGACGATGAGTCGATTGGCCAGCTCGAGGCAACGGGAGACGAAATCAACTTCATCCAGAGCGTCCGCTCAGAGCAGTTTACCCACGTGGACTTTACTTTCTTTGCCGCGGACGCTGAGTGTACGCGGCAGAACTGGAAACGCGCTCGCGATGCCGGCAGTGCGATCATTGATCTTTCCGGCGCCTTGGAAGACGAACCTGGCGCGAACGTGCGCTCTCTGTGGATCGAACGCGAACGAGGCGAGATGTGGCAGCCCGAACTGCAGCCGGCTCCGTGCATTGTGGCTCATCCTGCCGCTGTGACTCTGGCTTTGCTGCTGCTTCGGGCGCGCAAGGCTGGCGCCATTCGGAGCGCCGCGGCCACCGTTCTCGAACCTGCGTCTGAGCAGGGACAAAAAGGCATGGACGAGTTGCACCAGCAAACCGTCAACCTATTGTCGTTCCAGCCCCTGCCGAAGGATATTTTCGATGTGCAGGTGGCCTTCAACATGGTGGCGCGCTACGGGCAGAATTCGCGACTGTCGCTGGAGTCGCTGGAAGCGCGCGTGCGGCGCCATTATCAGGAGATCGCCGGAGCGGACGCGCCGCATCCCGCAATGCTGCTGTTGCAACCGCCCGTGTTTCACGGGCATGCACTCGCCATCTTTTTGGAGATGGAGCAACCGGTAGATCAGGAACGATTGTCGCAAGCCTTGGCCGGAGATCACGTGACCTTGGCGGGAGCAGAAGACGATTCGCAGCCGAGCAACGTGAATACGGCGGGTCAAGCCAACATTCTGGTTTCGCTCAAACGAGACGCGGCCCGGCCGAATGGAATCTGGCTGTGGGCCGCCGCCGACAACCTGCGCATTGCCGCGATGACTGCGGTCGAGTGTGCCGAGAGCATGATTGCAACTCGCCCGCTGGGAAAAATCCAATGAAAGTCCGGCGGGCTGCCTGGCTGCTCTTGCTCGCAACCAGCACCGGTTGCGGATATCACACGGCCGGCCACGCGGTGCAGCTCCCAGAAAACGTCAAGACCATTGCCGTTCCTGCTTTTGTAAACGAGACCACGACGTACCGCATCGAACAGCTGCTGACTTCGTCGGTAATGCGCGAATTCACCACGCGCACGCACTATCACATTCTTAATGATTCGGGCGAGGCGGCCGACGCCACCCTCCGCGGCACGGTGCTTTCGGCCTCTTCCTCGCCGCTTACCTACAACACCGCCACCGGACAAGCCGCCAGCGTCCTGGTAGTGGTGAGCGTACGAGTGTCGCTCACCGACCGCACTGGTAAGGTGCTCTACCAGAATCCCTCGTATCTGTTCCGCGAGCAGTACGAGGTTTCGCAGGACCTCACCAGTTTTTTCGAGGAAGACTCGCCCGCCCTGCGACGGCTGTCGCAGGATTTTGCCCGTACCCTGGTCTCTAACATTCTGGAGGGCTTCTAGATGGTAGAGTTGCGAAAGGTCGTTAGTCTCACTGCGGAGGGCTTCTGATGCGGGCTTTCGCCCAGGCGGATCGGTTTGTCAGCGAACTCGAGTCGCGCAAGCTGCGTCCCGCCTATGTGTTCGTGGGCGACGAAGCATTCTTTCGCAAGCGCTTTCGGGACGCCATCCTCGAGCATTTGGTTCCGGCTGATCTGCGTGACTTCAGCGTGTTCGAATTCGACCTGGCGGAGAACGACCTTGCTGAAGTTCTCGACCGTGCCCGCACGCCTTCGCTGATGGCTCCGTTTCAGGTGTTTTTTGTGCGCGGAGTGAAGAGTCTTTTTGGCCGCGGCTCGAATGAAGAAAAGCTTGCCGCGATCGAGGAGTATTGCAAGAATCCGAATCCTGACGCGATGGTAGTGTTCGTCGCCGACCACATCAGCATCCCCGCCGACGTTCGTCGCATGGAGATGCAGGACAAAGAGCGCTACCAGCGCATCCGCGAGACCATGGGCCAGTACTGCGGCATCGTCGAACTGGCGCGGGTGGAAGAAGGTGAGGCCGTGCGCTGGATTTCCGACTACTGCACCAGCCGCGCCGTGCCGGTGAAGATCGATCCCGACGGCGCCCGCGAACTGGTCGACGCCCTCGGCGGCGACATGATGATGATCTCGAACGAACTGGAAAAGCTCATGCTTTACGTCGGCGCCCGCAACCGCATCACGCTCGGCGATGTGGAGACCATGGTCCTCGCCGCCAAGCAGCGGTCTTTATATGAGTTGACCGACGCCATTTCGTCCAAAGATCGCGTGCGAGCTCTCGAAGTGCTGGACGCGATTCTGTCTTCGGGCGATGGCGAAGAAGCCTCGATTGGACACATCTACATGCTGGCGAAAACCTTCCGCCAGATGCTGGTAATCCTCGAACGCAACGTGCGCGACCAGCGCATGCTCTGGGCCGCGTTGTGGCAGGGCTTCCGCGTGCCTCCATTCGCCGCCGACGACATTATCAAACAAGCCCGCCGTTACAAATCGCGACGCGACTTGACTCGTGCGATCCGCCTGGTGGCAAAAGCCGATCTCGCCCTGAGGTCGAATCCCGTGAGCAAACGGATGGTGCTCGAACGTCTGGTAATGGATCTGACGACTGAGGCGAAGCTGGAAGCGCCGGGGTGGATGCAGGAACAACTGCCCGTCTAGCGCCTACTTCATGGCATTGACGCGAGCGCCTAAGCGCGACTTGTAGCGGGCAGCCGTATTCCCATGCAGCGTACCCTTCTGGATCGCTTTGTCGAGCGCCGATACCGTTTCGCGGTAGGTCTTCTCGGCGGCAGCTTTGTCGCCCTTCTCGATGGTCTCGCGCAGAGTGCGCAGCGCGGTGCGCAGGCGGGACGTGTTGGCGCGGTTGGTGGCCGTGCGCTTGGTGGTCTGACGGGCGCGTTTGAGCGCCGAAAAATGGTTAGCCATATTGCTTCGTTGCCCTTTGTGTGTACGGCGAGATATTCCGGTGAGTACCGAATACGTTATTCTACGGGACTAAGTCTCGGCTGGTCAAACGGTTGCCTCGCCATTGACTCCCACCCCGCCGCGGGGTACGCTTTACTTAATGGTAGTGACTTGCCTCCTGGGCATGAGCATTCCGGCTGGTCCCGTCTCGAAGCATAATCCTGTTTTGTCATTTCCTGTCCTCAAAGAGATTGAATGAAGAAAAGCATCGGGATTAGTCCCAACATCGAGACCTTATTTGGCACGCGCGACGAGAATGTGCGCGTGTTGGAAGACGGCCTGAATATCACGATTGACCTGCGATCGAACGCGATTGAACTGGAGGGCGCCGCCCGCGACGTGGCCCGCGCCGAGCAGGTGTTTGCGGACTACGAGAGCTTGCAGAAATCCGGATACAGCTTCAACAACGGCGATCTGAACAGCATGCTGCGCGTGCTGACGGCGGATTCCAGCGCGACCCTGCGGGGCCTGGCCGATGCTGGCCGCCAGCGTTCGCTCGGTCGGCGCATGGTGCAGCCGAAGAGCGTGAACCAGCGCCGATACGTGGAAGCGATTGAGACGCACGACATGGTTTTCGGCGTTGGTCCGGCGGGTACGGGCAAAACTTATCTTGCGGTGGCGATGGCGATTTCCGCGCTCCTCGCCAAACGCGTGAACCGCATTATTCTGGCCCGTCCGGCGGTGGAAGCCGGCGAGCGGCTGGGATTCTTGCCGGGCACATTGCAGGACAAGATTGATCCTTACCTGCGCCCTTTGTACGACGCGCTGTATGACATGCTCGATCCGGAAAAAGTCGACCGCTATCTCGAGAAGAACGTTATCGAGATTGCTCCGATCGCATTCATGCGCGGACGCACTTTAAATGATTCGTTTGTGATTCTCGACGAAGCGCAGAACACCACTTCGGAACAGATGAAGATGTTCGTCACCCGCCTCGGATTCAACTCCAAGGCCGTGATTACCGGGGATATCACGCAGATCGACTTGCCCAACGCGCGCCGCAGTGGATTGCTGGAAGCGATTGACATTCTGAAACGCGTCGAAGGCTTGACATTCGTTCATTTCGACGAATCCGACGTGGTGCGGCATCATCTGGTGCAGCGGATCATCCGGGCCTACGACGAGCACAAAACGCACGCCGCAGAGCAGCAGATGCTGTTGCCGTCGGCCGGAAGAAACGGCGAGGCAAAGAGTGTTGACATGAAGAACCGGGAGACGGCGAAAGCGGACGACCGATCCCGAGAAGCCTCGGCAGAATAAAGTCGCAACACGCAGGGAGGGCTGAAACCGAGCCCTCCTGTTTATTTTGCACGCTTCGCATCACTAAGCAACTGGAGCAACAAGGTGGTTATCCTCCGAAAAAGAATCGTGGGGCTGAGTTCGTCGACGCTCGAACGGTTTGTTTTGCGGGCGAGGCGCGCGGTCCGGTTGCGTAGCCCGGTGAACGTCCTGGTCACCAGCAGCGCCGAGTTACGATCTTTCAATCAGCGATTCCGGGGAGCGAACAAATCCACGGACGTACTGTCGTTTCCGGCGGCGCCGCCGACCGACTTACAGGCCAAACGTTTTGCCGGGGAGGTGGCGATTTCCGCGGACATCGCGCGGCAAAACGCCGGGCGCCTGGGTCATTCTGTGGCGGACGAGGTGAAGATTCTGGTGCTGCACGGCATCCTGCATCTGGCAGGCTTCGATCACGAGCGCGATAATGGCGAGATGGCCCGCAAAGAGAGCCAGTTGCGGCGGAAACTGAAGCTGGAGGGTAGTCTGATCGAGAGGACGCAGGCCCGCGGTCGTTCAGGCGCCACAAAGCGGAGAACTGCATGAACTGGGCCGTCGCACTCGCGCTGATCCCGCTGCTGGGCCTGCTCGCCCTGGCTTCCTACGTGGACCGCGTCTACCAGGAGATCGGCAAGTTTCTCTCGCGCGAATTTCAGGACAACATCGACGTCTTCGAGCAGAAAGTCGAGCCCAACCTGCATGTAAGCCGAGCCCGCGCGTCGCTCTCCATGGCAGTGCTGAAACAGATGACCACCGCGACGATGGCCTTGCTGGTCGGCTTCGCAGTCTTCGGCGACCAGCGCTGGAGTATCTATGAAATTTTGCAAGCTGCCATCAGCCTGATTCTCATCATCATTGTGTTCAACCAATTTCTTCCGTTTGTTTTCTTCTCGCGCACCAACGGCGCATGGCTCATCCGTTGGACGTGGCTCCTGACCGTGCTGATTTATCTCGTGCTGCCGGTGACCATCGTTCTCGGGTTCCTGCAATCGGTGGCATCCCTCACTCGCCAAAACACGCGCGAAGAGCCGGAAAGCGCAGCCGAGGCTGTGGATGCCTTGATCGAAGCGGGTCAGGAAGAAGGCATTATCCAGGAAGGGGACCGCGATCTGATTCAGTCCGTGGTGGAATTCAGCGGCAAGACGGTGCGCGAGGCCATGAAGCCGCGTCCGGAAATCTTTGCCGTGCCCGTGGATACCACGGTCGAGCGCTTCATCGAGATGCTCCGGACCAAGCATTACTCGCGGGTGCCGGTGTACGCGGAAAGCATTCATAACATCCGGGGCATTGTCTATGCCCAGGATGTGTTGCAAGTGACAGACAGCGAAGCTTCCAAACGCACTCTCGATACGCTCATGCGGCGTGACGTGTATTTCGTGCCTGAGAGCAAACTCGGCAGCGACCTTCTGCGCGAGATGCAGAAGAACAACATACGCATGGCCATCGTGGTCGATGAATACGGCGGCGTCGCCGGGCTGGTCACGATTGAAGATCTTGTGGAAGAGATCGTGGGAGAAATTCGCGACGAGCACGAGAAGCCCGAGATCGTCCGAGAGAATGATCACTCCTACATCGTTCCCGGAGGAATGGATGTAGACCGCCTCGCTGAACTGTTCGGGACAAAACCGGAAGGAAGGGAATCAGCCACCGTCGCGGGCCTGGTCAGCGAACTCGCGGGACACATCCCGCAGCGCGGAGAAACAGTGGACGATGAAGGCCTCCGCTTCGAAGTTCTGGAATCGACGGACCGCAAAGTGGAGCGCGTCAGAATCACTGCGATGCAGCCCCGGCAGCTGAAGCTGATATGAGGCGGCCTTCTGGCGTCGGCTATCGGGCTTCGGGAAGACCCTTCGCCTGATATAGTCGAGAATGGGTTTGCAGTTCTCGAGCTCGGCAAAGCCTCAAGAGATCTAGTGATCCTAGCCGAAGCCCGAAAAGCTGAAGCCCGAAGCCCGGTCTTATGCCTTTCCGCTCCGGTTTTGTCTGCATTCTCGGCCGTCCTAACGCTGGCAAGTCCACGTTGCTCAATGCTCTCGTGGGCGAAAAGCTCGCTATCATTTCGCCCAAACCGCAAACCACGCGCAACCGCATCCAGGGCATCGTCAACCTTCCCAAGGCCAAAGGCCGGGACGCTGCTCAGATCGTCTTGATCGACACTCCGGGCGTACACAAGCCGGACAGTTCCCTCGGCCGCAAGATGATGGTCGAGGTGCGGGAGGCGCTGGAAGGCTGCGATCTCGTCCTGCTGATCATGGATGCCACGCGCAAGCTCGATCCGCGCGATGAATTCGCCATACAAATGCTGAAGCACTCATCGACGAAAGTTTGCCTCGTCCTCAATAAGGTCGACCTGCTGCGAGGCGGCAAGGGCAAGCTGTTGCCCTTGATCGAGAAGTACAAGAAGCTGCATCAATTCGAGGAAATCATCCCAATTTCTGCGTTGAAACGCGATGGACTCGACGTGCTGCTGAAGGTGGTGACGGCCGCGTTACCGGCTGGGCCGCCTTATTTCCCGCCCGACCAGGTCACCGACCAGCCCGCGCGCTTCATGGCTGCGGAAATCATCCGCGAACGCGTATTGGTCGAGACCGAGGAAGAGCTACCGTACGCAACCACGGTGATCGTCGACTCTTTCGAGGAGGGCGCCAGGCTCACGCGTATTGCGGCGACGATCTACTGCGAGCGCGAAGGTCAAAAAGGTATTCTGATCGGCAAGAAAGGACAGATGCTGAAACGGATTGGCACTTCGGCACGCCTGCAACTCGAGCGCATGCTGGGCATGAAAGTTTTTCTGGAGCTCTACGTGAAAGTGCAGCCTAACTGGCGCGAATCGCGCGGTTTTGTCGAAGAACTAGACTGGAGAAGGCAGTTGGAGCATCTGACCGACGGGAGGGTTGAACTGTCAAAACCGCTGCCCAGACATGAAAACGGGCCCAGAAAACGAGGAGCGACAAACGCGACGACATAGCGGACCCATTGCTCCGTGCCCGTGTCGCAGCTTAAGGCTGCGATCTTTACTGATACCTCTGGGTTTGTCGGATTGAGCCTTGCACAGCTAGAATAAGCCGGTAGCAGCGCAGAATCGTAAACGAGCCAAAACATGCCACTGTCGGATTCTTCCGAGGAACCTCTTCCCGAAAAAGATTTTGATCCTGATCAGTTGCATTTGCTTTTGCGGGTAACCCTTTCCGCCGACCGCCGGGCCGTGGATCCGGTGGTGCAGGAGGTGATGGGCGTGGTCCGCCAGATGAAGGGCGTGGACGGCAAAGAAGATGCGATCGAGTTATCGGTGCAGGAAGCGCTCGCCAACGCCGTGATTCACGGCGCCAAAGAAGATCCCACCAAAACGGTGGAGTGCCTGGTGAGCAGCGACGACGATCGCGGCGTGTTGATCGTGGTGCGCGATCCAGGCCCTGGTTTCTTGCCTGAGGCGATTCCGACGTGCACAGTCGGAGAAAACGTTTATTCCAATCACGGGCGCGGGATTTTTCTCATCAACCAACTGATGGACGAAGTGGAGTTCAGAAAGAACGGCACTGAAATTCGCATGGTGAAACGGTAACGCGGCCCGGTCTTGACAGAAGACGAAGAGCACGATAAGAGCGTATCGAGCGAGGTAAGCGTCGCTTGGGCAGGGACAAGTCTTGTGGGTTCTGAAGGAATTGTTTCGTACTCGCGCGGCGTCGCGGGTTCGTACGATAACTCCGAATGAATACACGTGCGACTACCACTAAATCAATAGGTAGGGAGATGTTGGGTCTTTTTTTTCACGCCCCCCTGGCGATGGTGGTCGGCACATTCATTGGCGTCGTGCTTAGACTGTTCGTTGGGCTGTTGCTTGGGTTTCGTACTCAGTTGCCAGATTTAGGAGCTTTTGACCCGCTTTTGTGGATCAGCAGCCTCCTCTTGGGAGCGTTAATAAACCGTCGCACGCATCATCGTTCCGCATATTGGGTTGCTGGAGTGGGCTGTTCTTATCTTCTGGCTGTCTTTCTATCCGACGTCTCTGGGCTCGCGCACTCAGAGTACTATCGAGGCGTATCGGGCGGACATTACCTGCGTTATGAATATCGCTTACTGTTTTCGCCCTCCTGCACAGGCGATAAATGTTTGGGCCAACTTATAGTGACGTTGCCTTTCGTGAATTCAATTGCGTACTCGGTCGGGGCTTGGCTTGGGCTCAGGGCTGCGCAAAAGTCAGATAATCCCCCGGACACGCTTCCGCCGCCAGTCCAGTAAGGGAAGCTGACTTACCCTGCCCCGCGATGCGTAATGCCAGCTCAGATTCGGTCAGTCGGGCCGTGCTGGCCGATATCGGCCGACCCGCATCCTGCAGCACTTTTTCCCGGAAGCCAGCGTATTCGTCACGCAAATGGGCGGGAAGATTCTCTCTGCTGAGGGCCAAAGATCGCTCAACCGTCACAAAGCTACCCCCGATTCGATCTCGCCCTGCGCCGACGGAAACAACTACTCGTATCCCGAGTGCAAGGGAAGGACAACGCCGGCGGACCCGCCTCGCCCCCTTCTGACTTATTCCTTCACAGTAATTCCCAGCGCTTTCATCTTGCGGTAGAGGTGGCTGCGCTCCAGGCCCAGCACCTCGGCGGCGCGGGTGACGTTGCCGTGGTTCTCGTCGAGCTTTTTCAAAATAAAATCGCGCTCGTAGGCGTCGCGCGCTTGGTGCAGGGTGGAGAACTCCCGCCGCGCCGCGCGACGATGGCCGTCGCGGTAAACCAGCGGAGGCAACTGCTTGCGGTCGAATCGTATAGTCATGGGATTCATGATCACAATGCGCTCGATCACATTGCGCAATTCACGCACGTTGCCAGGCCACGAATACCGCATCAGGGCCTCGATAGCATCATCGGTGATCTCGCGCGGTCGCCGCCCGTAAGTCGCGGCCAGGTCTTTCAGGAAATGCCGCGCAAATAACGGAATGTCCTCCTTCCGCTCGCGCAGCGGAGGCACGAAGAACGGGATCACGTTCAGCCGGTAAAATAGGTCTTCGCGAAAATTCCCCTTGGAGATTTCCTCTTCCAGATCTTTGTTGGTGGAGGCGATGATGCGCGCATCCACCACAATGGTTTCATCGCCGCCGAGCGGAGCCACACGCTGCTCTTCGAGGGTGCGCAGAACCTTCGATTGCGTCTTCAGGCTCATATCGCCTACTTCATCGAGAAACAGTGTTCCCCCGCTGGCCTTTTGAAATTTGCCTTCCTTATCGACGGCAGCCCCGGGAAACGATCCTTTGTAATGTCCAAACAGTTCGCTCTCGATGAGGTCTTCGGGAATAGCCGCACAGTTGACCTCAACAAAAGTCTCGTCCTTGCGCAGACTTTGTGCATGGATCGCGTGGGCCACCAGTTCCTTTCCTGTGCCTGACTCGCCATAGATCAGAACCCGGCCGTTGGTGGGCGCCATGAGCGTAATCTGCTGGCGCAGAGCTTTCATCGGAATGCTGTCCCCCACAATCACGCTCTTGGCGTGAAGTTGCTTCTTGAGGTCAACATTTTCGTGCCGCAGTTTCTTGGCCTCGATCGCGTTCTTGACCAGGATCAGCGTTTTGTCGATGGAAAGGGGCTTTTCCAGGAAGTCATACGCCCCCAGTTTAGTGGCGCGCACGGCGGTTTCGATCGTGCCATGGCCGGAGATCATAATCACTTCGGGAGGGTTGTCGATCTCACGGATTCTTTCCAGCGTCTCCAATCCATCGATGCCGGGCAGCCAGATATCCAGCAGCACCACGTCAAAGCTGTGGTCGCGACGCAGCAGCTTGAGGCATTCTTCACCGCTTTCGAGCGCTGTGGTTTCGTAGCTCTCGTCCGCCAGCACTCCCTGCAGCGATTCGCGAATGCCGGTTTCGTCGTCAACAATGAGAATTTTATGCATGCTGCGCCGTAGCGGCGGCCAGCGCGGGCTCGGGAACGACCGGCAGCTCCACGATGAAGCGCGCTCCAACCGGCTGGTTCTCCTCCACGCGAATGGATCCGTGATGTTCCTCGATGACCCGGCTCACGATGGCCAGGCCCAGGCCGGTCCCGCGCTTTCGGGTGGAAAAGTACGGCAGAAAAAGTTTTTCCTTCAGTTCGCGGGTCACGCCATGGCCAGTGTCTGCGACCGTGATTTCGACCGCATCGCGGCTGGCTACGAGCGAAGTTGAAATCTGGATCTCCCGTACAAGTGAATCCTGCATGGCTTCGGCCGCATTGTCCACGAGGTTAGCGACAGCCCGCTTAATCGCCTCTGTGTCAGCCATCACTTTGGGCAGATCTGCCGCGAGCGATTTCCGGAGCCCAATGCCGTCCAGTCTTCCGTTGAACATGGCAAGCGCGCTCTCGATGACTTCATTGATATCGGCCGGGTGCGGATTCGACGCCGGGAAGCGAGCCAGCGCGGAGAAGTCGTCCACCAGCCGGCGAACGGTTTCGACCGCACTCGCGATGGTTTCGGCGCAGGAACGAACAATATCCAACGATGCTTTGTCAGGAGGAAACCCGCGCTCCAGGTGACGCTGAATGCGTTCTGCAGAAAGTGCGATTGGCGTTAACGGATTCTTGATCTCATGCGCTACCCGGCGTGCCACCTCGCGCCAGGCGGCCTGCTTTTGAGCCTTTAGAAGATCTGAGAGATCTTCGAACACGATCACGTATCCCGAGCGCTCGTCCTGATGATGCAGACTAGCCACTGTTACTGCCACATTCAGAGACGCGCGCTGCAACGGCATCTCCATCTGGCTGGTGGTCATGCCCATGCGATCGGCGCGGCGCAGCAGCGGTTCCAGATCCTCCAGCACCTCCGGTGGAAATACGTCCGCCAGGTGCGCCCCGCGAAGCAGGCGCTCTGCGTCCGTATATCCCTCAGGGTGGAACATGCGCAGCAGAGCGTGGTTGGCGTGAGTAACGGAGCGCGCGGCATCAAGAGAAAGCACGCCAGTCGGAATGCTCTCGAGGATCGTCTCCATCTGGCGGCGGCGCTGGTCGAGTTCAGCATTGGCAGCTCTGACATCGCGGCTGGAAGTCTCGATCTGCCGCCGGCTGGTTTCCAACTCCCCCGCCATGCGGTTGAAGGAGCGGACCAGATCCCCAATCTCGTCGGCTGCTCTTACGTCGATGCGGTAATCAAGACGCCCGCGGGAGATCTCCTGCGTCGCCTCAGCCAGCGCAGCCAGCGGACGAGTCACCAGCTTCGAGAGAAACAGCGCCAGCCACGTGGTCACGAACAGCACCATCATCGTGAGCAACAGCAGCAGGCCCATATAGGTCTGACGCACGTGTTTGCGCTCGCGACTGAGCTGAAGATAACGCTGCTGGCTGGCTTCGATCTGCCTTACTGTCTTCGAAAACTCCGGCGGCAGCGGCATAGCAACCAGGATCAAGCCGTCCTTCCCCACCGAGGCGCTGCCCAGCGTGTACTCAGTTTGCTCCCAGGTGAAACGGGCGGGCTGGCCGGCAGCGGCCTGCGCCAGCGGCAGCTTCTCCTTTAACACCGGCCACGGGGCGGGAACTCCGAGGCTGGCCTCGGGAATTCCGTTTTCTACCGCAAGGGCAAATCCCCCCTGCAAGGCGGGTTCGTAGCTGCGAAATTCCTCGACTGCCGAGGAGAACCCGTGGCCCTCGAACGATCGCTGCACTTCCGGCGAGGAGGCAATGGAAACCGCCTCCGCGCGCGCGTTCTGCGAAGCATAGTTTGCCAGCAGAGAAGCCATGGCATCCGTATCTTCGCGGACTTCCTCGACCGGAGTAGAAAACCATATATTGATCGAGCGGTTCATCAATCCGTACGCAAACCAATACATCACCATGACGGGAACGAACGAAAGCAGCAGAGCTCCCACCACCATCCGCGTGCGGAACTTCGACCCCAGCACGCCCAAACGGCGCTCGGCAAACAGCTTGAGCAGGTTGCGCGCCAGCACGAACGTAAGAGCAACGAACAGAAGAGAAATCAGCAGTGAGAGCGCGTAGAAGACGACCGCCTGCTGGTTGGTATCGGGGCGCAGGATAGTTTGGTTGAATGCCGTTTGCGAAACCAGGATGGCGAACAGGAGAAAAACCGCAATCGCCAGCATGATGATGACCCGCTTGCGTCTTGAGGTCTTGGGAGGTCGAGTTAGATCGGTCTGCGCCACGCGAGTCCAGCGGTCCAGCCGAACGGACCGGAACTCATTATAGATGCAGACGCCGCTGGGGGAGATGACTCAATCGGAGTCGCCCCCGTTACCCAGAACCGGGTCGATCAGTGAAATCGCCTTATTTCAAGAGCTAAAGCGTTCCAGTGGGAAGCAACTGAAGCTTTCGCTGAGCGTCACGCACGGAGGGAGACGTCGCAGCCCTTAAATGGAGCCGTGCGATGAGCAGGTATATCAGTACGACGCATGCGGCATAAGCAACGGCGCTGAGCCATACGCTTCCAAAATGATGCCCGAGATACACGAAGGACAGAATCCCGCACACGGCCATCATCCAAGCCAACGCGAACCCTGCTGCGACGTTCAGCACAAAGCCCAACCGTCCTAGGTGGTAGTAGCCGAGTAGGGCTGGCACTACGCCAATGAAAATGAGCGAGAACGTTACGTAAGGGTTAAGAGCGTCAGGCCAGAAGAGATTGCGCACCAGAGCCGTCTGGTCACGAGATACGGACTGCACCGCCAGCGGCAGGGCGATTGATGCTGCAGAAACAGATGCCAGAACGAGACTCTGGACTGGGCTAAGAATGTGAAGCCTGCGCCACACAGCGCTAATTGTAGCGAATCAGGCCGGCGCACGTCATCGTAAATTGGCGTAACATCTCCGTTACACTCATTGACCGTCATTCCCGCTCGCGCGTCAGTGACCGGGGGATCGTCCCGCCGAGAGCTCTTCCAATATCGCGTGGTAGGCGGACTTGCGCTGGTACGCTCGATCAAAAGGCAGCGCGTGCCCCCGAGTGCCGCGCGAATGAGATCCAATCCATGAGTATTTGTCGGTGAATCCCCAGGTCTGAATCGCCGTGCATCCCGGATTATTCAAGCACGCTCTTACGATGCTGCGATAAACCTCAGCCTGTCGAGTCAGGTCCTCAGCCCGAGGGCCGCCGCCAGAATCAAGCGCCAGAGAAACGTCCAGCTCCGTGATGTGAACCTGCACGCCGAGCGCCGCGAGCCTAGCAATGTTCGAGGAGATGCCAGCGATCGCCGCCATGCCCGCATCGAGCGTGGGTATATGCAGCTGCAACCCTACGCCATCGATGGGGACGCCACGGCGCTTGAAATCCTTGACCATGGCATAGATCGCATCCGACTTGCGGTTCATCCCTTCGCCCTCCGCCTCGTTGTAGAAAAGTAGTGCGCGCGGATCTGCCTTGTGCGCCCAGCGGAATACCTGCTCAATGTAGGCCGTTCCTTCGGTCGATAATCCAATGCCGGGTTGGTTATACCAGAGGGAATCGCGCAGGTTGCCGTTCTCATCCAGAGCTTCGTTGACCACATCCCAGGCGAACACCTGTCCGGCGTAATGCTTCATCACACGAGTAATGTGTTCATGCAGAAGCCGCGACAGTTGCCGCGTCGTGTAGTGACCTTGCGTGAGCCAATCCGGGTTGTAGCGGCCCCAGACCAGGCAATGGCCGCGGACCTTCATCTGATGGGCCTCGGCGAAGCGAACCACTTCGTCGCCCTGGCGAAAGTCGAAGGCGGCACGATCCGGCCGCAGCACCCACCACTTCATGGCATCTTCCGCCTCCACCATGCTGAACTCGCGAGCCAGCGTGGATGCGTAGGCAGTCTCCGAAAGCTGAGAGGGACGGACGGCCGTGCCGATGAGCACTCCAGCGTTCTCCGCCTCCTGCCGTAGCGATTGAGCGCAGCACACGGAAGTCAGCGCTGCTGTGAGAATTGCTGACTGCCAACGGTGTATGAACAAGAAATCTCCTCAAGGTCGAACGGCGATCGTCATCCCGAGCGAAGCGAGGGACCTTGGTGTTTGCCTGCACCACCGGTGTCGCCCCGCAGGCAGGAACCAAGGTCCCTCGTTCCGCTCGGGATGACGATCCCGGAACCTCTTACTTAGACCTAGGCAGGAACTTCTGTAAAGGGCAGTCGTCACAACGAGCCTGTGATTTTCCGCAGTAATACTTTCCCACTCCCACAATGAAACCATGCATTTCGTTGTAAACCTGGGCCCGAGGCGTGCGTTTTGCCGTGCTCATCGTCGACGGAGGGTGCCCCGCACCAGGGAAACCCGCTACCGGGACCTCATGCCAAGTTTTACCAGAGCTTCCAACGGCTTCTTCCAAAGGAATCAGTGCTCGCTCAAACAGTTCTCGAATCTCTTCATAGTCGGTTGTTTCAGGCAGAATCTCATGGCGTGCAAGAATCCTCCGCGTATAAGCGTCGACTACGAAAACAGGATGGTTGCCGGCATAGAGCAGAATGGAATCGGCGGTTTCGGGGCCGACGCCATGCAGATTGAGAAGTTCTTCGCGAAGTTTCTCCGTAGGACAGGCAAACAACTTGGCCAGAGAGCCGTGGTACTGGTCGTCGAGAAATGCGACAAAAAGTTTCAATCGTCTAGCTTTCTGACGGAAATATCCAGCCGGACGAATCAGGCGCTCGAGTTCAGCCAGCGACGCCTGCCGGATCGCGCTCACGGTAAGCAGGCGCGCCGCACGCAAATTCGCCAAAGCCTTCTCCACATTCGTCCACGCGGTGTTCTGCGTGAGATAAGCCCCGACGATCACCTCAAACCGCGACTGAGCCGGCCACCAATGCTGTGGTCCCCAGGCTTCAAATAAAGCGCGATAGTAGGTTCGAATCCGATGCTCTCTAGCGTCAACCCGCAAAGTTAGCCAGCCCTCATCGTTGAGTTTACGCCGGGAGTGCACGCTAGCCGCAAGCCGGCCGCACTGATCACGCCTGAGCCTGCCGGCGCTTACCGAAGTGCATGTACCTGAGCCCTGAATTTTGGGTTTTGCTGGGGAAAAAGCTCATCTGGCGCGGGTTCTGAAACTTAGCTCGCACCACCCAAGGGATAGCGACAAGTCCAAGTACTACGGTAACTGGTACGGTAATCGACTTGCTGTGACAATTTGTGTCACCACAAAGACACTGCTCTTCTCCCACAGTAAAAGCAGCGATTTGTGTAAATGCCGGTGAAGCTGCCGGGCATTCGTTCCACCACGTGGATAGGAGATCGACGTATGTCTCAACGGCTGGGTGACCTTCTCGTCAAAGAGAAGATCATAACCCCAGAGCAGTTGGAGCAAGCGACCAAGGCGCAGAAGGAGCAGAACTGCCGCCTGGGCTCTGCCTTGGTGAAGCTCGGCTTCCTCACGGACGAGGACGTCACAAATTTTCTCTCCCGGCAGTACGGCGTTCCAGCCATCAACCTCTCGTATTTTGAAATTGATCCGGCTGTGGTCAAGCTGATTCCGTTCGAAACCGCGAAGCGCTATCAGATCCTTCCGCTGAGCCGCGTCGGCGCCTCGCTCACCATCGCCATGGTCGACCCGACCAACGTTTTCGCGATGGACGATATCAAGTTCATGACTGGTTTCAACATCGAGCCCGTCGTGGCCTCTGAGAGTTCCATCCTGACGGGCATCGACAAAGCGTACGGAGGTAAGGCAGAGGAAGATCTCGAGACCGTAATGCAGTCGATGTCGGAGATGAACGAGAGCGACATCGAAGTGCAAGCCGAAGAGCAGGAGATGGAGCTGTCGCAGCTGGAGAAGGCTGCGGACGAGGCTCCGGTCGTTAAACTCGTGAATCTTGTGCTCACCGACGCAGTGAAGCGCGGAGCCAGCGACATTCACATTGAACCCTACGAAAAAGAATTCCGCGTGCGTTTCCGTATTGACGGTGTGCTGCAGGCAATCATGTCGCCGCCGATGAAGTTAAAGGACGCGATTACGTCCCGCCTGAAAATCATGGCCAAGCTCGACATCAGCGAGAAGCGGCTGCCGCAGGACGGCCGCATCATGCTGAAAATGAATATCGGCGGCCGCAAGAAACAGCTCGACTTCCGCGTCAGCACGCTGCCCACTCTGTGGGGCGAGAAGATTGTGCTCCGGTTGCTCGACAAGGAAAACCTGCGCCTCGACATGACCAAGCTCGGTTTCGAGCCGGAATCTCTGGTCAAGTTCGAAAAAGCCATTCTTAAGCCGTACGGCATGGTGCTGGTCACTGGTCCCACGGGTTCCGGTAAAACTAACACGCTCTATTCGTCCATCTCGCGCCTCAACCAGCCGGACACCAACATTATGACGGCCGAAGATCCGGTCGAATTTCAGTTGGGCGGCGTTAACCAGGTGCAGATGAAGGAACAGATCGGATTGAATTTTGCAGCGGCCCTGCGCTCCTTCTTGCGGCAAGATCCCAACATCATTCTGGTCGGCGAAATCCGCGACTTTGAAACGGCGGAAATCGCCATCAAAGCCGCTCTTACCGGCCACCTTGTTCTTTCCACTCTGCACACCAACGGCGCGCCCGAAACTATCACGCGTCTGATGAACATGGGCATTGAGCCCTTCCTGGTAGCGACCTCGGTTCACCTGATCTGCGCCCAGCGCCTGATCCGGAGGATCTGCAAGGACTGCTCCGAGACCCAGGACGTTCCGGTCCAGACTTTGATCGAAGAAGGGTTTTCGCCCGAGGAAGCCAAGACCATCAAGATCCAGAAAGGCAAAGGCTGCGGCGTTTGCAACAACACGGGATACAAGGGCCGCTGCGGTTTGTACGAGGTCATGGAAGTGGACGATGAGATCAGGGAGCTCGTACTGGTCGGCGCTTCGGCAGTCGAATTGAAAAAGAAAGCCATCGAGCGCGGCATGATCACGCTCCGACGCAGCGGTCTGATCAAAGTGGCGGCGGGTATCACCACGTTGGAAGAAGTTGCCCGCGAGACGATTCACTAGTTGGTAAAGATTCAAGACGTAGGGAAGGGATCACGATTATGGGTCTGTCATTAAGTGATTTGCTGAAACGCATGCTGGAGATGAATGGCAGCGATCTCCACATCACCACCAATTCGCCGCCCCAGATCCGCGTTCACGGGCACCTGGTGCCACTGGATCTTCCGCAGATGACGCCTGCCGAGACCAAGCAACTGGCCTACAGCGTCATGACGGACTCCCAGAAGCACCGCTTCGAAGAAAGTCTCGAACTCGACTTCTCTTTCGGATTGAAAGGCCTGGCCCGCTTCCGCGCCAACGTGTTCAACCAGCGTGGTGCCACCGCGGCCGTGTTTCGTCTGATTCCGTTCGAGATCAAGTCTTTCAACCAACTCGGCCTGCCCGCCGTAGTGAGCAAGCTGTGCGACAAACCGCGCGGCTTGGTGCTGGTGACGGGGCCAACCGGCTCCGGAAAATCGACCACTCTGGCGGCCATGATCGACAAGATCAACAGCGAGCGCCACGACCACATCCTCACCATCGAGGACCCAATCGAGTTCGTGCACATGAACAAGAACTGCGTGGTCAACCAGCGCGAGCTGCACGCCGATACCAAGAGCTTCTCTGACGCATTGCGCGCCGCTCTTCGTGAAGATCCCGATGTCGTGCTGATCGGTGAAATGCGCGACCTGGAAACCATCGAATCGGCCCTGCGTATCGCCGAAACCGGTCACTTGACCTTCGGCACGCTTCACACCAATTCGGCGACTTCCACCATCAACCGTATCATCGACGTGTTCCCGGCACACCAGCAGCCGCAGATTCGTGCCCAGCTTTCGCTGGTGCTCGAAGGCATCATGTGCCAAAGCCTGCTGCCAACCCCAAGCGGCAAGGGGCGCGCCATGATTATGGAAATCCTTATTCCCAACCCCGCGGTGCGCAACCTGATCCGCGAAGACAAGATCCATCAGGTTTATTCGTCCATGCAGTCCGGACAAGACAAATTCGGCATGCAGACGTTCAACCAGGCGTTAGCCACGGCGTACTTCCAGAAGCAGGTCACGCTGGAAACCGCCATGGCACGCTCCAGCAATCAGGAAGAGTTGCAGGAAATGATCAACCGCGGAGCCAGCTTGTTGAACCGGGGCGGCGCGGCGGGAGCGGCAGCGCGAGGAGCGGGTTCGAAGGGCTAGAAGGTTTTTGACGGCACACCGCGCCTGGCGGCTGGCGCGGTAGGCAGTGCACAACAAGTTTGAGCCGCAAGAGATTCAGGAATCAGCGACGACACTGAGGAGAGGCTAACACCATGCCAGTTTTCACATTTTCCGGCAAGGATGCCTCCGGACAGAAAATTTCCGGAGAGCGCGTAGCACCAAACAAGCAGGCGCTGCAGCAGCAATTGCGGCGCGAGCACATTACACCGGGTGCAGTCCGGGAAAAGGGCAAAGAGTTCGTCATGCCCACCTTCGGATCGAGCAAGGTCAAGGTCAAGGACATCGCGATTTTCTTTCGCCAGTTCTCGGTCATGATCGATGCCGGCCTGCCGCTGGTGCAGTGTTTGGAAATCCTGGCCGCCAACCAGGAAAACCCGTCTTTCCAGAAGACGCTGACCGGCGTCCGCACCACGGTCGAAGGCGGCGCCACGCTGGCCAACGCCATGCGGCAATATCCCGCCGTCTTCGACGACCTGACCACCAACATGATTGAAGCGGGCGAAACCGGCGGTATTCTGGACATCATTCTGCAACGTCTCGCGATTTACGTGGAGAAGGCGGTTCGCCTGAAAGCTGCTGTGAAGTCGGCGTTGATCTATCCCGTTTCCGTCATAAGCCTGGCTACGCTGATTGTCGGTGCCCTGCTCAAATGGGTGGTGCCGATCTTTTCCAACCTTTTCGCAGGCCTGGGGGTCGCTCTACCGCTTCCCACCCGTATCGTGATGGGGTTGAGCGGGTTCGTGCAGAGTTTTTGGTGGGTCTTCATTGTGGCCATAGTGGCTGCGGTCTTCGGCCTTAAGGCGATCCGCAAGAACCCGAAGGGGCGGTATTACTTCGATAAATTCCTGCTCCATCTGCCCGTCATCGGCTCTTTGCTGCGTAAGATCGCTGTAGGCCGTTTCACGCGCACCCTGGGCACTTTGATCACCTCGGGCGTGCCGATTCTGGAAGGTTTGGCCATCACCGCCCGAACCTCCGGTAACGCCGTGCTGGAAGAAGCGCTGATGAAAGTGCGGAAAGCGATTGAAGAAGGCCGCACCATCGTCGATCCGCTCCGCGAATGCGGAGTCTTTCCCAACATGGTGACCCAGATGATCGGAGTCGGCGAAGCCACGGGCGCCATGGACAGCATGCTGCAGAAGATTGCTGACTTCTACGAAGAAGAAGTGGACGCCGCCACCAAGGACATGCTCGCCATGTTGGAGCCGGCCATTATCGGCTTGCTCGGTGTAACCGTCGGTGGCATCGTAATTTCTCTCTACATGCCGCTGTTCGCCATGATCGCGAAATTGGCCGGCTAAGAAAACGATTCGGTTGGCAGGCGGTATGGTCTTGCACCGTCCTGCCAACCTTTTCTCGAAGCCATTGGAACCTCGATGCAATCGACATTCGACGAGCGGAATTGGCTGGCCTGGCTGGTCAAAGTACGGATCCTGATCCTCACCTTCCTGCTCGGAATCCAGTTGGCGGTCGCAGAGTTGACACCTACCCGTCTGCCTCTGCGCCTTTTCCTCAGCACCATGCTGCTGTGGTATACCGTTTCGCTCTTCTATGTAGCCCTGCTCTCCTTCTGGCGCGAGCATCGCTTGCAGGCGTCTTTGCAGGTCCTGACCGACCTCATCATGGTCAGCCTGGTCGTACACGAGACCGGAGGCTGGGACAGTTCTTTGAACTTCCTCTATCCTCTGGTCATCATTGTTGCCGGCATCTTGCTGCCCCGAGTGTGGGCGCAACTCGTGGCAGCGCTCGCTTTCATTCTTTACGGCACGGTCCTCGAACTCAACTATTACGGACTCGTGCATTCCTACTGCACGACACATCCCGAACTCAAGGTGCTGCAGGCGATCATTTTCGTGAACCTGTTTGCCTTTCTGGCGGTCGCCTATCTTGCCGGCCTGCTGGTCGCCAAGCTGCGCCAGGCGCGGGTAGAGCTGAAAGACACCAGCGGAGCGCTGGAAGATCTTCAGATCCTGCACGAAAACATTATTCAGTCCATCAGCAGTGGATTGATCACCACCGGTCTCGATGGTCACATCACCCTGGTCAACAATGCGGCGCTGAAACTTATGGAGCGCGCACCCGACCAGTTGCTGGGAAAACCGGTCGCCGGATTATTTCTTGATGCCCTGCCTAACGCCGAGTCGCGAAACCATGCTGAAGTTCGCTTCGACACGGTAGGCAGTTTCCGCAGAACGGTTCGAGTGCGAGTAGCCGCCTTGAACGGGCCGGAGCGCGGGGCGCTCGGCTACGTCTACGTCCTCGATGATCTCACCGAGATTCGCCGACTGGAACGCGAAGTTCGCATGCAGGACCGGCTGGCGGCCGTGGGCCGGCTGGCGGCGGCCATCGCCCACGAAATCCGCAATCCGCTCACTTCCATCGCTGGTTCGGTCAGCATGCTTTCCGGCATCCCCGAAATGAGCGAGGAGCACCGTCACCTGCTCGAAATTGTCACCCGGGAATCGCAGCGCCTGAACGGCATTATCACCGACTTCCTCGCGTATTCCCGCGGCAAACAGTATCACTTCGAAAAGGCTGACCTGGTGCGCTTGCTCGAGGATACCCTCACCCTCATGCGTCACCGCATGACCGCGGAGAAGACCGCCATCTCGATTGAGAGCCGCTTTGCCGTTCCTGAGGCCTGGGTGCTCGCTGACGGGGACAAAATCAAACAGGTCTTCTGGAACTTCGCCGAGAACGCGGTCCGCGCCATGCGCAACGGCGGCACTCTGCTGGTAGGCATCGAACGCCTGGGAGACGATTGGCAAGTCAGCTTTGCGGATACGGGAACAGGAATGACGCCGCAGCAGACAGAAAAAATCTTCGAGCCCTTCCAATCGAACTTTGAAGGCGGCACGGGGCTTGGTCTAGCGGTGGTGTACCAGATCGTACAAGCCCACGAAGGTAAAGTGTGGGCGCGGTCCAAGCCCGGGCAGGGGACAACTTTTATCCTGAGGCTGCGCCGACTGGATGCAGAACGGCAGGCAGCGCGAGCGACCCCGGCTGAAAACTTCGCTGAACAGGCGTTGCCGGCGGCTGCGCCTGCGCAACTCGCCGCCGTCGCTGCGGAAGGGAGGCTGCGTGGCTAACATTCTGGTTTGCGACGATGAGCGCTCCATCTGCGAAATGCTCGACATCGCCCTGCGCCGCGACGGTCATCGCGTCGAAACCGTGAATTCCGGCCAGGCAGCCAAGAACAAAATCGACGGCGCTCTTTACGATCTCATCATCACCGACATCAAGATGCCGAACATCGACGGCATCGAAGTGTTGCGCCATGCGCACCGCGTTTCGCCCGATTCTCCGGTCATTCTCATCACTGCAGTAGACGACTACGAAGCCGCCGTGGAAGCGGTGAAAGCCGGAGGCGCCTCCGATTACATTCGCAAAAGCCCCGGCTTGGTCGACGAAATCAAGCTGACGATCAACCGCGTGCTCGAGAACCTCTCTCTAAGCAAACAGAACTTTGCGCTTCGCCGCGACGCTGCCTCGCACAACTCGCTGGACAACATTATCGGCTCCAGCGCGCCGATGGAGAAGCTGAAGCAGACTCTGCGCACCGTCGCTTCCACCGCCAGCACCGTCCTGATTCACGGCGAAAGCGGCACCGGTAAAGAGCTCGTAGCCCGCGCCGTTCACATCTGTTCGCCGCGCGCCACCGACCCCTTCGTCTCGGTAAACTGCGGAGCCTTCCCCGAAACTCTGCTGGAGAGTGAACTCTTCGGCTATCTGAAGGGAGCTTTTACCGGAGCCAATCAGAACAAGAGAGGACTATTCGAAGTCGCCGGCGGCGGCACCATCTTCCTCGACGAAATCAGCGAAATGACGCTCGCCATGCAGGTGAAGCTGCTCCGCGTATTACAAGAACGCACCGTGCGGCCGGTCGGCGGCACCAGCGAGATTCCGATCGACGTGCGGGTCATCGCAGCCACCAACCGCGATCTCGACAGAGCTGTTGCTGAGAATCTGTTCCGCGAAGATCTCTACTACCGTCTGAACGTGATTCCCATCCGCGTGCCGAACTTGCGCGAGCGCCGCGAAGACATCCCGCTGTTAGCCAATCATTTTCTGAAGAAGTACGCGGCCGCTGCCAACCGAAGCATCCTGCGCGTCAACAAAAATTCGCTCGACGCTCTCTGCGATTACGAGTGGCCGGGCAACGTCCGCCAGCTGGAGAACACAGTCGAACGCGCGGTCGCCCTCGAAATGACGGACGAATTGCACGTCGAACTGCCCGCGGAACGCCCCAAAGCGCGCGCGGCGGCAGCCGGCGTTTCAGCAGGAATGTCCGAGGTGGCGCCGGGCGCCGTTCTTCCCGAAGGTGTGGGCATGGAACTCTACGTGGCCAACATCGAGCGCACGCTGCTGCAAAGCGCTCTCGACCGTTCAAACGGCGTGCAGACCAAAGCAGCCGACCTGCTAGGCATCTCCTACCGTTCGTTCCGGCACTTGATGAAGAAGTATGAGCTGTAGCTCTCAGCTCAATTGGGAAGTCTTGAAATGACAGCTGAAAGCTAGCTCTTCTTCAACTGCTGCTTCCACCCCAGAACCCGCGCCTTCGCTCCCTCAGCCTCAGCCTCAGGAATCATCCCCTTTTTCTGATAAAGCACCGACAAGCTGGTATGCGCGAGCACATCATCCGGATCCAATTCCGCGATCCGCTCCGCCACCGCGATGGCCTCATCGTAGCGCTGCAGGTCTTGGAGCGCGCGCGCCAGACCGTGCATGGCCTCGGTAAATGCCGGATCCACGGCCAGCGACTCCCGGTAAGCCAAAACCGCCTCCTCCAGCTTCCCGTCTGCCATCAAATCAAGCGCGGCATAGTAGGGTTCTTCGGCTTTATGGCGGATGTCTGAGTCGGACATAGAAAGGAAATCCCTGGCGGAGTCAGGATTCTAACATGGCATCTAACTTCATCCCGAGCGAAGCGAGGGATCCTGGTGTTTGCCGGCAGCTCCGATACCGCGGTGCAGGCAAGAACCAAGATCCCTCGCGTCGCTCGGGATGACAACTAGTCGAACGGTGCCATCTGTGGTTATTATCGAAGGAATGCGCTACCGTCTCCGCTTTCTCTGGAATGCCACAAGGGGCCATCGTCTGGCTCCGTGGCGCAGCCCCTATCTTCTGTGGCGCATCGAGACCTACTGCGGCGTCAAGATGACGCAAATCGGTTTTCTGGAGTTCTGGGAATTTCTGTGGCGCGAGCGCGCCAGCCTCTGGCGTTTCCTGAAGTGGACAGGCGAGATGGACCGCTACGCCCACCCCAAACCGAAAAGCTAAAGCAGTGGCCAGTGTTCAGTGGTCAGTAAAATCCGTGGTGCTGTCCTGTGTTTCACTGGCCACCGACCACTGATCACTGGCCACTGCCTTATGCCTTGCCCGCTGCTGCGGCCTCGCCGAGAATGATGCTTACTTCGTTTCCCTTACCAGCTCCGGTCAACTGCGCCGCGGCCCCGCGATTCGCGGCAATCTCCAGGAAACCCATACTTCCGAGGATGGCGATCACCTCTCCTGGAGCCCCCTCGGCATAGGCATTCCGTATTTCCGTGATCTCGCGGCTGCCCACAACGATCTTGAACTTCTGGGCTTCTGCTCCGAAGAGCATAGGAGCGTCTTGCGGAGTGATGTTGGTAATGAGATTGCCAAACCGGTCGACCTTGAGCACCACCCCGCGCAGGCGGTTTTCATCGACGGCTTTCGGTTTTGGAGCATTAAAGCGAACGTAGTCTTCAATCTCTTCCCCAAACTTTTGCGAGTCAACCTCTTTGGCCAGCCACGCCGCCACGGGAGAGAAGATATCGCGAGCGTGAAAAGTATTGCTCACCGGCTGCAGAAAGTAGTGTTCGGAAGTGATGTGCCGCACGTGCATGCGCTCCTCGCGTGCGTACACCAGCGAGAGCACGCCGTTGTCGGGCGCGATGAAATGATACTTGTCACACGAGGCCAGAATCGGACGCCGGTCCGTGCCTACGCCGGGATCCACGACCACCAGATGTACCGTCCGCGTGGGAAAGTAGGAATACGCCTGCGAAATGGTGAGCGCTCCATCCAGCACATCAAAGGCCTGCACCGAGTGGCAGATATCGACAATCTGCGCCTCCGGCACAATATCCAGGATGACGCCCTTCATGGTTCCTACGAAATGGTCGTTGCTGCCGAAGTCGGTGGTCAGAGTAATAATCGGACGGGCCAAGATTCTCCTCGCGGGGGAAACGAAGTGCTCCCAGAATGTCGAAAGTAACTGCTGCTGACTGCAGAGTCAAGACACGGAGGTAATGAGAAAGCAGAGGTTAGGGGTCAGAGGTTAGGGGTCAGGGGTCAGGGGTCAGCAAAGCCCTATTCGGTTTTACCGAGCTGGTTTTACCAACCCCTAGCCCCTGATCCCTGACCCCTGCTATTGAATGTGTATATCGCCCGATCCTGTACGCAGAGTAAGTGATGGTCCGCCTCCGCGCACTTTGCCGACGATCTGCTTGTGCGTCTCCTGTACCCGTCCCTGCACTGTCATCGTGATCGGTGCATCGATGTCCAGCGTGCCCGAACTGGTGGAAAGATTGGCGTCGAAAGCAGCATTCGCGGGCAAATGCACGCGGATATTGCCCGATCCGGTGCGAATCTCCCACCCGCCCATCTGGGTGCCCTCGGCCGTAATGTCGCCGCTGCCCGCTTCCCCGCGAAACGCGCCTTGAATGCTCCGAACCGTAACATTGCCGGATCCGGTGTGCAGATCAATGTCGCCCGCTCCGGTTTCTTCCACTTCAAGGTTACCGCTGCCCGCGCCTCCGCGTACCGGACCTGCAATTTCGCGTGCCCGCACATCGCCCGATCCAGTCTGCACGCGAATCTCCCCGGTAAGCCGCGAGAGCTTGATATTTCCGGAGCCGCTCCGCAGGTCGGCGTTACCATGAAGATCTTCAATGGTCTCATCACCCGAGCCGGTGTGGGCGCTGACTGTGGTGTCGGTGGGAACGGTAATTTCGTAGTTCACCGAGATGTCGCGGGCATTCACATAATTGACGTGGATGCTGTTCCCATCCTGACGCAGCGGAGGATGCTGTTCAATTTCGGCGACCTCGGCGTGCCGGTTTCCCGCCAGCCAGCGGTCCCCCACGTAGATTTTCCCACGAATCGCGACCGATCCCGCCGGTCCGCTGCGCACAATTATGTCGCCGGAGCGGGTTTGCACCTCGAGATCCACCGGCCCGCTGACCGGAAAAGTTTTTTCGAATGATCCCTGCGGCGTGGAAGCCGCCGCAAAAGCGGAAGCCAACAGCACGATCGCCAGAATTGAGGATCGTGCCGGGATAGAAGCTGGAATGCGCAAAATCGATTGCTCACTCATGTCGTAGCGCCTCCCTGGAGTTTCGGATTCTGCGGCGGGCGACTTCACTAAAAACTTGCCTTAAGGCCGGAAGCCAAGTGCCGGAAGCCGGACGCCGTTTTCTCTACTGCAGCACCACCTCTTGACCTTCCTTCAGCCCACTAAGCACTTCCGTCTTCGCGCCATTCGAAATCCCGATGTTGACCGCGATCTTATCCTTGCCGTCCTTGCCCTTCGGGTCCGGGATCTCCACCGAGGCCTTCTTGTCCTTGTCGTAAAGAATCGCGCCTTCCGGAATCTGCAGCACGTTCTTGTGTTCTTCGAGGATAATCTCGGCGTTAGCAGTCATCTCGGCCTTAAGTTCGCCGCCCGGATTCTGAATCGAAACCCGCACTTCAAACGTGGTGACGTTGTCCTTCTCCACACCCATCGGAGAAATCTTGGTCACCTTGCCGCTAAACGTTTTGTCCTTGAACGATTCCACCTTGATGCGTGCCGGCTGCCCCAGATAAACTTTGCCGATGTCGCTCTCGTCCACTTTCCCCTTCACATAGACTTCGCTGGTATCGCCCAGCGTCATCACCAGTGTGGCTGAAGAGCCCAACACCAGAATCGAACTCACGGCATCGCCCATCTCCACATCGCGCGACAGCACAATGCCGTCGATCGGAGACACGATGTCGGTATAGCTCAACTGCTCCTCTAACTGCGTAAGGTTGGCCCGGTCTTGCGCGACCTGGGCCTTCGACTGCGCAATCTTCGCTTTCAGCACCGTCACTTGCGCTTTGGACACGTTCTGCTTGTTCAAAGCCATTTCATAATTCTTCTCGGCGTCGTCCAAGGCAGATGCCGAAACCACGCCATCCTTCGCCATGCCTTCCGCGCGGTCATAGGCGCGCTTCAACAGCGGCACGTCCGGACCTTCCGCGTCCACCTTGGCGCGCTCGAAGTCCGCCTCCGAGCTGTTCATATTGGCCTCGGCCGCATCCAAAGCCGCACGCGACTGCGCCACCTGCGCCTCGATCTCCACCTTGTCGAGCTGCGCCAGCAACTGTCCCTTCTTGACGTTGTCGCCGTAGTCCACCAGCAGTTTCTTCACGATGCCGCTGGCTTTCGACTTCACCTCAACCTTGGTGATGGGCGTTACCTTGCCGGTCGCCACCACGCTCTTGGCCAAGTCGCCTTTCTCCACCTTCGCCAGCTTAGTCGGATCAATCTTGGTGCCGCCACGCGTGGCAGCGAATACGCCGATCGCAATCAGCAGGACGATTCCGATTCCAATTCCGCCATAAATAAACAGTTTGCGACGCTTCTTCTTATTATGTCCGTTTCCGTTCACAACTGCCTCCTGAGTGCCTGCTGGAAATGCTTGCTGAAATTTTCCGAGTTGCTTGACAGAGAAGCGCGCCGTCCCGCGCTCGCATTATCTTGTACGCAGCCGAAGTCGTCTTTGTTCCACAGATTTCGGTCTAAAGATTGAAATGGTGACGTAACCCGCCAGCCACCTGTCAGTTAGACCGCGCTCAGGGAAAAAAGGTAGCCTGCCAAACCCAAAAGTTTGTTCAGTGTTCTGGAGCCTGTCCTGAGCGCAGCCGAAGGGTGACCTCTGCGGTAAAGACCTTAAGCCTCCATCCCAAGCGTCTCCGGTCCTGCCAGCCCCTTTGGAATGTTAGAATTGCCCACCAGAATTACTTATAAATGATCGCCTTCGTGCTGCTCCGCGTGCTCCTGATCCTGCTCCTGGTGGCGGCCAATGCGTTTTTCGCGGCTGCTGAATTTTCCCTGATCAGCGTCCGCGACACCCGCATCCACCAACTCATCGAGTCCGGCCGCGGCGGCGCCCGCATCGTCCAACGCCTCCATCAGCATCTCGACGAAGTAGTCAACGGCGTGCAACTCGGCATCACCATGGTCAGCCTAACCCTGGGCTGGATCGGCGAACCCATGGTCGCCCGCCTGGTGGAGTCTCTCCGCTTCGTGCAGGAAGTTCCGCACGCAGCGGTCTATGCCCACGGGATCGCCATCGCCATCGCTTTCAGCCTCATCACCTACCTGCACGTCCTGCTGGGCGAGCTGGTTCCAAAGACCCTAGCCCTGCAGCGCGCCGAGCAAATCGCCCTGGCCGTGGCCGCGCCCATGGAAGCCTTCCTCACCCTGACTCGCCCCGCGCTATTTTTCATGCGCCGCTCCGGCGGCCTGGTACTGAGAATGTTCGGCGCCCGCGACGCCCGCCGCGGCGGCGCCGTCCACTCCCCCGACGAACTCAAGCTTATCGTCACCGCCAGTCGCCAGTTCGGCCAGATCCCCGAGTCGCAAGAAGAAATGATTCACAATGCCATCGAACTCGACAGCATCACCGTCCGCGAAGTCATGGTCGCCCGCCCCGACATTTTTTCCCTGCCCTCCGACCTAACGCTCGATGAAGCCCTGAACCGCGTAGTCGAAGGCCAGCACTCGCGCATCCCCGTCTACGACCCGCTGCGCGGCCCCGAGCACATCGTCGGCGTCCTCTATTACAAAGAGCTAGTCCGCTGGGTGCGTCTCCGCCTAGTCAATCTCGGCCAGCCCCTGGCCTCGCGCATCGCACGTACCCAGATCGGCCACATCATGCACGATGTTCTCGTCGTTCCTGAGACCAAGGTCCTGGCCGAACTGCTTGCCGAGTTCAAAGAACGCCGCCGCCACCTGGCGGTAGTGGTAGACGAGTTCGGATCGACAGCAGGCGTAATCACGGTCGAAGATATTTTGGAGCAACTGGTAGGCGACATCGAAGACGAATTCGACGTCTCCCCGCAGGAGCCCACGCTCGAAGATGAATCAGTCCTGGTGCTCGAAGGCGCAGTAAGCGTTCGCGACCTAGAAGCTCAGCACGGCTTGCTCCTGCCCCGCGACGCCGGCTTCGAAACCCTAGCCGGATTCGTCCTGGCCCGACTGCAACGCATCCCATACCTGGGCGAGTCCTTCGAATACGAAGGTCACCGCTACACCGTAGAAGAGATGGAAGGTCACCGCATCGCCAAAGTAAAGATCGAGAAGATGGAGAACGTCGAGGGTAAAGCAGAATCTGTAAAGCACGCCGGAGATTGAAGATGCAAACCCCTGTCATCCTGAGCGGAGCGAAGGACCCCTTACCCGCGCGCAGCGCCACCAGCTCCGCAAGGAGTTTCTACGACGTACTCGCCGTTAGAACTGGCAACTGGCAACTGGGTACTGGCAACTGAAACTCCTCCTCCAACGCGTCCTCTACACCATCCCAGTAATCTGGCTGGTGGTAAGCCTCGTCTTCCTCCTAATCCACCTGGTTCCCGGAGACCCCATCCAGCAAATGCTCGGTGAAGGCGCGCCGCCAGCCGACATCGAAGCCACCCGCCACGCCTATGGACTCGACGCTCCGCTAAGCGAGCAATACCTTCACTACTGGAAAGGAGTCCTCCACGGCGACCTCGGCCCGTCATTCCGTTACAACCAAAGCGTGACCCGCCTGCTAACCCAGCGCTACCCGTACACGCTGCAGCTCACGCTGGCGTCGCTGTTCGTGGCGATAATCCTGTCGATCCCCGCAGGCGTGCGCTCCGCCCAGCGCCGCAACCGCTGGGACGATCGCCTCCTCAGCGTAGTCAGCCTCTTCGGCCTGTCATTCCCCAACTTCGCGCTAGGCCCAATCCTGATTCTTCTCTTCGCCATCAAGCTGGGATGGCTCCCCGTCTCCGGCGCCGGCTCCTTCGCCAACCTAATCCTCCCCGCCGTAACCATGGGCGGAGCGCTAGCCGCTATCCTCACCCGCATGGTCCGCACCTCTATGCTCGAAGAGCTAAGCCAGGACTACATCCGCACCGCCCGCGCCAAAGGATTACCGGAGGGCACAGTAGTCTACAAACACGCCCTGCGCAACGCCATGATCCCCATCATCACCGTCCTGGGCCTGCAATTCGGAGCGCTACTAGCAGGCGCAATCGTGACGGAAACCATCTTCTCCTGGCCCGGCATCGGCCGCCTGACGATCCAAGCCATCTCGAACCGCGATTACTATCTAGTCCAAGGCTGCATCTTGGCGATTGGATTAACGTACGTCGCTGTGAATTTTCTGACGGACGTGCTGTACTCAGTGGCGAACCCGAGGATCAGGCAGTAGGCCCGACGTCCGGTTTTCCACCGCTGCGAAGTTCATCCGTCACAGACATCTTCCACTCCAGACTTGTCATCCTGAGCCCAGCGTGCTCCAGCGCGGCCGGAAGCCACGAAGCGAAGGACCTATGTATTTTGTCTACATCATGACGAACCGCTCCAGGAGCCTATACATAGGCGTCACCAACAACCTCATGCGAAGAGTGCGAGAACACAAAATAGGAATCGGCTCAGGGTTTACCACGAAATACAAACTCGACCGGCTGGTCTACTTCGAACGCTTCGAAGACGTTCGCAACGCAATTGAACGCGAGAAGCGCATTAAAGGCTGGCTGCGAATCAAGGAAATCTCCCTCATCATTGCGATCAATCCAGTTTGGGGAGACTTAAGCGACGGTTGGTACGACCGTCATCAATACCAACCGCAGAGCGCCTAAGGGGGCCGAGGCGGAGCATGGCTGCCCCGCCTCCGTCCAAATCAACCTACGCCGCCGGCATCATCTTCTTCATCCGCTCTGCCATCTCCGAGGGCGACACATCCTCCACATGAGTGGCAATACCCCAGAAGTGTCCGAATGGATCTCGAATGAAACCGTTGCGATCTCCGTAGAACTGGTCCTGCACGGGCTTCAGGATTTTCGCGCCCTCGGCCGCCGCCTTCTTAACCACGCTGTCGACGTCGGGAAGGTATACGTACAGGCTCACGGGGCTTCCGCCAACGGTGGTCGCGCTGGTGTGACCTTCCCCCATGCTGGGATTCTCATCGGCCAGCATGATGTGCGAGTCGCCAATCTTCAACTCGGCGTGGCCGACCTTGCCGTCCGGACCATTCATGCGAACGGTTTCAGTCGCTCCGAAAACTTTCTTGTAGTATTCAATCGCCTGGGCAGCGCCCTTGACGATCAGGTAGGGAGTGACGGAGTTGTAGTCCTTGGGAATGTACGAGACTTTACTCATGATGTTTCCTCCTTGGAAATATTGGCTAGAGGTCGAGGTTTACGGCGCGAATGCCGAATGCAGATACGATTACGGCACCACCCTATGGAAACACAACTGGTGACCGATCTCAAGAGCGGGATTATTAATCTTCCACAACCCCATTGTGACATCTAACCTTGCCATCCCATCGCAATTAGCCCATCATGGTCAAGGCGGAGGCAGTACAGCCCGACGGGAGTAAAACGGGCGTAAGTCGTGCGTTCTCTAGATTTTGACCTCTAAGCTCTTTGCCACGAAGATTTTGCAGAGACTTTTTGCGAACCCCGCGCCCATCAAGCCTTTCCAGGGGTGGGGGAGGGGGGTACCCTCGAAATGAACGAAAATCGCCCTGGTCGACAGTAGTCGCGAGGCAGCCGCCCCGGAATTATTAACGAGTAGAATTCCACAGGCTTACTTGTCCACCACAGCCATCACGTTCGGCCGCTCGATAGCAGGAAACGCCCGCCACAATCCGCTGGCAGCAACAGGCGTTGTGCTGGTCGCAGTCTTCGTGATCTTCACCCTCTTCGCTCCCTGGATCGCGCCGCAAGATCCCGCTGCCATCAACCTTCCCGCGCGTCTAGACACGCCATCGCACGCGCACTGGTTCGGCACCGACGAACTCGGCCGCGACATTCTCTCCCGCATCGTCTACGGGGCGCGCATCTCGATGCTGGTAGGAAGCTGCGTCGTCCTCACCTCGCTCGCGCTCGGCCTCATCATCGGCTCCATCGCCGGCTACTACGGCGGAGGCATCGACCGCTTCGTCAACGTTGTCCTGATGAACGCGTTCCTTTCGTTCCCCGGAATCCTGCTGGCAATCGCTTTCGTAGCTTTCCGCGGTCCCGGGATCTTCAATCTCGTTGTCGCGCTTTCACTCGGAGGCTGGGTCGGCTACGCTCGCCTGGTTCGGGGACAAGTTCTCGCCGCGCGCGAACGTGAGTTCGTCGAAGCCGCCCGCGCTCTCGGCGCCAGCGACCTGCGCATCATCGTCCGCCATATCCTGCCGAACATCATTCAGTCGGTGATCGTGCAGGCGGCGATCGGAATGGCGGGAGCCATCCTCGCCGAAGCCACCATGAGTTTCCTCGGACTCGGCGTGCCGCCTCCGACGGCAAGTTGGGGAGCTATGCTGAACGACGGCCGTGCCCACCTGTTCGACGCGCCCCATCTCGTCCTGTTTCCTGCGCTAGCCGTGATGCTGGCCGTGCTGTCGTTTAACTTCATCGGCGACGCCCTGCGCGACTACCTCGACCCCCGCTCTCGCATCGAAGCCGGCTTGTAACCTCCGCAACCCATTTAAAACACGCCACATCGATTGCTTGACTAAAATCGCAAATTGCAATATAAATATCTCGATCTGGAATATGAAGTTGGGAGAGAAAATTCGTTACCTGCGTGAGGTGGAAGGTTCGTTGCGCGGCTTGGGCCGTCCGATGACGCAGCAGGAGATGGTGAAGGCGATCCGCCAGGAACTGCGCAAGAGCATCAGCCAGTCGTACTTGTCGCAGATCGAGAACGGCGCGCGGCCGCATATGACGCAGTCGTCGCGTGCGCTGCTGGCGAAGTTTTTTAAGGTGCATCCTGGGTTTCTGGTGGATGACCCCGAGGGTTATCACACGGAGCTGACTTCGGACTTGCGCACGACTGAAGGTCAGCTTGATGTCTGGCTGTTACAGGGATCGGAGCGTTTCGTCAGCGATCCGCAAGTGAGCGATGTACTGATCAAAGCCGCGAGGGAGAAAGACACGAGACGGTATCTGCTGCTGTTGGGCGCGATCCTCGATACGCCGGGACTGGCCGACCGTCTGCTGGAAGCGTTGCGGCCAGAGTTGATGACGACTGGAAATCATCGCCGTGAAAGTTTCCGTCGCGATAGTCATGATCGCGACAGCCACGGTCGTACGGCGAATGCAGAAGGGAGGAGAATCCGATGAGCTACTCGATGACCTGGGCGGACTTCTACTTGGTCTGTTTCGCGCTCGGCTTCTGCCTCAGCTTCTTTTCCTTTGTGTTCGGAGGCTCGCGCGCGGGCCGGCTGCATCTGCCGCACTTCCATGGGCACGCCGGCGGTGCACATTTGCCTGCGGCCGGAGTTCCGGCGGCGCATGGGCCGGCTACGACTGGACATACACCGGTTGCGGGAGGTGCGAGTGCAGGCAGCACGCACACGCAGCAGGCGAGCGGAGTTTCTCCGTTCAATTTCGTCACCCTGACAGCGTTCCTGGCGTGGTTCGGGGGTACGGGATATCTGCTCACGCGCTACTCTGGCCTCTGGGTCGGTTTTGGATTGCTGGCCTCGGTTACCAGCGGACTGGTTGGTGGAAGCATTGTGTTCCTGTTCTTGAGCAAGGTGTTGATCTCGGACGACGAGAACATGGACCCCGCGGACTACGAGATGGTGGGAGTCTTGGGTAGAGTCTCGAGTTCGATTCGCGAAGGCGGGACAGGCGAGATCATTTATACGCAGATGGGAACGCGGCGAGTGTGCGGGGCACGCAGCGACGACGGCAGCGCCATGGCAAAAGGTACCGAAGTCGTGGTTACGCGCTACGAGAAGGGAATCGCTTACGTGCGGTTGTGGACCGAGATGTCGGGGGAATAGTTAGCAAAGGTGCTCGCTTCTGGCTTGAGTAGTTCGCAAGGGAAGACGCTATGGAACGTAAGCTTTTTCAAATCGCTGTGGGGTTGACTTGGCTGGCGCTCCCGTTGACCGCGCTGAACTATTGGAGAGCGTGGGATCGCCTGCCGGCACGAGTGGCTGTGCATTTCGACATTAATTGGCAGCCCGACGGCTGGACGTCGCGGGAAGGATCTTTGTTGCTCGCTTTAGGGACTACGATCTTTCTGATCCTGATCTTCACGATCGCCTGTTACGCCTTGAGTGGCGCGGCGATTTCGAGCTTGGCCAGATGGGCGATAGTCGCCGTGTTTTATCTCGTGCTGGGTTTCGTTTATCACGTAAATAGCTGGATCGTGGATCGCAACCTCGGCGAGCAGCCGCGTAATTTAAGTTTTAACAAGGTGTACAGCTTGGTCTTAAACATCGATTTTGTGGAACCGCATTCGTAGGAGGAGGCGTTATGCCAGAGATGTCAAGGATGGTCGAGATTTGGATTTTCGTTGGGCTGGGAGTGATGGTTCTTCTGTTCCTGATGAGCGGAATGGCCAGGCTCTATCGCAAAGCGGGGCCGCACGAAGCACTCATCGTGTATGGCTTGGGCGGAACGCGCGTGGTGCAGGGACACGGCACGCTGGTTTTGCCGATGGTGCAAATCTGTCGCGATTTGTCGCTGGAGTTGATGTCGTTCGACGTTGCGCCGCAGCAGGATCTGTACACCAAACAAGGCGTAGCGGTGACGGTGGAGGCGGTGGCGCAAATCAAAGTCAAGTCAGACCGAGAGTCGGTGCTGACGGCTGCGGAGCAATTCCTGACCAAGAGTGACCAGGAGCGCGAAGGATTGATCCGGCTGGTGATGGAAGGCCATCTGCGCGGCATCATCGGGCAGCTTACGGTTGAGGAAATCGTGAAGCAGCCGGAAATGGTTTCCGACCGCATGCGCTCCACATGTGCGGAGGACATGAACAAAATGGGGCTCGAGGTGATTTCGTTCACGATCAAAGAGGTTCGCGACAAGAACGAATACATCACCAACATGGGTAAGCCGGATGTGGCGCGCATCAAGCGCGATGCCGACGTGGCCACTGCGGAGGCGGATCGTGACACCGCGATCAAACGCGCCCTGGCGCAGCGGGAAGCGGCTGTGGCCAAGGCGCAGGCTGATCAGGAGCGCGTGCTGGCGGAAACTTTGTCGTTGGCCAAGCAGGCGGAGTCGCAGCGCGACCTCGAGGTCAAGAAAGCGCAGTATGTCGAAGTTACGAAACGGCAACAGGCGCAGGCTGACAAGGCTTATGACATCCAGACCAACATCATGCAGCAGCAGGTTGTGGCGGAGCAGGTGAAGGTGCAGCAGATCGAGAAAGAGCAGCAGGTTAAGGTACAGGAAGCGGAAATCAACCGCCGCGAGAAAGAGCTGATTGCGACGGTGTTGAAGGGAGCTGAGATCGAGCGTCAGCGGATTGAAACGCTGGCAGCCGCCGAAAAGCAGCGCCTGATTGCGGAAGCGGAAGGGCATGCGTCGTCGATACGGGCGCAGGGCGAAGCCGAAGCGGAGATCATTTTCAAGAAAGGCGAATCGGAAGCCAAGGCTATGAACGTGAAGGCGGAGGCTTATCAGGAATACAACCAGGCGGCGGTGATCGATCGGCTGTTCACTGCAATGCCGGAGGTGGTGAGGGCGCTGGCCAGTCCGCTGGCAAACGTCGACAAGATCACTATCGTCTCCACTGGAAATGGCGATGCGTCAGGGATGAACAAGATCACGGGCGACATCACGAAGATGGCGGCTCAGGTGCCGGCGTTGTTCGAGACGCTTTCAGGCATGCCGTTGGCCGAACTGCTGGGGAAAGTGCGGCAGCTTGGAGACAAGACGGCGAAGCCGGGGCCTGGCGCCGCGAAGTAATGATCCGAGGGACGGGTTTCGGCTCGTCCCTCTTCCGTTTTCTTTTTGCAGAAGCTTTCAGGAGCAAGGAGATGGCTAACAAATCGAACCCTACAGGATTGGGCATTGCGCTGGGAGCGGTGGTGGGCGCGGCCGCCGGTGTTTTAGTCGGGCATGTTGCGATCTGGCTGGGGATTGGAATTGCGATTGGGATGGTGCTCGGGGCAACGTTCCGGCGGACTGAGAAGGTATGTCCCGAGTGCGCCGTGATCCATCAGAAGCATGAAGTGAGCGGCAGACAGTTGGAGAGCTAGGAGGGCGCGGGTCAGTGGCGGAGACGCCCTGCGGAGCCGAAGGGCCGTTGACAGGCTAGGGATCCTTCGACTCCGTGACTGCTTCGTTTCGCGAACCAGTCACTCCGCTCAGGATGACAATTTGTAAAGAAAAGGAGTCCATCATGGCATTACTCGAGCGTGTTTCCACGTTAGTCCGGGCCAACCTCAATGACCTGATCGATAAGGCCGAGGAGCCGGAAAAGATGATTAAACAGGTAATTCTCGACATGCAGAATCAACTGCTGCAGGTGAAGACGCAGGTGGCGATCGCTATTGCCGACCAACACCTGCTGGAGAAGAAGCAGAAAGAAAACGAAGACAAAGTGGCGGAGTGGATGCGCAAGGCTGAGCTGTCGGTCGATAAGAAGCAGGACGACCTGGCGCGCGCATCATTGCAGCGGGTGGAAAGTTATCGCGAGATGAGCGAGAGCTTTGCGCAGCAGGTGGTCGATCAGAAGGCGCAGGTGGAGAACTTGAAGTCGGCACTGCGCCAACTGGAACAGAAATTGACCGAGGCGCAGGCCAAGGCCGATCTGCTGATCGCGCAACATCGCCGGGCCCGCGCGGTGGGCAAGGCCAGCGATGCGCGGCTGGCCATGGGCGATGGCTCAAAGGCCGCGGCTTTTGACCGCATGAAGCGCAAGGTGGCGCGTTCCGAGGCTGTGGGACAAGCGAAGGCGGAGATTGCCGGGGACAATATGGAGGACCGGCTGGCGGCGCTGGAAAAAGAGGATCGCATTGAGCAGTTGCTGGCGGAGTTGAAGACGAGGCGAAGGGCTTGAAGGGATATCTGGTTTTGAGTTCTTTCTAGACAAGACGGGCGGCGGTGCGGTGAGAACGCGCTGAAAGGCTTATGCAGTTCTGGTTGCAGGGGTCCTTCGACTCCGGGTCCACTTCGCTTCGCGTAGTGGATGCTGCGGTCAGGGTCACTACCGTAGGATGATGTGCCGAGTCGGGCGACGCCGCAGCCTGCCGAGGAATCGTCACCCGGCTTACATCCATTGACCGGTCAGCCCGCATCTCTGTAATCTTGAACGAGCAATTTTAGATCAGCTTCCGGACTCAAGGACAATTCATGAAGCAAGTTGCAATTCTGCTGCTGATGGCGATCATGCTCGATGGCTGCAGCAGTACGCGGACTCTTCAGTCGACGACGAGCGGGATCTTTCAAGCGGTGATGTACGGCGGGGTCGGTGACGCATCGGGGTTCAGCTTTATCACGCAGTTCACGGTGAACACCGATTTCACGCTGAATGTTTCGAGTTTTCAATTTCTTACCCAAAACAGCGTCGACAACAACCCCTGTTTCCCCATCAATGGAGGAACAGTTTCGGGAAACATCGCCAACTACTTGGTGAATTCGAACGACACTGTGAGCGGTACCCTTACATACACGGTGAAGTCGGGTGGCAACACCCTCACCCTTACTGGAGCAGTGACCGGGACGGCGACTGTGACGGGGACCGGGACGAATACTTCGACTACACTCACCAGCGCCTCGGTCGCCGGCAATTGGGCGATGACCGGCAGCGGCACGCCCGCGGGATGCGTTAACGCGGGCGGACCTTTCACCATGACCGAGTCCTGAAGTTGGCTGAACTCAGAACCATTCGCTGCGGTACGCAACCCACCATGACATGAAAGCGATGGGAACAGTTGCGGCCAATCCCCACCAAATCGGCAGCAGATAAGTCGGCAGGCCGAGCACCGTAAAGGTTATCCAGAAGACCTTCCTTTGCATAGACTGATTGTAGGCTGGCGGGTGCTGGAAGGCAGCAGTGCGGTCGGACCTGCACTTTCGTCACATCCCTGGCCTGCTATAGCCGGTCTGCTATAGAGTGAGAGCCATGAAACGCTCGCTGCGACAGATTGCAGAGGCAGTTGGAGCCCGACCGCAAGGGGATGGGAGCGTCGAAGTCAGGGGCGTAGCCAGCATCGGGTCGGCTTCCAAGGACGACCTGGTGTTTGTGGAGGAAGAGAAATATCTTGGCCGGGCCTTGCAGTCTGGCGCGGGAGCGGTGATTGCAGGGGAATTCGCGGCCGCGGCGTCCGGTAAGCCGCTGCTTATCAGCCGTCATCCTAAGCTAACCTTTGCGCGGGCGGCGCGCTTTCTCGCGGACGGGAATCGCGATGGGAGTAACTCGGGGATACACGCAACTGCTGTAGTGCATCCGTCGGTTCGTCTGGGATCGGGCGTGGTGGTGGAAGCGTACGGTGTCGTCGGAGCGGATACGGAAATTGGCGAGGGCACGCGGATTGGCGCGGGTTGTGCGATTGGGCGAGGAGCGACCATTGGGCGGGAGTGCGAAATTTATCCAAGGGTTACGATTTATGCCGGGACCACGCTGGGCGACCGCGTGATTGTGCATGCGGGTGCCGTTCTCGGGAGCGACGGTTTCGGATATGTGCGCGACCCGAAGAGCGGACGTTACGAAAAATTTCCTCAGGTGGGCAGGCTGGTGATCGAAGACGATGTTGAGATTGGCGCCAATACTACGATCGATCGCGGGGCGCTCGATGAAACGCGGATCGGACGCGGAACTAAGATCGACAACCTGGTGCACATTGGGCACAACTGCCGTCTGGGGAAGAATGTGGTGATCGCTGCGCAAACCGGGCTTTCTGGCAGCATTGTGATTGAAAACGACGTGGTGCTCGGAGGCCAAGTGGGAATTGGCGAACATGCGCGCATCGAAGAGGGAGTGATGCTGGGCGGACAGGGCGGTGTGCTGCCTAATAAAGTGCTGCGCGGCAGGGGTGTGGCATTCTGGGGGACTCCGGCGCAGCCGGTTAGAGAGTATCTGAAACAGTTGGCGGCGCTGGCGCGGCTGTCGAAGAAATGAGCGGCTTCCGGCTTCCGGCGCTTGCGTACCGGGTCTGGATCTTAAGCCGGAAGCCCGAAGCCGGGAGCCGAGAACCGGGAGCCTGGAGCCGAATCTATGGCCATCGTGGTGATTGGCGGGCATTCGCGAAGTGTGGGGAAGACCAGCGTGGTCGCGGGGCTGATTTCTTCGCTGCGTGAATACGATTGGACTGCGGTGAAAATTACTCAATACGGTCACGGAGTCTGCTCAGCTAACGGCGCGCCGTGCGATTGCGCGACGGACGATCACAGCTGGGCGATTTCAGAGGAGAAAGATCGCAGCGCGGAGTCGGACACGTCACGCTTTCTGGTGGCGGGGGCGTCGCGAGCTTTGTGGGTGCGCACCGAGCAGGGCAGGCTGGCCGAAGCTATGCCTGCGTTGCGGCAAAGGCTGGAGCGGGCGCGGCATGTGATCGTGGAATCGAACAGCGTGCTGAAGTTCATGCGGCCGGACTTGTACGTGACCGTGCTCGACCCGGGCACGGAGGACTTCAAGGCTTCAGCTCAGGAGTTTCTGGACCGCGCGGGTGCGGTGATTCTTCACGATGGGTCGAAGATTGGGGACGTGGCTTGGCAGCGCGTTTCTTTGAAGCCAGTGGCGGAACGGCCGGTGTTCCGGATCACGCCTCCGCCATATGTGACGCCGGAGATTGTCGAGTTCGTGCGGAGTTCTGTGGCGCTGCGTGCGACGGCAGATTCCTCTGCGCTGCGCGCTTCGGAATGACAAAGTTCAAGCGGGTGGCGGCAGACGCTCGACGGCGGACGACCCAGCGCCGGTTTGTTATCCTTCTGCGTGCGGCAAATTCATTTCAGCGCCTGGTTGCTGGTTGTTCTTTCAACCATCCTGCAGGTCCTCATTTTTCCTCTCGCCGGACTGTACGTTCTCTCGTGGGTGGCCTTCGCTCCTCTGATCGTGGCTCTGTTGCGGGCGCGAACGGTGGGAGTGCTGGAGATGGATGGCTCCGTTAATCTTCAGGCGGCGAAGCCCGGGCAGGCTTTTCTGCTGGCCTACGTTTCCGGAATCCTCTGGTACGCAGGCACGTGTTACTGGATCTATAACACGATGCACGAACACGGCGGTTTGAGCGTGCCGTTAGCGCTGCTGGCGCTCTTTCTCTTCTGCCTTTATTTAGGGGTGTATCACGGACTGTTCGGTTTGCTATTGAGCTTGGCTGTCGGACCTGGGCGTGACAATCGCCGGGCCCTCGTGGCCGCACCATTTCTGTGGGTTGCTGTGGAGTTGGCGCGAGAGCGAGTCACCGGCTTTCCGTGGAATCTGCTGGGGACGGCGCAGGTGGATAACATTTCGCTCAGCCGCATCAGCACCTGGACTGGGGTTTACGGGATTTCGTTCGAGATCATGCTGGTGAATATTGCGGTGGCGGCGGCGTTTCTGGTGCCGAGGAAGAAACGAACCACCTTGTTGCTGGCGTCGCTGGCGGCGGCGGCGGTATTGCAGGCTGGCAGGCTCGTGGATGCTCCTGCGATTCCCGCCGATCATGCGGCGCTGCTGGTTCAGGAGAATATTCCGGTCGATGAAAACTGGACGCGCGATACCTACGAACGCACGCTGCGCGAACTGACTGATCTCAGTGAAAAGAGTGACGTTCTCAAGTCATCTGCGCCCGACACGATCAGCTCGAGGCCGGGCAGTGTTGATTTGATCGTGTGGCCGGAATCTCCTGCGCCTTTTTTCACGAACGATCCGCTGTTTCGGGAACCAATAAGCCAGATGGCCCGCAGAGCGCAGAGTTGGGTGGTGACCGGCGCGATTGGCAGCGCCCCTGCCATGCAAGGCGGCAGATCGGCTTCGCAGGTGTTCAACTCGGCCGCACTCGTTAGCCCGTCCGGAGATTGGACCGCACGTTATGACAAAGTGCACCTGGTGCCGTTCGGAGAATATCTGCCGTTTCCCAAGCTGTTTGCGTTTGCCGGCGGCTTAACCAAAGAGGTGGGAGAGTTTTCAACGGGAGGGTCGCGCGCGCCGCTGGACGCGGGAGGCACGCGGTTGGGGGTTTTCATCTGCTACGAGTCCGTGTTTCCCGGAGAAGTGCGGCAATTTGCAAACGAGGGTGCGCAAGTGTTCGTGAATCTATCGAACGACGGCTGGTATGGCGACAGCGGGGCGTACGCGCAGCACCTGAATCAGACGCGCATGCGTGCGATCGAGAACGACCGCTGGATCCTGAGCGCGACGAACACTGGGGTGACGGCTTCGATTGATCCCTACGGCCGGACTGTGGCGCGGCTTCCGCGCAAAGAGCGGGGCGCGCTGGTTGCTCCTTATGCTCTAACTTCCGTAACCACGTTCTACACGCGGCACGGGGATTGGTTCGCCTGGCTGTGTGCGATAATTTCAGCAGGGGCGCTGCTTATGCGCCTGGTAATTCGAGAGAAGGCAGAAACATCCTCATGAATCAAGAGCTCGAGCAGGAATACGGGTTACTGAACAAGAAGGTGCGCGAACTCCGGGAGTATCTTTGACGCGGACAAGCTTCGTCCGCAACTAGCCGAGATTGAGAAGCAGGCCGCCGATCCGAATCTGTGGTCGAATCCGCAACGATCCCAACAGGTGATGCGCGAGAAGAAGCGTCTGGAGCATTTGCTGGCTACGGACGCCGATCTCGGCCGGCGCGGCGATGATATTGCCGCTTACTTCGAGCTGGCCAAAGAAGGCGAAAGTGTCGACGGCGAACTGCGCCGCGACATCGACTCGCTGCGCGAACTGGTCGACAAGCTGGAAACCGAGACGCTGCTCTCCGGACCGAACGACGCGCTTAATGCGATCGTGACCATTCATCCTGGAGCGGGGGGGACGGAGTCACAGGACTGGGCCGACATGCTGCTGCGCATGTATCTGCGCTGGGCGGAGCGACAGGGATTCGAGACTGTGCTCTACGACTACCAGCCCGGCGAAGAAGCGGGTTTAAAATCGGCGACCTTTGCCGTGAACGGCGAATATGCTTTTGGGCTTCTGAGTAGTGAAATCGGCGTGCACCGCCTGGTGCGGATTTCGCCGTTCGATCAGGCCAAGCGGCGGCATACTTCGTTTGCCAGCGTTTATGTTTCGCCGGAAATTGACGATAGCATTGAAGTGGTGATCAAGCCCGAAGACATTCGTACGGACACCTACCGATCGAGCGGCAAGGGTGGGCAGCACGTCAACACGACGGATTCGGCGGTGCGAATTACACACATTGCCACCGGGCTGGTGGCCAGTTGCCAGAATGAACGGTCACAGCACAAGAATCGCGAACGGGCCATGAGCATGCTGCGCTCCAAGCTCTACGAATTTGAAATGGAGAAAAAGCGCGCGGCCACGAAGAAAATTGAGGACTCAAAACTCGACAACGATTTCGGCTCGCAGATTCGGTCTTACGTATTGCAGCCTTACCGCATGATCAAGGATCATCGCACCAAGACCGAGGTTGGGGACGTGGATCGAGTGCTCGACGGAGACTTGCAGCCGTTTATCCGGGCTTATCTGCTGGCACGGCGCGGGGAAAAGCCGTGAGCGCTGCCGGGGTAGAAAAAAAGCGTCAACCACAGGGGATACAGGGCAAGCACAGGGTAAAACTCGGGCCCCGTTTCCTGCGCGCGTTTCAGTTTGCCGCCGAGAAACATGCTGGCCAGACGCGCAAGGCCTCAAACACTCCTTACATCGCGCACCTGATGGGTGTGGCTTCGGTGGTGCTGGAGTTCGGCGGTGACGAAGATATGGCAATCGCGGCGCTGCTGCACGATGTGGTGGAAGACTGCGGCGGCGCGCCTCTGCTGAAAGAAGTGCGACGGCGATTCGGGAGCCGCGTCGCGAAGATTGTGGATGGCTGCACCGATTCGGACGCAGATCCCAAGCCACCGTGGCGGGAGCGCAAAGAAAAGTATATCTGGCACCTGAAGAGTGCCGACGCGGAGACCAGACTGGTTTCGGCTGCAGACAAACTCAACAACGTGCGCTCCATTCTTTCCGACTACCGCGAAGTTGGAGAGTCAATCTGGGACCGTTTCAGCGGCGGGCGCGAAGGAACTCTTTGGTACTATCGGGCTTTGCTGGAGGAATTTCTTCGCAAGCCGAACCGGTTGATCCGGGAACTGGAACTTGCTGTCGGGGAACTCGAAGCGAGAGCGAACTTGGCCCGTCCTGATAGTTCGAGGAGGTGAACTTATGCCGCGGCAGATTGATCTAATTCGCGCTTCCAAGCTGCCCTCGAACATGATGCAGTTCGCGGCGAAGGGCGCGTTGTCGGTGCCTCCTGACGAAAACATCGAGATTCTGGTTTACCTCGCGAAACACAACAAGATTTTCGGCGACCTCGCCCGCATGACGTTGGCGGGCTGGGACGAGAAGGCTTCGCTGGCGGCGGCTTCCGACCCGAAGACTCCGAGAGAGGTGCTCGACTACCTGATTTCGCCGGAGAATCTTCGTCCCAAACTCCTGCCGGCGTTGCTGGGTAATCCATCCGTTGCCGAAAGTGAGTTGGCCAAGTTCGCCGTCTCCGCATCCCCTGAGGCCATTGCAGCCATGCTGGAGAGCCCGCGGGTGCGGGCTTCGGTCGGCATTCTGGATTGTCTTTTGGGAAACCCGTACTTGAAGGCCACCGAAACCTCCACAGTGGCCGCACTGCTGCGAGCGTGCAAGGGTGAAGCACCGTCCGTTCCTGTAGCCGAGGGTGGGCCGCAGGGTGTTGAAGCCGTTGCGAACGTTCCCGAAGCTCTCCAAGAAGCGGTGGCGAGCGACGAAGGAGGAGAAGTTCCGGAGGAGGCTATTTCTGCTTATCTTGCCGAGCACGCGACGGAGATTGCTGTGGAGCAGGATAAGCCGTTCAAGCCGGTGGGCGGCATCGTGGAATTGCTGGGATCTGATTATTTCCCTGTGTCTGAAAACAAGGAACTAACGGAGAATGCAGAGACCGTGGAGAAGGCTGCCGCGGAGGCTGCCAGCGCGGCTTCCGCAGTCGCGGCAAAGGCCAGGCCTGCCGTGCCCCCCAAACCTGCCCAGCGTGACAATACCTTGCAGAAGATTAACCGCTTGGATGTGAAAGGCCGCATCCAGTTGGCGATGAAAGGCAATAAGGAAGAGCGGTCGATTCTGATTCGCGACGGTACCAAGGTGGTGGCGTTAGCGGTGCTCGATGCGCCAAAGATTTCCGACGGGGAAGTAGAAAAGTTTGCCTTGCAGAAGAATGTGCTGGAGGCGGTGCTGCGGCAGATTCCGCTGAAACGCCGCTTCATGAAGAACTATATCGTGGTGCGGAATCTGGTGTCGAACCCGCGCACGCCGCTCGATCTCGGTCTGGGATTGATGAAGCATCTGCAACCCCAGGACCTGAAGAACATCTCCGCAAACAAAGAGGTTTCTGAGACCGTCCGCAAATTGGCTCTGAAGATGTACAAGCAGAAGATGGACCAGGCGAACAAGAAATAGAGGAAGCGAGCCAAATGCGCGATTAATGCGTCGCAAAGAACGCGACCCTTCGCACGGCTCACCCAGATTCTTCGCTAAGCAAAGAACGCTTGCTCAGGATGACAGTTAAAATGGTTTCTTTCTCGCAAGCCGATCCAGTAACTGAATTACTGAAGCGTGCCAAGACCATCGCCGTGGTCGGACTCTCCGACAATCCTATGCGTCCGAGTTACGGCGTCTCGGCTTATATGCAGACTCATGGATACCGCATTGTCCCGGTGAATCCGCGGATCGAGTCCTGTCTCGGGGAGAAAGCCTACACTTCTTTGCTGGAGGTGCCGGAGAAAATCGATATCGTGGACATTTTTCGGAGGCCGGAGTTTGTGGAAGAGGTTGTGGATCAGGCCATTCAACTGAAGACTCCTGGGATCTGGATGCAGGAAGGCGTGATTCACGAAAAGGCTGCCGCAAAAGCGCGCAAGGCTGGAATGTTCGTCATAATGGACCGCTGCATCCTGAAGGAGCATCGGGCGCGATTCCGCTGAGCGGGCTCCCGAGCGCTTGACCCATCGCTGGGCTTGTCGCTTAACCTATTGGTTTTACCCCGAGGAAGACCACGGTAGCGTCGTCGCGCACGCCCGAGCCATTCGCAAAGCCGCGGACGTCATCAACGATGCTGACGGCAGATGCCTCATCGACAGCAGCATGCTCTGCCAGCCTTTGAAGGCCGTACTCTTGTTCCTGCGCGTCTACCGCCTCAGTGATGCCATCGCTGTAGAAGACCAGTCGCGAACCCTTGGACAGAGTTACGCTTGTTTCGGAATAATCTCCGCAGCTTATGCCGAGCGGTA